>JACXTT010001239.1_pt1 | contig 43043 bp, 53 predicted proteins | sample 9270951 | NCBI WGS metagenome assembly JACXTT01 (sample SAMN15532306, study PRJNA645909) | rock metagenome | isolation source: weathered quartz diorite | place: Puerto Rico | collected 2017-06-21
TGCGGATACAATCCAGCAGCACGTCACCTGGCGGGGTGGCAGAGTGGTTATGCAGCGGCCTGCAAAGCCGTGTACGCCGGTTCGATTCCGACCTCCGCCTCCATATTAAAGCCCTGATTCGTCAGGGCTTTTTCTTTTTCTGCCTTCGTCAAGTCTGGTCCGAAAGTGACCTGAAGTGGTATAAGACGGCCTCAAACCACTCCGAAAAAGTGGCAAACCACGCGTCCGGCGGCCTTTTGGTAATGGACGCGAATCCGATCTTGAGGCGGAATGGCAACAAAGCGACAGCGCACGGCAGGCACTTGGGAGTACGTCGTCCGAAGAAAGGGCGTTCTTCCGAAGCCACTCTATCTCACCTTCTCCTCGGAAGAGGAGGGCGATGCCTACGTGGCGCGTCTTGAGAAGCTCTTGGATAACGGTGTCGTCCCTCAGGAGTTTGCCGATGCACAGGCCGATATCGTCACGATCCTTGACGCGATTCGGGAGTACATGACCCATCACGCAGTAGGGGTATCTGACCGGCCGCTGCTCAACGTACTTGCCGGCCGCCGCCTGGCCAGCAATCGCTTGAGCACCGTGGATTTCAGGTGGGCGCAGTCGTGGGTCACGGCCATGAAGCGTGAGGAGAATCTGGCGCCGTCCACAGTGCGTCACTATGTCGGAGCGCTGGCCAGATGCTTTGATTGGTGTGTCCTGCGCCCAGTGCCGGGATTCCTTGTCAATCCTCTTCGGCTGTTGCCAAAGCGCTACGCCACATACAGCGATGGTGACGAGGCGGCGGTTCGCGTGCAGGAGAAGGGCGCCAAGGAAGATGTTGAGAGAGACCGGCGGCTCGCGTCGCATGAGGAGCAGGCAGTACGTGCCATTCTCGATGGGAAGAAGCCGGAGGGGCGTTCTAGGGCTCGAGCCTTCGAGCTGAACTGGCAGGCAGCGCTGGAGTTGCTTTTCGAGCTGGCTCTGGAAACAGCGATGCGCATGCGTGAAATCTACAGCCTGTCGCCCGACCAGATTGATCTGGCTCGCAGAACCATTGCGCTGGACAAGACGAAAAACGGTGACAAGCGTCCTGTACCACTCTCGACGGTCGCGGTGGCAGCCATCGAGCGGTATCAGCGCCAGGTCGAAGCGGGTGATCGCGGCATGGCAGGTTTCAGTTTTAACTCAGGGTGGGTGTTCCCTTGGTGGGATGGCGACGATGAGGAGCTTAAACGGACAACCTGGAAGCTGTCGCGGCAATTCGGGCGGATTTTTGATGCCGCAGGGTGTGGGGATTTCAATTTTCACGATCTGAGGCATGAGGCAACCTCTCGCCTCTATGAGCGCACGACTCTCACGGACCTCCAGATTGCAAAGATCACGGGGCATAAGACCCTGAGCGTCCTGCGCCGGTACGCCAATCTGCGAGGAAGCGACTTAGCCGACCGACTTTGGTGAATTTAACGGCTTGATAGCGCCCCTTACCTTTGATATTTTGGCGGTTTGTCGGGAAACCGGGTGCAGGAAGAATAATATGACGCGTCGCAAGTTCTATGTGGTCGAGGATATCCCTGTGCTCGAGCTGTTGCTCGATCCGGAAAATGCTCGCATTCGAGCAGGGTCTGACCAGGCCGATTGCATTGAGAAGATCCTCCGCAAAGAGGCTCAACTCATGGAGCTCATGAAGGATATCGCAGAGGACGGGCTGTCGACGGTTCCCATCCTGGTTTCCAAGAATGACGAGCAGAAGTGGGTGGTCCGCGATGGGAACCGACGCGTCACCGCTTTGAAGCTCTTAAACAATCCAGACCTGTCACCTGACGAGCGTCTGCGGACACAGATTCGAGCTATCGCTGAGAAGTACCACGAGTCCATCCCCAAGGTGATCGACTGCATGGCAAGTGATGACGAATCAGCCATGTTGAAGGAGTTGCTGGTCCGACATCAAGGCGAGCTCGGTGGCGTGGGGCAAATGACATGGTCGACGTATCTGCGAGTCGCCTTTCTCCTTCGACATGGTCATGCCGACCAAAACAAGAGGGCCGCACAATATTTGCGCTGGGCTGAGATGCACGGTCTGCCCGTGGATGACGATTTTCCGCTGACGACCCTGACACGCCTTTTGAATGCAGAGGCATTGAAGGGGCTCGGCTTTGCTGTCAGTGACGACGAACTGGTGCCGGCATTGCCAGTAGATCAAGTTCGCCGCATGGCTAACCGAATCATCGTCGACCTGCAGTCTGGCAATGTGAAGGTGAACGACATCTTTACGGTTGAGCAGCAGAAGGGCTATCTCGCTCGGGTCAGGGCCGAGGCAGGTGTTGACGATGCCGGTGCTCATAGGCAGGGCCAACCAGGTGGGGACGCGGGGCAGCGGGGGCCGCAAGGTGGCAATGCTGGACCGGGAAGTAACTCGCCTGGTGGCGGTGCAACTGGTGGCCCCGCAGGCGGGGCCACCGGCCAGGGAGGTGGTAACGGTGGCAGCGGTACGAACGGATCTGGCGGCACTGGGTCTGGCGGTGGAGCAGCGGGCCCTCGTGCCAACTCACCGCGCAAGCCTTCGTGGGACCGTGCTCGCCTGTTTCCCCAAAATCGCTCAGGAATCGCGGTACCGCAGGATCAAATCAAGGTTCGCAACATTATCAGCGAGTTGCAAAGCCTGAAGGTTACGGAGACGCCAATTGCTGTAGCGGTGTTGTTTCGGTCGCTGTTGGATATCAGTGAGGCGCAGTACCGGGAACGGCACGGACTACCAAGGAAGGATGCATTCCACAAGAACGTGGCGTCAGTTGCCGATCACATGAAGGGGCGCGGAATTCTCTCGGATGACAGGCATGCCGTGATAATTTCTCGCACGAGGGACGAGTCTGGGATTCTGAATGTGAAGACACTGCACGGATATGTGCACTCAGATAGCTTTCATCCCGAAAAGCAAACGCTCAATTCCCTGTGGGATGAAATTGGCCACTTCGTCGTGCACTGCTGGTACGAATCGGATAAGGCTTAGGCGCGCTATCGCCGCAGCTCAGGAGGTGTCGGCAACTCGAGGTTTCGGTAGAACATGATCTCGGTTGCCTTCGGCCGGCTCAGATGCGTGGAGTACGTCAGGCCGAATTCGATGGAATCGTGCTCATCATACAGATCCCGAATTTCCTGGCAGTTGTCGTACGTAACGAGCCACGGCGTATCTAGTTCTCCGATAACCTCAGAGATTCCTTTGTGGTCATCGTGGTTGTAGAAGTTCCGATAGAGTTGGCTGCCCTTTTCGTAGTAGGGTGGATCAAAGTAGATCAGCGAGCGCTCTGGCAAATCCGCCTCGATGCCGCGCACAAGATCCATCGCATCAACGCCATAGATAGAGATATGTCGTCGCATGGAGGCCAGCAGTGAAATGCGTTCGCGCAACTGGCTCTTGTTGAATCGGGCATCTATTTTGTAGTTGCCGGTTTGGTCCTTCCCGCCGATTACGCCGCCCGCGAGAATGCCGGAGCGATTGGTGCGGTTCAAGAAGAAGGTAGCGAATCCAACTTCAGTCATGTCATGCTGCGATGGGTCCGCATGGACCCCGCGCTGGGCTTCCCACGACTCCATGTTGATTGGCGTTTCATCTAGCAGCTGCAGAAAGTGCTCGGTGTCGTGAAGGATGGAATGCCAGAAGGCATACACCACAGGATCTGCATCATTGATGACGATATGGTTGACGAGCCCTCGGGTGAGCAAGAAAACTGCCGCTCCGGCCCCACCCGCATAAGGCTCCACGTACCAGCCGCCGCTTAGACGGTTGTGTCGAAGTAGCGTACCCAACCAATGACCAAGTCGACCTTTGCCCCCGGGATATCGCAGTGGGGTGACAAATGAGGATGACATTCCGAGTACTCCTAGGCTTGGCCGGGGGTTAAATTGTGCGGTATTTTAAGGGCCGGCACCCCGCTTGACCACAACTCTGGCATGCGATATTGCACAGAATTTCAGATCAAGGGCTCCGGCAGTGTAGGCAACGCCTTTCGCCCCCTTCCGCGCCTCTTGAGTTGGGCTGCCGTTAGAGGGGGGGGCATGAGTTCGCTCGTCACTTGCCGAGTTGCCGCTCGCTCGCTCGTTTGTCGGCGCGACTCCCTACGAAGGTATTCCACCAGGTCGTCCTCCAAAAAGACCCACGCGTGACCAATTCGCGCTCCAAAGATCTCGCCAGCCTGCGCCAACCGGAGAACAGTTTCACGGCACACCTTCAGAAATTCAGCACACTCCACCGCGTCAAACGTCCGCATTGCCATCTATCCCGATCTCGATGTGGTTCGCGATTCCAGCGACGTGCATGTCTACTCGCATGTCATGCCTCACATTTGTCAGCGGACTGATTGGACTCTTGCGTAGCCAAGAGGACAGAGACTCGCTGACCGGCATGCATGTAACGTGGAACTTGGTGTTCCAACTGCAGCGTCAGTTCGCCGCTCGGGCGCTTTGTGCGAGTGATGTGGGCGAGCAAAGTGGAGAAATGCGGCTGGCGCGGGGCAGCCGCGGACGATAGCGCGCGTCTGGCGTACATGGCGCACGGGCCGTCCTCGGTGTCATAGATCTCGATCAGTTGCCAGCCTTCACCATTGGGCCTGCTGGGCGTCCAGTAGCTACAGTCGGTGGATTGCGACTCGAGATAGCGATCCATCGCGGCGGGATCATCGGATTCCATGTCGACGAACGCGGTCTGCAGGCCGAACGCGCCTAGGAACTCGTCAACGCATACACTTTCGTCGAGGGCGGGAATCGCGGGGTGTTGCAGATGGCCGTCTTTGTCACGCAGGATTTTTCGCGGAGCGAGCAACTCGCTAGCGAGGTCCTCAAGACTGCGCGAGCCGGCCAGCGCGCAGTGGTTTATCAACGCGTCGGTGAGAACACCTGGTGCCGCCCCGCGCTGGCACAGCATCATGGCGAAGTTCATGACGTCGATGAAATTGCCTTTGAGCGTGGAATTGATCAGGCGCTGAGCAATGAACTCCACAGAGCATTGCTCTGGGTCGTGCCAGCCGTCGTAGCCTTCCGCTCGCTTATCAGCCAACCGGCTCTTCATCAGTTCTGCGGTGCCGTCGACGGCGATGTCGTCCAGATGGGGTGTCGCATCAATGGTCATAGTTCAGGCCTCAGCAGATTCGGTGGCGGAAATGAGCAGTTCTTCCAGCGTCTTGCCGCTAGAAAGAGCAGCTACGACCCAGGCGGGCCGCTTACCACGACCCGTCCAAGTGTTGCCGCTCTCGTCGCGATATCGCGCGGTTGCAAGGCGCACTTTGGGGCCGGCTGCAGGTGCGTCGACGGTGTCGTCATTGGTGGGCGCTTCGGTGGCGTGCGGCGGCGCAACTGCGATGCAGGCCGGGGCGCCAGGCTGGCGGAGGATTTTCGGGAGCCAACGGCGGCCGGAGAGGTATTCCTCGGTCGCGCCGATCATGGCGTCCTTCTTCATGGCGCCAACGCGCTCGGCGGCTTCGTCGCCAGCGACATCGCGCACTGCCTCCATGCGTCGAGATTTGGGTACGCCGGCCAGGTAGGAACCTGCGGTCGGCTCCCACCAGTCGGCCATATTAAGGTCAAGGGTGGCGGCAAGTTGGTGGGCGCGGGCGTGGCCAGATGCGTCCTCGCGTTGCTCCAGGGTGTTGATGCTGTGGGCCACGCAGACGGCCAGGAGATCCAACTGGTCGGCTTGGCTGAGCATTTGGAGCCAGGCGAACAGATCTTCGTCTTCGCCGGGCAGGCGTTCCTGCCAGCGGCCGATGCTTTCCTCAAGGCTGACCCATGCACGGGAGCCTTCCAGGTCATCGGCCGCCTGCCGGCCGATGCCGCGGTTGTTGGTGAGTGATACCTTGGCGACGGTCGCATAGCGGTAGCGGTCTTCCGGTGCCATGAGGGCTTGTGGCACCAGGGCGTGCAACAGGGCCACCAGAGCGATGGATGGTGACTGTGCGACCAGCGCCTGCAGGGCGGCGGTGCGGTGGCTGGTGAGCTGGGTGATCAGTCGCTCAGACAACGGCCGCTCGGGCTCGTCAGCCGGCAGCGTGTCGGTGCTGGTGGTTGGTTCGCCTGTGTCGGCATCGTCCGTCAACGGCTTCGTCTTGCGCTCCGTTGGCTTGATCAGGCCGCGCACGATCTTGAGGTGACCGCCGTGATCGATCGTTAGAATCGCGCCGGCCTTGGCCTTCTGACGGTCGGTGAATTCCTGTTGCAGGGATTCGATGGATTCGATCTGGGCTTCGAGGCTGGCGAGTTCCGCATCAAGTTCCTCGTCTTCGACATCGAGGGCTTCGATTTTCTGGTCGAGGGTGTCGGCCTGGTCGCGCAGGGCGGCCAGCAGTTCGGCCTCTTCCTCGGTGAGAGCGCGCTTCTTGGGCTGGCTCCTGCTATACGCGGACTCGTCAGAGTAGGTCCACTGGTCACCCGTCATTACCCATGCCCAGCCTTCGGCGCGCACGTCTTCGGCTGCGGCCTCCAGCTTTTCTTCGGCCAGGCGCTGCAGCAGCCCTTCGTCTCCGATGTATCCGCCACCGTTGCTGAAGAGATCTCGGACAACTGGGCCGCCGGCGGCCTCGTAGGCGTCCAGGCCGACGAAGCGAGCGCGCTTGTCCTGCCCGGCGTTGATGGAGCCGGACTTGATCAGCGCGCGGCGCACTGCATCAGGACTCCTTTCCCACGCGCTGCGATCCTTGAGCTGACGCCAGAGCTTTTCCTGTGTCTTCTGGTCGTCGGTGATGGCGAAGGCGATCAGGTGGTCGAGCGTCAGCTCCTCGTTGCGGTAGGCCTGGACGAGTTTCGGTGACACATTGGCCAGTCTGAGACGGCGCTGTACGGTCAGCGGCGAGACGCCGAACCGGGCTGCAACCTCCTCGATCGAGCTGCCGCTGTCAATCATGGTGCGAAATGCTTCAAACTCGTCTGCCGGGTGCATGGCCTCATGCATGTTGGCCGCAGCGCTGATCTCGTGTGCCGCGTCGCCCTTGTAGACCGCGCACAGCACACGATGTTCCGGGTCCAGATCGCCGGCGTCGATCAGCATATTGAGGGAACGCAGGCGGCGACCGCCGTCGATCACCTCGGTATGGCTTGGCTGTTTTCCTTTGGCTGGTACGTCCTGGACAACGAGCGGCTCGATGAGCCCATGGTGCTTGATCGAAGCGGCCAGTTCCTTGAGCGTCCGCGAAGGGGTCTGGCGGACATTCTTCGGAGAAATGACCAGGTCGCGTACGCGGATGGTCACCAGTTCTTGGGTAACGGTCATGGCGATTCCTTTGGATCAGTTGGCTAGCGCCACGCCTTCCTGTTCCATCTTGTGGAGTACCAGGGCGTTGGCGAACGAAAAGACATCGAGGCGGGTGCGGCCGAACGCCCCTGCAATGAAGGGTGCGGCTGCGCGGAGGGTGAGGGCGTCGAGACTCGTAACGGCCATCGTGCCGACGCGTTCCCAGCGATCGCGGATGGTTGCCATCGCGCTGCGTGCGGAGCGCACATGCACCAAGTCAGCGGTGTCACACTGAATCGGCATGGTGATCGTCAGGATCGACAGCAGGCGCAGCAGACGATTGAACGCTGCTGGCGTCGGGTCGGCGATGAATTGCGCGAGGTCGCGATAGAACGTGCAGGGTGTCGTCATGCTGCGGCCCTCTTCGCCCGGGTGGTGCCGGTGATGGCACGGCTAGCAGGGCGCCCGCGCTTCGGCAGCGGGACAACTATTCCGCGTGCCTTGCGGATGGCAGCGGCACAGAGTTCCTCGGTCGGGTAGCTCATGTCGACCAGCACCGGAGTGTTGCCGTCCATGACGGTGTACGTGTAGTGTGGCGTGCGCGGAATGGGGCGCCGAATGACAGTATGCGGGCCTACGGCAAGGGCGGCGACAGGCATCGGGAATGGAATGCTCACAGCATGGCCCCTAAGAATTGTTCTTCACCCACGAGCGCATCGAGCTTGTCGTAGAGTTGGAACAATGTGCCGTTGTTGTGGATCTCCTTGTCGCCTTCGCGCAGATGCAGGCTCGCCTCGGACACATGGCTGTGCACAGGGGCTGCAGCGTTACGGACGAGGCGGACGATGAAGCCGCCGCGATCACGGATCATTCTGGCTTCGTCCTCGAAACGCACATCTGTGAGGGCGATGTCCAGGTTCTCCATGCGATCAAGTTCGCCGACGGCCAGGTCAACCCAGATCGACGAGTGGACGTGCGTACGGCCCCACTCGGTGCCAAGGGTCTGCATGAGCTGGCGCGGCGCGCGTTGCAGGCGCGCGATCACCTCGTTTTTGTGGGAGGGTGCGAAATCCTGCTCTGTCAGGCCCAGCCCGACCTGCAGCATTTGCCGGATCGGCGTAGCGAAGGCGAGCGGCATGAATCGGTGCGCTTGTGCCAGATAGGCGGCAGCAGTGTCCTTTCCGGAACCTGCGCGGCCGGTGAGTCCAATCAACATTTGATTTCTCCTCAGTCGAGGTCGTTTGCCTGGCGGCGTTTGAGGTCGGGTACAGCGGGGTCAAAGCGCAGCCGCGTGAAGCGGCGGTCGCGTTGGGTTTTGAGGTAGGCGCGGCGAGAGCGGGCCAGCTTTCGGCGGATGGCCGGGATCTCGACCTGTTCCTCGGCGATACCGCTACCGCGGATGCGGAGGAATTCGGCGATCAGTTCGGCCTTCGAGATCCGGCGCGGACTCATGCTGGTTTCACCTGCACCGTGGTTGCGCGCTGCAACTGCGCACGATTGAGAGCGCTGGTGATGGCGTCCCACCAGGTCGGGAACGTGCCGGTGAAATCGAGCTTGCCGTCGAGGATGATGCGAGCGCGGATCATTGCTCGTCCTTCGGTGATCCGCGATGCTCAGCGTCCTCTCGCGCTCTTTCCAGCTCGACGTAGGCCCAGCAAAAGGCTTCGATAGCCTTCTGGGTGAGCACAACGGAGTTGGGCGAGAAGTCCCAGCAGTCCGTGCGGGCATTGATGATGTGGACAGCTGCCCCCTCGGCTTGAGACCACAGCGGCTCGTTGGTCCGTTCGTTCCAGCCGGGTTCGAGGACGAAATCAATCCGGATGTCGAGCTCGATGCTCATGCCAATCGGGCTGGCGAAGGAGATAGACTCGCGCGCGCTGTAAGTCTTGGGTGTGGACCAGTACGCGCGGTTGTAATCCGGGTCGTAGAGCCCGCTGTCGATAAAGGCGCGGCGCGCCTGGCATACGGGATCGCCGAAGCCGCCGAATTCCCCCTTATGGAGGGCGTCATGCTCGGTGCCGAAGTCGTCGATGGCGATCCAGATATTCGCGCGGGGCTTGCCGTCGTAGCTGAATTGGAGATGCATAGTCGGCCCCTTACATCGTCCGCGAAACAGTGGCGGCAGCTCTCGCCCCGGCGGCCTCGTCGGCTTCGAGGGCGCAGGCATGGGCTGCCAGCGTTGCTGCGACGATTGCGCTGTAGAGAACCCAGCCCTTAATGCGTCGTACCTTGTTCATATATGTCCTCGTCAGTTCGCTGGCGAGTGTAGTACACATATGATCTATATGGAGGACATAAATGTCCTACTGCGGTGGGACGTGATCGAAATTATTTCTATTGGACAGATATGTCCAATAGTCTAGGGATGCTCGGAACCCAAGGATTGGAGGTGGGTTGTGACAAGGTTGTTTGCCGTGGCGACACCTCGGGAAAAGAGGGCTAGGGCCTCCATGGGGTGGCGCCGGACGCTGCCTTTGACGCCGATTCGGTAGTCGCCGTCATCTAGGGCAATGCCAAAAGTTAGGCCTCGAAGTCTGCCCTCGCCGTTGAGGCGTACGAGGGCGATCAGCGCCTCGTGAATCTCAGCTCGTTCTTTTTCGTGGATGTCGACCAACTGCACTGCGCTTAACCCCTTCCCGCGCATGCCGCTCGTCTGGGGCATTGTGCGGCACCGTCAAAGAGTCCAGATCAACGGTGGAGTCCCGTTTTTCAACCGGTACTTTGGTGGGGTGTGCGAATGCATTGAGCATCTGGAATACGCGAGCCAAGTCCGATGGAGGCAGGGTCCGGAGGACTTGGAGACTCGCGCGAACTAGTTCATGTGCCGGTTCGGCGGGTGTCCCTCGCGGATCAAGTAGGGTTTCCGAAGGAATGCCCAGGCCCTCAGCTATGTGATCGAGCATGGATAGCGTGATGTCTGATTCCATGCTGATGTAGCGACGCAGAGTCGTGGCGTGCATGCCCAAGGTGACAGCCATCGCATTGATGCTGGCAAACCGCCTATCGGGGCCGATCATGGATTCGAGGCGTGCGACAAGCGTCGAGAGGCTTGGCGACTGAATTGGCGATTTCGGCATGGTCCGATGGTACGGATACGCGCAATTCATATGTGAACTAGAAACTATTTGAGTGTTGTACATATATGTACTACCATGCGTGCCCATGAGGGATACCAAACAAATTCGCGAGTGGTTACGCGACCAAAAGGGGCGTCGGGGTGCGATCGCCAAAGCGTTGGAGGTCAACCCTAAAACTCTGGATCGGATCGCAAATTCGCATGACTACTACCCGCGTGCCGACACATTAGAAAAGATTGATCGGTTCATCACCGCAGAGGCCGCTGACGACGGGGTGTGACGTTGGTTGGAAAGGGGTCACGTATGGACGGACGCCTTTTGTCGGTTTGCAGAGTTGGGGAACGGAACACGAATTTTCTCCCTGACGTTGCGGCTCTCAAGGCCGCGCTTGAACAAAGAGTAGGGCTCGGCGCATTTTTGTGCGACGGCCATATCACCGGGGGTTTACCGTGACGTACGAATATTCGGACGCCGATCAGCACGAGGCGCTCTACACGCTTGCCCGAAAGTATCCCGGCGGAATTGCTGGGTTGGCGGAGGCCCTCAGTCGCCGCCAGGGCAAGCGCACCACTGTGGCTGTGCTGCGCAACAAACTGCGGCCAGGCATCCACACCCACCACATCACGCACGAGGATCTGTCGCTTATCGTTGAGCTGTGCCAGGAAGCTGGCATGGCTGACGCCACGACGCCGATCGAGGCACTGTGCTGGCGCCATGGGCTGGTGGTCATAGCGCTTCCAAAGGTTGACGAGAGCCTTGGTGATCCGTCTGCCGCCGTGATCCGTGTGATGAAGGAAGTTGGCGACGTCGCAGCGGCAGTCACGAAGGCGGCTGAAGACGGCGTAATCACGGAGGCGGAACTGGCGGATCTGGAGCGCGAATTCATCGAGGCCCAGGCGGCGTTGATGGCCTGGCGCGCCGACATCCGCAAACGCGCCGAGTCCAGGCGTCCCCGTCGACCAGGCGCATGACACTCCAATCCGCAGAACCCATGCCGCGGCGCCAGACAGGCGAAACGCGGCGCTTCCACGCGGGCATGCCGTGCTGTCGGCCTGCGCGCGTGGAAGTGGGTTTTGCGTGCGCCCGGCCCTATCAGCTTTGCTGCGCGGGTCACCACGTCGAACGCATTGCATCGATCGGCGGCGAGCGTGCTTGGAAGTCCTTGCAGGCCTTTGCCGCGCACTTGCTCGGCGATTGTGCGTGGCCGTTGGCTGACGTCTTCTTCGCTTTCCAGGCCGGGCGACAGGTTTCGGCGCTGGCGCAGGTGTGTGCAGATCGATGGAAGTCGATCCCCACGCGAGAGGGCAGGGCGGCCTACGCGGTCGATCTTGCGCGTGCCACAGCCGTCTACCACGCCGAGACGCATCCCTTTCTCGCGCACGTCTTTGTTTCCACGTTCAACGTTTTGTGCGAGGCCGCCAGTGCGCGGCCCTAACTCGTTTGTGACTATGGACCTCCCAATTCAATCCATCGAATCGTTGCGCACCGAGGGCCGTCATGCGGCCAAGCTTGGCCAACCTGAACGTATCAATCCATTCCCGCCGGGTTGCCCGCATCACGAGTTGTGGGCCGATGGCCATGACTGGGCGGTGATTACCATGGAGACGCCGGATGACGCAGATCTCGCTTCGGCCGCCAATAGACGAGGTGTGCAATGAGCCTGTATGTCATCACGAATCACGAAGAAGAGGCTCTGCGGGGGCTGCCTCATCTCGCCCAGCTGCTCTATTACAAGCTGCGCGCTCGGATGAACTTTCAGACCGGCATCGTTGGCGACCTGGCGGATCGCGCCGTGTCGTGGTTCGCGTTGCGCGAAGACCTCGACGCATGGGGCGGGCCTGGTGTGAAGCGAGATCTGCCCTCGGAAGATCGTGTGCGGCGCGCTATGGGGCACCTCATCAGGAGGGGCTTGGTTGCGTCGATCGGCAGCAAGCTACTGCTTCGTTTTCGGCTGCTCAAGGCCAAGACAGTTTCGCTTGCCCCAAAAAAACCCGCAGGACCTTCCACAGGCCCCGAAAGCGGCCGCAAAGGCAAGCCAGTAAAGGCACAGCAGGCTTATCCACAGGGTAATTCGGAGCCCAAAGCCGCCACACATAAAGACCAAGGTAACTTCTTAAAACCTACACCCCCTACCCCCTCAGGCCTGCGGCCCGATGGGGATGGTGATATCGACCCGTCCGCGCCTTCGGCGCAGCCGGACGACAACCCCCCTGACGAAACACCGAACGCTGCTTGCCGGCAGCAGCTCTCAGAGGAACGCCACGAGCATGAGAGCGGCGGTGGGAAGCGGCCTGCGGCCGGGCGATCAGATGAGGAGGCGAAGCCGGACGTGTCGTGGGAAATGCATCTCGACTGGCCAACGGGTATCACGCAGCGTCAGCGGGCTTACATGGTCCGATCGCGCGGAAGCCTGACGCCGATCATGTTCCAACGCGTGTTGGATGAATGGCAGGGCGCTACGCGGGCCGGCGTTGTCAAGAAGGCGTGGCCGTACTTCAATCGTCTGCTCAACTGCGCGAAAACGCAGGGTGATGCGTGGGAAACCGTCTATGCGGCGCAGGTGGCTGACGATCGGGCAGAGGAACGCCAACGCCTGGCGAAGCAGGCGTTGCGGGAGCGCGAACATGCTGCGCGCATGGAAGCGGATGTCGCGGCGACCGGCGGGGGGTTCTCCGGTCCGCCCGCGGGGCCCGGCGACCTGGTGCAGTTTCAGCTTCGCGATGCCGCGGCGAAGAAGGCCAGCCGGGAGCGGCGCCTATGAGCGTGTTTGATGGTGGTGCAGAAGCGGCTTTCGCGGAAGCACATGCGCAATCGCGGGCGTCCGTAGCTGGGCAGTGGTCCTCGCGCGCGGTGTTCTGGGCCGCGCAATGGTTTGGCGCCTCGGCGCTGGCAGCGGCGGCCATGCCAGACGATCGGTGGAGAGCGCTTTGGGAAGTCGCATGGCGGCAACACCTGCCGCCGATTCCTGGTGCAGTACACGTTGGGGCGTCGCCGTCGGTCGCGGTGGCGGAACAGGGTCTGGCGCATATGCGCGCCATTGTTGGGGAACGGGCAAAACATGTACACCGCTAAGCCGCCGGTCAAGCTAGTCCGGCAATCGCTCGCCGAAGGCGAAGCGTTCGACGCCGTCGACAACCTGCTTTACGACTGGTTCTGCTGGGAGTCGTCTGCCAAGGCAATCACTCGTGGCTACTCGAGCATCGACAAGACGTGCGCCCAGGCTCGGAGTGATCGGCAATGGCAGTCGGTCGATGACCTGCTCGATGCCGATGTCTACGGATGGCAGATGCAACAGACGGCGTGTGCAGTCGCGGAGCTAGAAAGCGACATGCAGCTCGCCATCAGGATCGAGGCGCGCAACCGCATGGGGCCGAGCGTCTGGCGCAACCCGCGTGCGGGTGCCCGCCAGCCCGAAATGTACGCTCAAGCCAAAGCCGCGGTGCTTCCGTTGCTTGACCGGCGCGGAGTCGAGTATTGACACGTGGAAATTTCTCGCCTACATTCCGGTCCGTGGGACGACGCACGTCCCTACGAAACGCAAAGCCCGACACGGTGACCCGGTCGGGCTTTTTGCATTGGTGTCTCCCAGCCCGCCTCGAGCGGGCTTTTTCGTTGGGCTGTGTCGCACCCGGTGCGGCTGGCCCAACACTTTTCGATCATTCCATGTCACGCCCTGACTATCGCCGACTGTACGGCACCAAGCGCTGGTTTCAGTTGCGTGCGCGACAGTTGCGTGCTGAGCCGTTGTGCAGGTTCTGTGCGGCTCTCGGGCGGGTAACGCCTGCTGCTGTGGTCGACCACAAGCGTCCGCATCGTGGTGATGAGGCGCTGTTCTTTGACCCGGACAACCTGCAGTCGCTGTGCAAGCCGTGTCACGACGGCGCCAAGCAGCAGCTCGAGAAGAGCGGGACGCTGCGCGGGTGCGGGCTCGATGGCGTTCCCCTCGATGCTGGCCACCACTGGCGGCGGGCCGGCGGGTGGGGCGGGGGGGGATAAAAAGTCCGATTCGACTCGCTCCCACACCGCGTGCCCACCGTCGTTTGTGCGAGCGGGAAATATGGGAGGGGGGTATAGCGAAAGGAGTTTGAGATGGCTGGAAACGGCAACTCGGGCCGGCGTGCGTTGCCCGCGACGGTCCACCTGATCCAAGGCAACCGAAGCAAGAAACCGATCAGCGAGCTGACGCAGTCGGGCCTCAAGTGGGAGCTGGTTGCGGATGCGCCGGACTGCCCGGCCGTGCTCGATGATGCGGCGCGCGAGATCTGGGACGAGCTGGCGCCCGACCTGTACATGCTCGGGCTGATCAACAAGCTCGATCAGGGCGAGCTGGCCGTGTACTGCCAGGCGTATGCCGACTGGAAGCACGCGCGCACGATGATCACCGAGCTGCGCGAGTCCGCGCGATCGAAAACGCAAAAGCGCGAGGCCGGCTACGTCGACACGACGCCCAGCGGTTACAAGCAGATCAGCGTGTGGATGCAGATCGCCAACCGCGCGGAGGAGCGCATGCGCGCAGCTGGCGCGCTGTTCGGCCTGAACCCTTCGGCGCGTGCGCGCGTGCAGCTGCCGGCGGGCGGCCAAGGGGAGTTGTTCGACAATGGCGAAAAAGCAACCGCCGCAAAGTACTTCGGTAGTTGATCGCACCACCGATTTTGCGCGTGCTGTGGTGGCGCGCGAGATCATCGCGGGTCCGCATGTGCGCGACGCCTGTGCCAGGCACCTGCGCGACCTGGTCGACGGCCCGGCACGCGGCCTGACGTGGGATATCGAGGCGGCCAATCGCGCGATCGGCTTTTTCGAGGACGTGCTGTGCCTTAACGGCGGCGACTTCGAGGGCAAGCCGTTCGTGGTGCAGCCGTGGCAGGCATTCATCATCGGCAGCTTGTTCGGCTGGAAAGGCCCGGACGGTTATCGGCGCTTCCGTGTGGCCTACGTCGAGACGGCGAAGGGCAGCGGCAAGTCGCCACTGGCAGCGGGCATCGGGCTCTACGGCCTCACGTCTGACGGCGAGGCTCGCGCCGAGATCTACGCCGCGGCGACCAAGAAAGACCAGGCGCAGATCCTGTTTCGCGATGCCGTGGCGATGGTCGACCAGTCGCCGATGCTGCGGCAGCGCATCGAGAAGTCCGGCGGCGCCATGCGCGAATTCAACCTCGCGTACCTGCCGAGCTCGTCGTTCTTCCGGCCAGTCAGCGCCGATGATGGCCAGTCGGGGCCGCGCCCGCATATCGCGCTGCTCGACGAGATCCACGAGCACAAGGGGCCGCACGTCGTCGAGATGATGCGCGCCGGCACCAAGAGTCGCCGCCAGGCGTTGATCTTCATGATCACGAACAGCGGCACCGATAAGCGCACGGTCTGCTGGGACTACCACGACTATGGCGCCAAGGTCAGCAAAGGCCAGCTCGAGGACGATAGTTTCTTCGCGTTCATCTGTGCGCTGGATGAAGGCGACGATCCCTTCAAGGATGAGAGCTGCTGGGCCAAGGCCAATCCAAGCCTCGAGTACGGGATCCCGGGTATCAAGTACTTGCGCGAGCAGGTTACGCAGGCGCGCGGCATGCCGTCGAAAGAGGCGACCGTGCGCCGCCTGTGCTTCTGCCAATGGACAGAGGCCGCATCGCCGTGGATCTCGGGCGACATCTGGTTTGCGTGCCAGGCGAAGCCGCCCATCGGCATCGAGGCGCTGTACGGCCGTGCCGGCGTCGCGGCGCTCGATCTGTCGAGCACGCAGGATTTGACATCGCTGGTGGTGGCGCTCGATCCGACCGAGGACGATCCGGTGACGCGCCTGGTGCCGTATTTCTGGCTCCCGGGTGACGGCCTGCACGACAAGGCCGACAAGGACCGGGTGCCATACCTTGCGTGGCGCGACGCCGGTTACCTCGAGGCAGTCCCGGGCCGCGCCATCAATCGGTTGTTTGTCTTCCGGCGCCTGGTGGAGATCTGCACGGTCTTCGACATTCGCGAGATTGCCGCCGACCGTTGGCGCGTCGAGGATTATGAGGCGATGGTGAATCAGGAGGGCCTGAGCCTGCCGCCATTCTTCAAGTTCGGGCAGGGCTTCAAGGACATGGCGCCGGCGGTGGATGAGTTCGAGCGCATGCTGCTCGACCAGCTGCTGTCGCACGACGGCAATCCGGTGCTGACGTGGAACGCGGCCAACGCGGTCACCGAAGAGGATCCGGCTGGCAACCGGAAGCTATCCAAGCAGCGCGCCACGGGCCGGATCGACGGCATCGTGGCCAGCGTCATGGCGGTCGGGCGCCTGCAGGGCGCGACCGAGTCGCAAGTCATCGAGAGCGGATACGCCACACTGGACTGATATGAGCATTCTTGACTTCCTGCGCGGCGCCGCCCCGGCGCCCGCGCCGCCGCCGGCCGCGCCGGCTACTCGCGTTGAGCCGTCGCTGCAAAACGCAGTGACGATCGTACAGAGCAATGATGTGCACATGCTGGAGGCGTTTGGCTCTGCCTCTGCAGCCGGCAAGCAGGTCACCGAAGACACGGCCGCGCGCGTGTCCATGGTGTTTGCCTGCACCAGGCTGATCGCCGGTGCAATCGCCTCGCTGCCGCTCCACTTTTATGAGCGGATCGAGAACGGCCGGCAGCGATGGGATACGCCGCTGTGGTGGTTGTTCAACGAGCAGCCCACGCCGCGCTTTTCGGCAGCGACGTTCTGGGAGTACATCACCAAATCGATCCTGTTTCATGGTGATGGCTTCGCGACGTTGCGCCGCAACGCTGCCAACCAGGTAGTGCAGGTGGTGCCGCACCACCCGCTCGATGTGCTGGTCGAGCGCCGGGACGATCGGCTGGTGTACTACGTGCAGGATCTCGGCCAGCGGCGCGGCTATGAGCAGGACGACATCCTGCACTTTCCGGGCTTCGGCTTTGACGGCCGCCGCAGTCTCTCCGTGATCCAGTACGCCGCCAAGCAGCAGATCGGCTTCAACCTGACCACCGACGAGTTTCGCGGCAAGTTCATGAGTCAGGGGCTGCACACGCCGTTTTTCTTCCATACCGAAGGGAAGATGACGCCGGAAAAGCGCGACATGCTGCGCAATGAGTATGACCGGAAGTATCGCGGCTACCAGAACACCGGCACGCCGATGGTGCTGACTGAGGGTGTCAACCTCAAGACCATCCAGATGTCGATGGCCGACGCACAGCTGATCGAGCAGCTCAAGATGTCCAATGCGGATATCTGCCGCGCCTTCGGCGTGCCGCCGTTCATGGTGGGCGATCCGGAGGGCAGCACGAGCTGGGGCAGCGGTATCGAGCAGATGAGCATCGGCTTCGTCATGTACACGCTGCAGCCCTACATCAACCGGAACGAGCAGGAGATCAATCGAAAGCTCTTCCGTGTGTCGAAGTATTTCAGCGAGTACAACGTCGACGGCCTGCGCCGCGGCGACCAGAAGAGTCGCGGGGAGTACTACAAGACCGCGCTGGGCGGTACGCAGGCGCCTGGCTGGATGACGCAGAACGAAGTGCGTCGCATCGACAACCTGCCGCCGGTTGAAGGCGGCGACAAGCTCTTTGCCCCTGTGGCGAAACCAAACGGAGATAAGCCAAATGACGGCACTCAAGAACCGCCTGAGCCAGCTGCTGCGTAACAACGCAGAAAAGGGTACGGGCATCCGCGCCGAAGGCGACACGCTGTACCTGTACGACGTAATCGGCGACTGGGGCGTGTCGGCCGAGAGCTTTGCGAAGGCTCTGCGCGCCATGTCCGCCGAGGTCGTGCATCTGCGGATCGATTCGCCTGGCGGCGACGTGATGGCGGGCCGCGCCATGGCCACGGCCATCGCGCAGTATCCCGGCAAGGTGATCGCGCATATCGATGGACTGTGCGCGAGCGCCGCCACGTATGTCGCGCTGGCCGCGAGCGAGGTGGAGATCAGTGAGGGCGGCTTCTTCATGATCCACAACGCCTGGTCGGTGGCGATCGGCAACAAGGCTGATCTGCGCGAGATGGCCGATCTGCTCGAAAAGGTCGACGGCACGATCGTGGCCGACTATGTGCGCAAGACTGGCAAGGACGAGGCGCAGATCGTGGCGTGGATGGAGGCCGAAACGTGGTTCACGGCACAAGAGGCCAAGGATCTCGCCTTTGTCGACCGCGTCGTGCCGTCCGCCAAGGCTGGCAATGACGCCAAGGCGTGGAACCTCGCCGCCTATGCCAATGCCCCGGCGGCGCTGACCACGCCGCCAGCCAATGAGCCCGATTTTGCCGAGATCGCCGCAAGCAATGAGCGGCGGCTTCGGCTGCTCGAAGCCGCGTAACGCCTCGCGCGTCGCGTACCGCCCGCCCCGGGTAGCTGGGGCGGGCTTTTTTTATGTCTCACTCTGGAGAACAGATGACTATCCAAGCACTGCGCGAGAAAAAGGCGGCTCTGGCCCGCGATGCTCGCAACCTCCTCGCCAACAAGGGCGATGCCAAGTGGTCGAAGGATGACCAGACGAAGTACGACGACATTCTTGCCAGCATCGACGAGATCAATGCTGAGATCGAGAACCACCAACGCCTGCTGGATATCGAGGCGGATAACGCCTTCAACGATATCACCGGGCAAGAGCCGGGCCGCGGTGCTGCCGCGCCTCCGGCTGCTGCGGTGGATCCGAAGAACGCCAAGGCGCGCGATCTGTTCAACACCTGGCTGCGCAACGGCCCGCAGGCGCTCTCGCCCGACGACTGGCAGGTGATCCGCAACACCATGTCGACCACCACGCCGGCCGAGGGCGGCTATACGGTGCAGACCGACGTGGCCACGCGCTTTATCGATGCCATGGCGGCCTTCGGCGGCATGCGCGAAGTCTCCGAGACGATCCGCACCGCGATGGGCAATCCGCTGGGTTTCCCGACGACCGATGGCACCACGGAAGAGGGTGAAATCGTTCCGGAAAACACGCAGGCTGGCAATGCCGACATCGTCTTCGGCACCCGCCCGCTCAACGTGTTCAAGTTCGGCTCGAAGATCATCACCGTGCCGGTCGAGCTGCTGCAGGACAGCACGCTCAACGTCGAGTCGCTGGTGTTCGGTCGCCTGAGCACGCGTATCGCTCGCGCAGCCAACCGCAAGTTCACGGTTGGCTCGGGCGTCGGCGAGCCGACCGGCCTGATCACTGCCGCGCAGGCCGGCAAGATCGGCGCCGCGGGCTCCACCACCACCGTCGGCTATGACGACCTGATCGACCTGCAGGAGTCGGTCGACGAGGCGTACCAGGCCGGTGCGCGCTGGATGTTCGCGCAGAGCACCCGCAAGGTTGTGCGCAAGCTCAAGGACACCACGGGCCGCCCGATCTGGACGCCTGGCTACGAAGGCGGCATCACCAAGGGCGCGCCCGACGAGCTGCTCGGCAAGCCGGTGACGCTCAACAGCCACATGCCGGCCATGGCCGCCAACGCCAAGTCCATCGCGTACGGCCAGCTCGACAAGTACATGATCCGCGACGCCCTCGAGGTGACGCTGTTCCGCTTCTACGACTCGGCCTATGCGTCCAAGGGGCAGGTGGGCTTCCTGGCGTGGGCACGCAGCGGCGGCAACCTGATGGACCTGCTGGCGGCCAAGGTCTACCAGAACTCGGCCACCTGATCGGCTGACGCCGTTCCGGCCAGCTCGCGAGGGCTGGCCGTCCTTCCTTTCATTTCTCAGGAGTTCAACATGGAACAAACGAACGACAACGGCGGCGCTGAGCAGGATCTGGCTGGCACCAAGCCGGCGGGCAAGGCCGAGGCGACCGTCAAGGCGCGCGTGCTGGTCGACTGCGACCACGGCAAGCCCAACGATGTGGTGGCGCTGCCCAAGTCCGTGGCGCTGGCTGCAGAAAAGGCCGGCATCGTGGACTCCACCAGGGAAGCGGTGGCCTACGCCGAATCGATCGCGCCGCAGGAGTAATCCATGCGATACGAGACCGTCACCGCGCCCACCGGCGAGCCGATCGAGCTCGCGGCGGCCAAGGTGCAGGCGCGTATCGATGACGCTGACGACGACGAGGCCGCGTACCTGCAAAACACGATCATCCCGGCCGTGCGGCGCGCGACCGAGCGCTACCTGCGCCGCCCCATCCGGGCGGGCCAGTACAAGGCGGTGCTCGCAGATCTCGAGCAGCGCGGCGTGTTGATCCTGCGCGGGTATGGGCCGGCGGTCATCACATCGGTGTCGTATCTCGATGCTGGCGGCGTGCGGCAGACGGTCCCTGTGGCGGCGTATGGCACTGAAAACGTCGTCGAGGGCGTGCTGGTCAAGCCGGTCACTGCCTGGCCGGACGGCACCGCTTTCGAGATCGCGTTTGACGCGGGCTTCGGGGCTGTGCCGGAAGACATCGGGCTGGCGATGCTGCTGCTGGTGGCCGAGTTCTACGCCAAGCGCGAGGTGTCGGCTGTTTTCGGCGATGCCCAGTGCTCGGCGTACGACTGGCTGCTCGATGACTACCGCTGCGGGGTGGGGCTATGAGCGGCGAGCCGACACGCTCCCTGCAGGAGCCGGGCGCGGGAGAGCTCAACCGGCGGGTCATGATCCGCCGGCGCGTGGATCTCCCGGGTGCGGATCTCGGGCTCGATGAAACCTTTCCGGAATCGGGCAAGCGGTGGGCAAAGATCACGCCGGCCGGCGCGGCGACCTATGCGGGCAGCGCGCAGATCGATGACCTGGTCACGCACCGGGTCATCGTGCGTTACCTCGACGGCATCACCAATGCCCATGAGGTGGTGCACGGCACGCGGGTCTACCGTGTCAAGCGCATCACCGATATGAACGGCGGGCATCGCTTCACCATGCCCGACGTCGAGGAGCTGCGACATGGCCAATAAGCCGGGCGTGTACATGCATATCGAGGGCTTTGACGGCTTCGACCGCTCGGTCGATTTCGACAAGCGCGAGATCCGCAAGGCGATGCGCCGGGCTGGTGCGCTGGTGACAAAGGCGGCTCGCAAAAAAGTGGTGCGCAAAGGCGGATCGAAAGCTGGCGAGTATCCGGGCAAGCGCGCCGGCAACCTGGCCAAGTCGATCCGGGCCAAGGTCAGCCGGTCGGGCTTCATGGTCCGGATCGAGCCAAAGACCGGCAGCGGCATCCCCTCGAGCGACCCGTACTTCGCCTATCTGTTTTATGGCGTAAAGCGCGGGGCGGCCCGGCGCAAAGACCGCCAGGCGCAGCCTAACGGCCCCTACCGTGTCGAGCCGCGGGCCAACTACATGACCGATGCGCTCGAGGAGGAAGCGCCGGCCGTGCAGAACCTGCTGAGTGCCGCGCTGGCCGCCGGCCTGCGGATCCGATAGACCTCTCGCCAGCCCCGCCGCGTGCGGGGCTTTTTCTTGCCATGAAGATCTCCCCTGTGATCGCGCAGCTGCGCCAGTACGCGCCGACGTTCGGCAACCGCGTCGGCGGCGGCCTCGAGTTCGAGATGGTGCGCGACAGCGCGCTGCTGCCGATGCCGGCGGCCTACGTCGTCATGACGGCGGATGACCCCAGCGAAAACACGCAGCAGAACAGCATCCGGCAACCGATCTTCGACGAGTTCGACGTGGTTGTGGCGCTGAAAACCGGCGACGAGCGCGGCCAGTCGGTGGCAGATCCGCTGCATGACATCCGCGCCGAGCTGCTGCGCGCGCTGGTCGGCTGGCAGCCGATGCCGGGTTACGAGCGGGTCTCGTACGAAGGCGGCCAGCTGCTGCTGATCGATCGCGGGCGCGTGCTGTATCGCTTCACGTTCCGTTGCGAATGGACGCTCGGCGGCGGCGCCGGCGATCCGGAAACCTTCGAGGAGCTCGAGCAGGCGGGCTACCCGCCGCTTGCCGGCATTGACATCAACGTCGACGCCATCGACCCGATGGCCGATCCCAACCTGCATAAGCCCGGTCCTGATGGCCGGATTGAAACCGTGCTCCGTGTGGAGCTCAACCAAGGATGACCATGAGCACTGACCGCAAAACGGTCCGCGTGACCCCTGTACAGGGGCGCGTGGTGCCGGATCCGGACTACGGCGACAACCTGCCGCCGGAGGGCCGAGTCGTGACGCGCACGCCGTACTGGGCGCGTCGTATCAAAGATCAGGACGTGACCGAAAGCGACCCGCAGGCCGCTGACGACGCGACCACCGCGAAAACCAAGGGAGCCAAGTGATGCCGGTGAGCTTCAATAACATCCCGAACGACGTCCGCGTGCCGCTGTTTTACGCCGAGGTCGACAACTCGCAGGCGGGTGGCGGCGTATTCGCCAAAAAGCGCCTGATCGTCGCCCAGATGAACGACGACGCCACCGGCGTGGCCGGCAAGCTGTCGATCGCCAGCCGGCAGAGCGACGTGGTGGCGATCGCCGGCGACGGCTCGATGCTGGCCGCCATGTATAACGTCTTTCGCCGTGGCGATCCGCTGGGCGAGATCTGGGTGCTGCCGTTCAAGCTGGCCGCCGGCGCTGCCTCGAGCGGCAAGCTGTCGATCGCCGGCACATCCACGGAAGCGGGTCTGCTGTCGGCCTACATTGCCGGGCGCCGCGTGCGCGTGACGGTGCCCAATGGCATGGCCGCGGCCGCTGCTGCCACTGCGCTGGCCAATGCGATCAACGCTGCCGTCAACATGCCGGTCAAGGCGGTGGCCGCGGCCGGTGATGTCACGCTCACGGCCAAGTGGAAGGGTCTGACCGGCAATGACATCCGTCTGGAAATGAACCGCGCAGGCCTCGCCAACGGCGAGCGCACGCCGGCGGGCCTCGCGGTCACCGTGACGGCCATGGCAGGGGGTGTGGGTAGTCCGGACATCGACGATGTGCTCTCGGCCGTGGGTGACGCGGAATTCGAGTTTGTGTGCCACGCGTACACCGACACTGCCTCGCTCGATGCCTTCAAGGACTGGATGAACGACATTTCCGGCCGCTGGTCGTGGTCGTCGCAGATCTATGGGCACGTCTACACGGCCATGCGCGGCACGCTGGGCGCGCTGGTGGCCGCCGGCGTGGTCCGTAACGATCAGCACATGACGATCGAGGGCTACGAGGTCAACGTGTCGGCGCCGGTATGGGAGCACGCTGCGGCCTTCACGGCTCGCACGGCGGTGTTTATCTCGGCCGACGTGGCGCGCCCCACGCAGACCGGCGAGCTGGTCGGCATCGATGCGGCGCCGGCGGGTGAGCGTTTCATCCTGCAGGAGCGCCAGGCGCTGCTCTCCAACGGCATCGCGACCACCACCGCGCCGGATGGCACGGTGCGTATCGAGCGCGGGATCACGACGTATCAGCGCAACGCCTACGGCCAGCCTGACGATTCGTACCTCGACAGCGAGACGATGCACACCACGGCCGAGGTGATGCGGCGCCTCAAGAGCGCGATCACCAGCAAGTATGGCCGCCACAAGCTGGCCGACGACGGCACACGCTTCGGTGAGGGGCAGGCGATGGTCACGCCGTCGACGCTGCGCGCCGAGCTGATCGCAGAGTACAAATCGATGGAGCGCGACGGCCTGGTCGAAAACAGTGAGCTGTTCGCGCAGTACCTGGTCGTCGAGCGCGCGTCGAGCAGTCCGAACCGCGTCAACGTGCTGTTCCCGCCGGACTACGTGAACCAGCTGCGGATCTTCGCGCTGCTCAACCAGTTCCGTCTGCAGTACCCCGAGCAGGCCGCCGCGTAAGCGTAGGCTCTGACAACCCTCCGGCCCGCCCTCGCGCGGGCCGTTTGCTTTTCAGGAGACCGATATGGGTCAGAAAGTTGCGGGTACCGTCTACATCAAGGCAGACGGCACCCAATTCGACGTGCAGGGCGCCTTCGAGGCGCCGCTGATGAAGTACAAGCGCGAGAGCATCCGCCCCGGGATGATCAAAGAGGAGGACCTCACGCCGTACATCAAGGCGGATCTCACCTTCACCAAGGATTTCCCGATCAAGAAGCTGCAGGACCAGATCAACATGGTCGTGACGGCCGAGGTCAAGAACGGCCGCACCTACGTGCTGACCGGCGCCTACGTGGTCGGCGAGCCGTCGATCTCCGGCGACGACGGCAAGGTGTCGATCGAGTTCAACGGCGTGGAGGGCAGCTGGCAATGAGCGGAAAACAGTTCAAGCTCTCGCGCCCGATCGATGCGCACGGCGATGCCGTCGACGCGCTCACGCTGCGCGAGCCCACGCCTGCCGATGCACGCGTGGTCAAGGCGCTTCCGTACTGGGTCGACAAGGACGAAAACGTGCTGCTCAACCCGACCGCCGCGGCCCAGTACATCGTGCGCTGCGCGCAGATCCCGATGTCCTCGGTCGACCAGCTCGCCCTCCCAGACTTCAACGCGCTGTGCTGGGAAATCGCGGGTTTTTTCTTGCGGGACAGGTCGCAGACGTCGAGCAACTGATCGGCGCGACTTACGACCTGGCGAAGTACTGGGGGGTCGACCCGCAGGCGAAGATGGGGGAACCCGTCAGCATCATCGCCGAGGAGTTCGACCAGGCCATGCGAATCGTCAGCGAGCAAAGCCAATCAACGGGGTAGGGAATGGCAGACAAGTTTCAGCTCAAGGCGCTGATCACCGGCGTTGACCGGCTGTCACCGGCGCTGGCGGGCATTCGCAAGAATGTCGCCGGGTTCCGTAAGGCGCTGAAATCGGACGGACTCGGCGACCTGTCGCTCAAGGACGTGATCTCCGGTGGCGCGCTGGCGGCGCCGGTGATCGCGGCCACCAAGGCGGCGGTCGATTTCGAGAGTTCCATGGCGGACGTGCGCAAGGTGGTCGATTTCGACACGCCCGAGCAGTTCAAGGCCATGGGGCAGGACATCATGGATATGTCCAAGCGCCTGCCGATGGCGGCCAAGGATATCGCCGCCATCGTGGCCGCCGGTGGGCAGGCCGGCTTCGACAAGGGTGAGCTCGGCAAGTTTGCCGAGGACGCGGTCAAGATGGGCGTGGCGTTCGACCAGTCCGCCGAGCAGGCCGGCGAGATGATGGCCACCTGGCGCACGTCGTTCAAGATGGGGCAGGACGAGGTGGTGAAGCTGGCCGACCAGATCAACTATCTCGGCAACAACGGCCCGGCCAAGGCCGCCAAGATCTCCGAGATCGTGACGCGCATCGGGCCGCTGGGCGAGGTGGCAGGCTTTGCGGCCAGCCAGATCGCCGCCATGGGCGCGACGCTCGCCGGCATGGGGGTGCAGGAGGAAATCGCTGCCACCGGCATGAAAAACATGATGCTGACGCTCACCTCCGGCGCGTCAGCGACGAAAGAGCAGCAGCAGACCTTCAAGGCGCTGCGGCTGGATGCCAAGCAGCTCGCCGTCGACATGCAGAAGGATGCGCAGGGCACGATGCTGCGCGTGCTGACCGCGATCGGCAAGGTCGATAAGACCAAGCAGGCGTCGGTGCTTGACGGTCTCTTCGGCAAGGAATCCATCGGGGCGATCGCGCCGCTGCTCACGAACATGGATCTGCTGAAAAAGAACTTCGAGCGCGTCGGCGATGCCTCGCAGTACGCGGGATCGATGCAGAAGGAATACGAGTCGCGTGCCGCCACCACGGCGAACAACATGCAGCTCATGCAGAACCGCGTGACGGCCCTGGGGATCTCGGTGGGCAACATCCTGCTCCCGCCGCTCAATCAGTTCCTTGCCTTTACCGGGCCGCTGGTCGATGGCCTGTCGTCGTTCGCCAGTGCCAACCCGGGGGTGATTCAGGGGGTGCTGGGTGCGGCGGCGGGCCTGATGATACTCAAGATCGCGGCCGTGGCCGCAGCGGGCGGCTTCAAGCTGCTGCTCGGCCTGACCAGCCTGTCGCCAATCGGGCTGGCGATTCGCGGGATCGCGCTGGTGGCGGGCCTGCTGATCGCCAATTGGTCGACGGTCGGCCCATTCTTCGCCGGGCTGTGGGCGAGCGTGCGGGGTGCGGCGGAAACAGCATGGGGCTGGATCCGCGGCGCCCTGAGCTTCACGCCGATGGGGCCGATCATCGAGAACTGGGGCGCCATTACCGAGTTCTTCGGGGCGCTGTGGGAGGCGGTGGTGGCGGTCACCGGCCTGGCGTGGGGGTGGATCAAGGACGCATTTTTTAACTTCCACCCGCTGGGAATCATCATCGCCAACTGGGAGCCCATCGTCGCGTGGTTTAGCGGCCTGTGGGACCGCGTCAAGCCATACGTCGAGCCGCTAATCAATGCCGGCAAGTGGGTGGGGCAGAAGGTCGGCGCGTTCTTTGGCGGCGGTGGTGATGGCGCCACGGCCACCACCGGCGGCGCGATCCGCTCCGGCACCGACGCGGTGCGCAACTGGACGGCATCTCTGCCCAGCCAGGCGGCGCAGGCGCAGCAGGTGCGCGGCGACATGACTGTGCGTTTCGAGAATGCGCCGCCCGGCACCCGCGTGGATCCCGGCACCACCAATCAGTCCGGCCTCACCATGACGCCCAGCGTCGGCTATCGCTCGCTGTCAGGGGCGTCGTAATCAGGAGAAAGCATGGCAAGCTGGCGCGACAAGTTGCGCCCGGCCTCCTTTCGTGGTGTGCCATTCGAGGTCGAGGGGGATAAGGTTCCTGTCGGCCGCCGGGTGGTCACGCACGAATACCCCGGGAAAAACGTGCCCTACGTCGAGGACATGGGCCGCGTCACGCGCGAATACAAGATCACGGCCTTCGTGATCGGCGCGGACTACATGGACAAGCGCGACAAGCTGCTAACTGCTGTCGAGACCGAGGGTGAGGGCGAGCTGGTGCACCCGTGGCTCGGCACGCTCAAGGTCAAGGCGGGGGTGGGGGAGATGTCCCACTCGTGGGCCGAGGGTGGCATGGCGCGCTTCGATCTGTCCTTTACCGAGTCGGGTGAGCTGGTCAACCCGACCACCAAGGTCAACACCGGCAAGGTGGCCTCGAGCGCTGGTGCGGCGCTGGCCGAGGGCGGGCTGACCCGTTTCGAGAAAGCCATGGCGACCGTCAATGCGGCGCAGGTGACCGTATCGCAGATCTCGAAGGGCGTTGCTGGCGCATACGGCGCGCTGCAGCAGTACGCAGCGCCAATCACGGCCGCGATCGGGTCGGTGCAGAATTTCGCCAGCCTGATCCTGAATGGGCCCGCCGAGCTGACGGGCATCATCCGCGGCGTGCTGGCAACGGCTACCGGCGCGTTTAGCGGGTTCGGCGGCTTTGACACCGGCTTGTCGAGCCTGTTTGGCAAGGCGTCGACGGTCGCCTCCCTCGGCGATCTGGCGCCGCCGCAGGGTGAGGCAGCGGCGGCTGTCCATGACGCCGTGGTCAAGCTCACGCAGGATCTGCTGATTGCCGACACCGTCAAGGAAGTCGGCGAGATGCCGATGGCCACCGCGCCGGCGCCCCTGCCGAGCGTGCCGACCGTCGACGTGCAGGTGCAGCAGCCGATCGAGCGGCCGGAAATCCCGGTCGCCGACGACGTGCTCGAGGTGCGCGACCAGATCACCGAGGCGATCTGGGATCAGGCGCAGGCGGCGCCGCAACGGCACTACCAGCTGCTCACCGATGCGCGGATTCAGGTGGCGCGCCACCTGGCGGCCGTGGCGCGGCCGGCGGTGCGGTTGACCACCGTCACGCCCGGCGAGCCGGTGCCGGCGCTGGTGCTGGCCTATGCGCGCTATGGCGACGCCACGCGGGCCGACGAGATCGTGGTGCGTAACCGTGCGTCGCATCCCGGCTTCCTGCCGGCGGCGCCTCTACAGGTGGCGATGAAATGAGCGACGCGAGCGACGTAACGCTGACCGTCAACGGCATGGATTACGGCGGCTGGAAAGACGTGCGGATCGGTGCCGGCATCGAGCGCCAGGCGCGCGATTTCTCGGTGGGCATCACATGGAAGTGGCCGGGCGGCGGTGACCGGCCGCGCCAGATCCGCTGGGGCGATCGCTGCGAGGTACGCATTGGCGGCGAGCTGGTGCTAACCGGCTGGATCGACGCCACGCCGGTGCGCTGGGATGCCCGGGAGATCTCCACCTCGGTCTCGGGGCGGTCACTCACGGCCGACCTGGTCGACTGCGGTGCAGACAACTCGCCGGGCCAGTGGCGCAACCAGAGCGTGCTGCGCATCGTGCAGGCGCTGGCGCAGCCCTACGGCATCGCCGTGCGCAGCGAGCTGCAAGACAGCACGGCGCTGGCTGATCACACGATCCAGCCGGGCGAATCGGCGTTTCAGTCGATCGACCGCCTGCTGCGCCTGTCGCGGCTGCTGTCGACCGACGATGCGCAGGGGCGCCTGGTGATCGCGCGGCCTGGCAGCGCCGGGCGGGCCGTCGACCGCCTCGAGCGCGGCGTCAATCTGCTCAGTGGCGACGCGCCGCTCGACTTCTCGAATGTGTTCTCCGAGTACGTCAGCAAGGGGCAGCGGGCGGGCTCCGATGACGTGTACGGAATCGATGCGAGTGAGGTTGAGGCGCGGACCACGGACGCGCGAATCCCGCGCAAGCGGGTGCTGGTGCTGCATGAACGCGGCCAGACGACGCCGGAGCTGGCGCGCCAGCGCGTGGCATGGGAGCGCGAGAACCGGATCAGCAAGGCGCTGCAATCGACCTATGAGGTGCAGGGGTGGCGGCAATCCAACGGCGCACTGTGGCGGCACAACCAGATCGTACGCGTGGTCGACCCGCTGGTTGGCTTCGATCGCGATCTGCTGATCACTGAGATCGAGTACAGCCTGAGCAATCAGGGCGGCACCAAGGCCAAGCTCACCGTGGCGCCGCCCGATGGCTTCGAGGCCGAGCCGCCAGATCCGTCCAAGCGCCGCAAACGGGACAAGACAGGCAAGGGGAAAGACGATTTCGAGTACCTGCTGCCGGCCGACTGGGAGAGGCAGAAATGAGTCAATTCGTGACCGGAATGATCGCGCGCGGCGTGGTGGTGCTGGCCAATGCCGGCCGCAAGCTGCAGGCGCTGCAGCTGCGCCTCACTGCGCGCGAGTTCAAGGACAACATGGAGCACTTCGAGCCCTACGGCTATACCAGCTGTCCGAAAGGCGGCGCGGAGGCCGTTGTGGCGTTTCTGGGTGGCGATCGCTCGCACGGGGTGGTGTTGATGGTGAGCGATCGCCGCTTCCGCCTGCAGGGGCTCAAGCCTGGCGAAGTGGCGCTCTACACCGACGAGGGTGACGCGCTGGTGTTCAAGCGTGGCCGCATCGCGGAGCTCACCACCGGCACGTTTCGCGTCAACGCGACGGACGCCATCGAGCTCAATGCGCCGAAGGTCACTGCGCCGCAGGACATCGAGGCGGGCGGCAAGCTCAAGGCGGCCACCGACATCGAGGTCGCCGGCAAGGGCGTGCTCCACCACAGGCATCCGGAAACTGGGGCCACCACAGGGGAGATGCAGTAATGGCACTTGCGACACGCGAGGCGCTGCTCTATCGCGCGGCGGAAATCAGCCTCTTCACCTGGCGGCGTGCGGAGCCCGACGACAAGCTCGACGACGACCAGCGCATGGGCTGGTGGGGCGACAGCTTCCCGGCCGTGGTCAGCGACAGGATCGGCTCGCGGCTCTGGCTGCTGCGCCGCAAGACCATTGTTCCCGAGGTGCTGCGCGCCGCCGAAGCCTACGCGCGCGAGGCGATGCAATGGATGATCGACGACGAGCTGGTGAGCGCCGTCGACGTGCAGGTGACTTCGCCCGATCGCACGCGCGTCAACGTGATGGTGCAGCTGTCCGACGATGGCGGTCCGCTGCCGCCGTTCGACTTCAACGATATCTGGCAGGTACAGCATGGCGTTTGATACTCCGACACTTCCGCAACTTGTGCAGCGGGCCGATGCGGATCTGACCGCCAAATCGGTCGATGCGCTGCGTCGCTCCGACCAGGTCGTGCTGGCGCGTGTCCACGCCGGCGCAACGTCCGGCCTGCATGGGCACATCAAATGGGGGGCCGACCAGATCCTGCCGGACTCCTGCGACGAGGACATGCTGCTGCGCCTCGCCAGGCTGCGGCTCAAGACGCCGCGTGGCGAGGCGACGGCCTCGACCGGTCCGGTCCTTCTGACCGGGCAGGTGCCAGCCGTCATTGACGCGGGCACGATCCTGCAGACCAAGGATGGTCGCCGGTATGCCGTGGTGGCCGCGGTCGTGTTTGCCGGCGTGCAGGCGACGGTCACGGTCACCGCGGTGGATCCCGGCAAGCTCGGCGACGTGGCGGCCGGCGAATCGATGGAGCTGATTTCGCCGGTGCTGGGGGTCGATGCAGCGGGCGTCGTCGGCGCGGGCGGCATCGTGGGTGGAACCGATCAGGAGTCGATCGAATCGCTGCGATCGCGCGTGATCCGGTCTTACCGGGTTGTGCCGCAGGGTGGTGCTTCCGACGACTACGTGACGTGGGCGCTCGACGCTGGCCTTGGGATCACGCGTGCCTGGTGCATCCGCAACTATATGGGGCCGGGCACCGTCGGGCTGTTCGTGGTGCGCGACACCGACGCCAACCCGATCCCGGCGCAGGTAGTGCTCGACCAGGTCAAGGCGAGCATCGAGTCAACGCGCCCGGTCACGGCGGAGCTGTACGTGCTGGCACCGGTGGCCAAGGCCATTGCGTACCAGATCAAGGCGATTCCAGATACCACGCAGATCCGGGCCGCCATCGAGGACGCGCTGCGCGATCTGCTCAAGCGCGAGGGCGATCTCGGCGTGACTGTGATTCTCACGCACCAGTCCGGGGCTATCAGTCAGTCGCCGGGCGAGAACGATCACCAGCTTGTGGCGCCGGCGGCAAACGTGGTGCTCGCGCCCAACGAGATCCCGACCTTCGGAGGCATCGCATGGCTGTAAGGACCGAGGCCGACTACAGCCGGCAGTTGGTGGCCCTGTTGCCGCCGGGGCCGGCATGGGAGCTCGAGCAGGCGCCGGCGATCCACCAGGTGCTCGCCGGCCTGGCGCCCGAGTTCGCGCGTGTCGACGCGCGCGTGAGCGACATGATCGACGAGGCGGATCCGCTGACCGTGCGCGAGCTGGTGCCCGACTGGGAGCGCGTCATGGGCCTGCCGGATCCCTGCATGGGGGCCACGCCCGCCTTTGAGGACCGGCGCAAGGCGGTCCGGGCCCGGCATGTTGCCATCGGTGGCCAGAGCATTCCCTACTTCCTGTCGATCGCATGGCAGCAGGGCTATCTGAGCGCCACGATCACCGAGCATCGGGCGCCCCGTTTCAGGCGCTCGCGCTTCGGGTGTGCCCGCTTCGGGTCGTGGGGACAGCAGTTTTTCTGGACGGTGAACCTTGGGCGGCGCATTGAGGGCGGGCGGCGCTGGGGTGTCACGCAATGGGGTGAGCGGTTCGGCATGAACCAAAACGAGGGCATTGAGTGTCTGCTGAAGCGTTACGCGCCGGCGCACACCATTGTCCTGTTCAACTACGAGGGGTGAGGATGGATTTTCCAAAGAGCGTGCCCGGGATCGGGCTCGTCAATGGCCAGTTTGTGGACGAGGATGCGACCACGGGTCGCGTCGGCTCGCTGATCCCGGCGAGTTGGGGCAATTCGATCACGCAGGAGGTGATCGCCGCGCTGGTGGCGGCCGGCATGGTGGCAGACGAAACCAAATCGGACCAGCTGCGCGACGCGATCCTGCGCCTCGCGGCGACCGGGGTGACGTCGATCGCGGCGGCGGGTGTCACAAACCTGACAGCCGCCAATTGTGGCCTCGTGTTGGTCAACGCGGCGGCCGGCAACGTCACGATCAACCTGCCGGCCGCCAACGCGATGAACGGCCTGCGCTTCAACTTCGTCCGGATCGACAACGTGCCGGCCAACTCGGTCACGATCAACCGCACCAGCACGGATACGATCGATGGCGTCGTGCTGACCTCGTTCAAGCTGGTGGGTCAGTACGACCGGCGCGCGATCCGGGGTAATGGCGCGGGCACCTGGTACACCGAGTCGACGGGCTTCTCGTCGGCGTGTCGTGCGTACCAGAACGCGACGCAGTCCATTAGCGCGGCGACATTCACGAAGGTGACGCTGCAGGCAAAGACCTTGGACAACGGCGCCGAGTTCGATACGGCCACCTATCGCTTTACGGCAAAGCAGGCCGGGCTCTATCAGGTCAATGGTGGTGTCAGTATTGCGTCGCCCGGCAACGGTTCCGGTTACTTCGGTGCAATCTATGTCAACGGTGCGCTGGTCGAGCGTGGCACATCGATTCAGGGCAGCACCAACCCGATGATTCAGGCGGTCTCGATGGTATCGGCGCAGATCTACCTCAACGCCGGGGATTACGTCGAGCTGTACGCGTATGGCGATGCCGGCTTCAGCACCACGTCGGGCTCGGCGGTTACGCGCCTGAGCCTCGCCCGCATTCAATAAAGGACCGTCATGAACCTGTGTGATTGCATTCTGTTTCTGTTCCCGGACGCGCGACCGGGTGTCGACTTCGTGCTGATCGATCGGCAAGACGAAAAGGGTCCGGAGATCGCGAGCTGGGACTACGCAGCGGCGCCCGAGCCAACCATGGCGCAGCTGCAGGCCGTGGTCGATGACGCCGCGCGTGGGGCACTGGCGCGCGACGTGCGCGCCGATCGCGACCAGCGCGTGGCGGTCGACGACTGGCTGGTGCAGCGGCACCGCGACCAGGTCGACGCGGGCACGCCCACGGTGCTGACGGCCGCGCAATACAGTGGGCTGCTGACCTACCGGCAGGCGCTGCGCGACGTCCCGCTGCAGGCCGGCTTTCCGTCCGACATTGCTTGGCCGGTGCGTCCGTTCTAAAACCTTTCAATGCAACAACCAGCCCGCCGCGTGCGGGCTTTTTTTATGTCCGGGGAAATCATGGAACCAATCAGCGGTGGAGCTGCATTAGGAGGGGTGGGTGCGGCTTCGCTCAAGGCAGTGGGAGGGCCGGCGGCCGTGGCAACTGGCGCGAGCGGGCTGGCCGCCCTTGTGGTGATGCTCATGATGTGGCCGCGCTCGCGACGCGAGGGGGCGGTGGCGTTCATTACCACAGTGGTATCGAGCATCGGAGGCGGGGCGGCCGTGGTGCAGCACTACGGGCTGCAGGCGTGGACATACGACTACATCGGTCTCGTGGCGCTGGGCGGCCTCATCTTTGCCTGTGGCCTGCCCGGCTGGGCCGTGGTGCGCTGGCTGTTCAACTTCATCGAGCGCCGGCGCGACAAGGATATCGCCGAGGTCGTGGGCGAAGTGCGCAAGGAGATCATGCCATGACGGCGGCGACCACGACCAAGCCGCGGCGCAGCCTGATCGCCATCATCGGGGCCGCTGCAGCGGCGGCCTTGATGGTACTGGTGCCGCAGAACGAGGGCACGGTCTACAAGACCTATCGCGATATCGGCGGCGTGCTGACCTACTGCACCGGCGCGACCGAGGATGCGCAGTGGGGTAAGACCTACGCGCCGGCCGAGTGCCAGGCGCAGCTCGACAAGGATCTCGCGCGCCATGCCGAGGGCGTGATGGCGTGCGTGCGGGTGCCGCTCACCGATGGGCAAAAGGTTGCATTCGTTGACACGGCCTACAACATCGGCGTGTCCGCGTTCTGCGGCAGCAGCATGGCGCGCAAGGCCAACGCCGGCGATATGGCGGGTGCCTGCGCGGCGCTCGTGCTGTGGGTCAACGTCAACGGCAAGCCGGTGCGCGGCCTGATCAACCGGCGGGCGATCGCGCGCGAGTACTGCGAGGGGAGGCGCTCGCCATGAACTTCTTTTCGCGGATTCCGTGGCGCGCGATCGCCGTGGGCGCAGTGGCGCTCGCGCTGGTGGCAGCGGGGTGGCTGGCCAACGGCTGGCGCCTTGGCGGGCAGATCGCCGAGCTGAAAACGGAGCAGGCGAACGAGCGCCGCAACCAGGCGTATGCGCAGGTGGAGGCCGTCGACCAGGCGCGCCTCGAGGAACAACGCCGCACTGCGGCACAGACCAAGGCAACCAATGAAGCGATCCAACAGGCTGAACAGGCGCGGGCCGATGCTCGCGCTGCTGACGCTGCTCGTCGCGAGCTGCTCGCTCGCGCCACTGCCCTCGCCAACTCCAGTCGCCGCCCCGGCGATTCCGGCGCTGTCGACGGCGGCGCGCCAACCGGAGATCCCGGCCATCTGCTTGCTGACGTGCTCGGCCGGGCTGACGCGTGGGCGGGAGAGTTGGCTCAATACGCTGACGCTGCCCGCATCGCCGGACTTGCCTGCGAGCGCAGCTACGACGCGCTGAACGTGGGGCCGGTCCCGGCCCAGCAGTAAAGACAGGGCGACCGTTCGGGGTGTTGGAGCACCTCGAGCGGCCACCGAACCACTGTGCATGCCAGTGAGCCCAGCCAAGGCCCTGCCACCTTCCATGGAGGCGGGGCGGATCATACCAAAATGTGAAAGGCTCACCATTTTTATGGCAAATCCCATCATCCCGTGGATTGGCGGCAAGCGCCGCCTCGCGGATACCCTGCTGCCCCGTTTCCCTGAGCACAAGTGCTACGTGGAAGTGTTCGCCGGCGGCGCGGCGCTGTTCTTCATGCGCCCGCCGGCGGACGTGGAGGTCATCAACGATATCAACGGCGAGCTGGTCAACCTATACCGCGTCGTGCAGCATCACCTCGAGGAGTTCGTGCGGCAATTCAAGTGGGCGCTGTCGAGTCGCACCGTGTTCCAGTGGCTCAAGGACACGCGGCCGGAGACGCTCACCGACATCCAGCGCGCGGCGCGCTTCTACTACCTGCAGCAGAACTGTTTCGGCGGCAAGGTCGAGGGGCAGACCTTCGGCACGGCCACCACCACGCCGCCCGGGCTCAACCTCTTGCGCCTCGAGGAAAGTCTGTCGGCCGCACACTTGCGCATGGCCAGCGCCTATATCGAAAACCTCGACTGGGCGGCCTGTATCGCGCGCTATGACCGGGCGCATACGCTGTTTTACCTCGACCCGCCCTACTGGGAAACGGAGGGCTATGGCGTCGATTTTCCGCTCGAGCAATACGAGCGCATGGCCGAGCTGCTCGGGCGCATCGAGGGCAAGGCGATTGTCAGCCTCAACGATCATCCGGAGGTCCGGCGGATATTCTCGGCCTTCGAGATGGACTCGCTCGACATCACTTACACGGTCGGTGGCGGGAAAGGTGCACCCCGGCGCGAAGTTATTATCTACAGTTGGGACCGCAGCGCCGAGCCGCCTGGTCTGTTCTAGCGGCTACCCTCCGTGGGAGGGATGACCCGTGAGCTACGCTTACGGGTCCCCTCCAGTCACCCCGTAGATCGGTGATGAACCATAAAGAAAGCCGGCACGATGGCCGGCTTGCATGGGCCGCCGAGCCCCTGGCTGGTCAAGCGGTCAGGTCGGGCTGGGCGCGGGTGATGCTGAACGCGGCGCCCTTATTTAGCGTTGGGCGGCCCATCCTAACGCGAGTGCTGCGGCGCGGCGAAGCTCGATGTTCGAGGTTCCGTTCATCATCTTGATAAGGTGCGCCCGAGCGTCCGGCCCCCCGGCATAGCCGAGGCCCTCGGCTGCGGCCATGCGCAGCTCGATGTTTGACGTGCCGTTCATCATCTTGACTAGCGCGGCTACTGCATCCTGTTCACTCGCCATCGGATTCCTCCTTCGTGTTAGGGTTGGTTCAGCAGATGTGGAGACTATTGCACCTAGTTTCAAGACTTCGCGGTGTACGGCCGAGGCTATTTCGTTCTGCAATCTCTCTAGTAGTGGTTTTTAAGCTGGCTATGCAGCGTAAGTAGCTGATTTAGTTGCGTTAGTAACGCCCTGCAAAGCCGTGTACGCCGGTTCGATTCCGACCTCCGCCTCCAGTCTCAAACAAAACGGCGCCCATGTGGCGCCGTTTTGCATGGCCTTCCCCGTTTCCTCGCTCATCCCCTTGCTTTTGCGTCGGCCCTCGACGGCATCGAGAGGCACATCATCGCATGCGTGTCGATTCTTCCGATCTTTGCCTGCGTGGCGGCCATGTTACATTACGGATGCCGCACGCGATTCGGAAACCTACTAGCAGCACGTCATCGCCATTTCCGATTCCGTGATGCGCCAACGGGCGCATCCGGACCTGCCACGGCACTTCCCGCTCTTCTTCCATTCGTATGCGATCCTGGCGCCGCGTCGGTAACGATGCGCATCGGGTGGAGCTGTGTTCCCTTGTGAACTGGAAGGGCGCGGGCAGGTACCCATCTCAGCATCCCCAGCCAAGAGGAATCCACGACGCATGCCGCACGCCACCCCGCTCATCAGCACCATCGTCGGCGGCATTGTGCTGGCGTTCATCCTGGGCGCCATTGCAAACCGGCTCAGGTTGCCGCCGCTGATCGGCTACCTGTGCGCCGGCATCGTGGTCGGCCCGCATACGCCGGGCTACACCGCGGACCAGGCGCTGGCGCCCGAGTTGGCGGAGCTTGGCGTGATCCTGCTGATGTTCGGCGTGGGGCTGCATTTCTCGATCAAGGACCTGATGGCGGTCAAGCGGATCGCCATTCCCGGCGCGATCGTGCAGATCGGCATTGCCACGCTGCTGGGCATGCTGGTGGCGTTCGGCCTCGGATGGTCGTGGGGGCAGGGACTCGTCTTTGGCCTCGCGTTGTCGGTGGCCAGTACCGTGGTGCTGCTGCGCGCGCTGCAGGAGCGTGACCTGCTGGAGTCGCCGCAAGGGCGCATCGCCGTCGGCTGGCTGATCGTTGAGGATCTTGCCATGGTGCTGACGCTGGTGTTGCTGCCCGCACTGGCAGGCCCGCTGATGGGCGACGACAGTAAGGCAAGTTCCGGCGACGTCCTTCTCGCGGTCTTTGCTACGCTTGGGAAAGTCGCGGCCTTTGTTGCCGTCATGCTCGTGGTTGGCCGCCGCTTCATTCCGTGGATGCTGGAGCGCATCGTCTGGACCGGCAGCCGCGAGCTGTTCCGCCTGGGCGTGCTGGCCACCGCGCTGGGCGTTGCGTTCGGCGCGTATGCGCTGTTTGGCGTGTCGTTCGCGCTGGGCGCGTTTTTCGCCGGCATGGTGCTGGCGGAATCGGAGTTCAGCCACCGCGCGGCGGAGGAATCGCTGCCGCTGCGCGATGCGTTTTCCGTACTGTTCTTCGTCTCGGTCGGCATGCTGTTCGACCCGATGGTGCTGGTCAACGATCCCTGGGGCGTGCTGGCCACGCTGTTTATCATCCTGGTCGGCAAGTCGCTGGCTGCCATGGGCATCGTGCGGGCGTTCGGCCATTCGGCCAAGACCGGCATGACGATCGCCGTCAGCCTGGCGCAGATTGGCGAATTCTCGTTCATCCTCGCCAGCCTGGGCGTGTACCTGGAGATCCTGCCCGAGCGTGGGCAGGCGTTGATCCTCGCCGGTGCGCTGCTGTCGATCCTGCTCAACCCGGTGTTGTTCCGGCTGCTGGATCTCTATAGCGCCAGGACTGACCGCGGCGGCGATCCGCAGCCGGCCTGAGTCGGCCCGGCCCGCTTACGCGGCCTGCGTGCCGATGGCCGGCGCCGCGCCGCGCAGGTATTCCGTGAAGGCGAGCAGGCCCTGCGTCGGGAACTTGTCCTGATGCACCACCAGTTGCAACGGGCGGATCACGCGCGGCAGGCCGTCGCGCAGCGCTACCAGCGTGCCGCGCGCCAGTTCGTCGCGCACCACATGCAGCGACAGGCAACTCACGCCAAAGCCGCTCATCACCGCGCGCTTGATCGCCTCGGCGTTGCCCAGTTCCAGCGCGTAGCGAAGCTCGCCCAGATGTGGCACCAGCCGCTGCTCGATGATCTCGCGCGTCCCTGAGCCGGGCTCGCGCACGATCCAGTCCGCGTCGCGCAGCGCCCGCAGCCCGGCCTTGCCGGTGGCGAGCGGGTGCGAGGGGCCGACGATCACCGCCATTTCGTCGTCGCACCAGTGCACGCTGCGCAAGTCCCGCTCGTGGCTGGTGCCCTCGATAAGACCAATGTCCGCCTCGAACTGCAGCAGCGCCTGCAGGACGTCCTGCGTGTTGCCGATCCGCATGTCCAGCGCGCAGGGCACGCTTTGCGCGTTCCGAAAGCCCGCCAGCAGCGCGGGCAGGATGTAGCTGCCGATGGTGTTGCTGGCGGCAATGCGCAATTGCACGCCCGTCTGGGCGGCAAACCGTTCCAGCTCATGGGACTGGTCCAGCAGCGACAGCGCGCGCGGGAAGAACTGCCGGCCGGTCTCGTTGATGCTGAGGCGGCGCGCGACGCGGTCGAACAGCACGCCATCGAGCGCGCGCTCCAGCTCGGCCAGCGACGCACTGACCGCCGATTGCGACATCGCCAGTGCCTGCGCCGCAGCGACGGTGCTGCCGTGCTGGGCCACGGCGACAAAGACGGAAAGCTGGCGGAGGGTGAGCCGCAGCGGGCGCTGATCCATGGGGCTGACCTATATCTGAAATTCAGGTAAGTGATAACAATATTACCCGTTTTACAGGTCAAGCGGCGGTAGGTAGGCTCCAGCCATTCCCTTTATCTTCATGTGCCATGTCTACCGCGCCCGTTTCCGCCGCATCCGCAGAACCCTCGGCCCTCCAGCTGTGGCGCATACGACTCTTGACGCTGCTGCCGCTTGGCTTCATCGCCTGGCTTGCGCTCGCGCTGGCGGATCATCCTGCCGTCTCGCGCTATGGCCTTTCCGCGCTCACGCTCGCGATGTGCGCGGGCATGGTCGCCGCCAACACGCTGCCCAGGCACTGGCTGACCCCGTTGGCCCCGGGCATGCAGGTGGCGCGTCACCACCTGCTGCGCACCGGCGTGGCGCTGTACGGGCTGCGCCTGACCTTCGCATCGATTGCCGCGCTCGGCCTGCCGGGCATCGTGGTGCCGCTGGCGATGCTGGTGGGAACGCTGCTGTTTGGCACGTGGATTGGCATGTCGGTGTTTGGCCTGTCCCGTCGCGAGGCGATTCTTGTCAGCGCGGGCAGCGCGGTCTGCGGCGCGGCGGCGGCGATCGCGGTGTCGTCGGTCGTGCGCACGGACGACCGTCAGACGGCCGTGGCTGTGGCGACCGTCGTGCTGTTCGGCACGGTTGGCATGTTGCTCTACCCGTATCTGTTCGAGTTGGTCACGCAACAGTGGCATTGGGCAGTCACCGAGCGCATGTTCGGCATTTTCACGGGCGCGACGCTGCACGAGGTGGCACAGGTCATCGCGGCCGGCAAGATGATTGGCGATCCGACGGCGGACGCAGCGGTCGTGGCCAAGATGGTGCGCGTACTGGCGCTGGGCCCGCTGCTGCTCGTGATGGCACTCTGGCCGCGCGCGAGCGGCGGGCAGGGCGGCGAGCGTCGTCTTGGCGGGCTGTTGAAGTCGGTACCGTGGTTTGCCGTCGGCTTTGTCGCGGTAATGGCCGTCAATTCGGCCGGCATGGTGCCGGTGGCATGGAAAGGTGCCCTGGTGGCGCTGGACAACTGGATGCTGGCCTGCGCGATGCTTGCCATTGGCCTGCACACGCGCATCGGCGATCTGGTACGTGCCGGCCGCAGGCCCCTGGCGTTGGCGGCGGTGCTGTTCGTCTTCCTGATTGGCGGCGGCGCGCTGCTGTGCTGGGCGATGGCCTGAGCGATAGAGCGGACTCATGGTGGCCCATTAGCGGCTCCTACTCGCGGCATTACCTTCCGGTTTCCAGGGTTTAATATGATGCCGAGGAATTCTAATTTCAAATGAAATGAATTCCTGAGAGCCTCTCACCTGGCTTGGGGGAAGGAGCGATATTGCTTGCGACATCCAGGAAATTCTTGCTGGCGCCGGGCGTAAGCACCCACGTGTGATAACCATCTCCGGATGCTCGAAGAGGGCTGGCAGGCGGAATTGATGGCCAAAATGGCGACCTCCTTCTGTCGCAATACTTGATTCGTAAATATGCTATGTCGCGATTATTTTACGGAACCGGAAATGAAAGATTTGGCCAAGAAAATCAAGCATGAATTCATGGAAATGCTACCGCCAACCATTTTTTTCATGGTGGCTCTTCATGTCGTCGTGCTGATTCGGGATTTGCTGGTTCGCAGTGCTGGCATCCAGCTGTCCACGTCCGCTTCCATCCTCCCTGCGGCGCTGATTCGTGGTAAAGCCGTGCTGATTGCCAATATGCGGCCATTCATCAACCGGTTTCCCGACAGGCCATTGGTTTGGAACGTCGGATGGAAGACTCTCATCTACACACTGGTTGCACTGTTTGTTCACTATCTCGAGCGGTTGTAGGAGTTCTGGAAACAGGCGGGAAATCTGGCAGCGGCAAATCACACGCTCCTTGCAGAAATCAACTGGGCCCATTTCGTGGCTATCCAGCTTCTGCTACTTACCTTGATCTTCGCATACTGCGTCATCGCCGGGCTGGCTCGCGTTATTGGCCGCGAGAAGTTCAAGAGAATGTTCCTTGGCCCGCTTCCGGCAAATGCGCTGAGCTTCGACTGAGCGTTGTCGCGTCACTCAGACCGGTCGTGCATGGGAGGCGATGCCGGCACCACCGTAGTGGCGCCGAATCCATTCGAGGGGGCGCCGGGGCAATGCGAGTGCCGAGTTCAACGCCCTGATGGAAGGTGTCGGGTGACGCAGCCTTCATGCGCTCGTCGCGGAACGCAGCAAGCGTCGATGCTGCGCAGGTCGGCAAACGTCGTAGCGGCAGCGGTGGGGCGAAGGCGCTGCTTGAGCTGCTTGGTTGCGCGCTTCGCAGCTGCGTTTTGTGGGGGTACTTCAGAAAGATGGCCATCGGGCCACTCCCTGGCTCGCGCCATGCAAGGGCGGTCGCCCACCTGTCACATCCATAGATCCTGCTGGTGCGGCCGACGGGACTCGAACCCGTAAGCCTGGAAAGGCGGCAGATTTTAAGTCTGCTGAGTCTACCAATTTCTCCACGGCCGCACGGCAAGCCCGGTATTGTGGTGGCTTAGGCTTCGCCTTGCAAGCATCGTCCCGATCCCGGCGATCGACACAGCCCCTGCCAGACGATGCGAAAAAGTGACTGCATTGTTACGGCTAGTAACAATGTAGAACCTGCCGTTGCACCTGGAAAATGTCGGATGACTAGAATACGGGTAACAGAACACCCACCGACCAGAGAGGCAGGAACATGAAACGTTGGCTTATCCCCGCATTCGGTATCGCGGCCGCAGTCGCGTCGGGCGCGGCCATGGCCCATGTCAGCGTCGGTGTGGCGATCGGCGTGCCGGGCGTGGTCGTGGGAGCCCCCGCGTACTATCCGCCGGCGCCTGTTTATTACGAACCGCCGGTCGTGGTGCGACCCGCTCCCGTCTACTATGGCCCGCCGCCGGTCTACTATGGACCGCCGCGTTACTACGGCGGTGGCCCGCGCTACTACGGTGGTCCGCGCTACTACTATGGTCCGGGCTGGCGTGGGCATGGTCACGGCCATGGTCATGGCCGCTGGCGTGACGACTGAGCGCGCCGGCAAGATCATCCGGATACCACAAATGGAAAGCGCCCCGCACGAAAATGCGGGGCGTTTCCTTTGGTGCCGCGTGAGGGCGGTGAGCGAGTGTTCTACCGTCTGATCGGTTCCCCGAACTTGCGCAGGGTCAAAGAAATTGAAGTGACTGCTCAAAGCATCACACAATTCGATATGAGGGTTTCCCCTAAACTGCGCCTGTGACATCGTGATGTCGCGCCGCAACAAGGTGGCACGCCACGGTCCTGCGTGAACCAGAAACAGCAAGGGGAATACTCATGAAGATCCAGCAACGCCTGGCGGCCATCGCCGCCCTGACCGCACTTTCCGCCGTATCCGTTTCCGCTTTCGCCGCAGTCGGCAAGGTGGACCCGTACCTCGATGGTGCCAAGACTGGCAAGGTCGACACCTTTACCGACGGCGCCCGCATTGGCAAGCCCGATCCCTATACCGATGGCGCTCGCGTCGGTAAGCCTGACCCGTTCACCGACGGTGCGAGGATTGGTGACAAGCGCGATGCGTTCACCGACGGCGCCTGATCGTCAGGTGGCATGAGAAAAACCCGCCAGTCCCGGCGGGTTATTTTTCGGGCCGCGACGCGAGAGGGGGCGCGCGCACCTGCCGCGGCGCGCGAGTCGTGCCGCGCTATACTTCGGCCTCACACTGTATCGATCATCAGGAGAGTGGAATGCAGCAAAAGACCGTACTGACGGCAGACGACGTGAAGAAGATCCTGGCCGCAGCGGAGACCGAGGCGAAGAATCACCACTGGGCGGTTTCGATCGCCATCGTCGACGACGGCGGCCACCTGTTGGCCCTGCAACGCCTGGATGGCGCGGCGCCTATCTCCGGCTACATTGCCACCGAGAAGGCGCGCACGTCCTCCCTGGGCCGTCGCGAATCGAAGGTCTATGAAGACATGATCAACAACGGCCGCTACTCGTTCATGACGGCGCCGGTGCTGCAAGGCATGCTGGAGGGCGGCGTGCCCATCGTCGTGGGCGACCAGGTGGTTGGCGCCGTCGGCGTGTCGGGCGTGAAGTCGACCGAAGACGCGCAGATCGCGCGCGCCGGCATCGCCGCGCTGGGCCTCTGAACCCCACCGGGGCAACCGCCCCGGTCCTGGCATGGCAATGAAAAAGCCCCGCAGGCACGAGCCTGCGGGGCGGCATAAAAAAGGGCATGGCTGGCGCCGGATACCGTGGCCGGGGTCTCACTTCCTGCCGCGCTGTCCTGAACGTCTGGCTACTGCCTAACACCTCGTAGCGAGGTGGTCCCCACAAAAGTCTTTCTCCGCAGCGCGGGCTTTGTCGCGCGCCGTGGCTTGTCTCATGGCCCGCTGCCCGGTTGGCGGCCAGGCGCTTACTTGGTCAGGATCAGCTTGCCGTAGCGCGTGATGCGCAGCGTGTAGACCTCGCCGTTGTGCAGGATCGGCAGCGTGCTGGCGCCCTGCATCAGTTTTTCCAGCGGCATGGCCGGGCTCGACGGCGTGCTGGGCTGGCTGTCGCGCATCA
>JACXTT010001240.1_pt1 | contig 42983 bp, 26 predicted proteins | sample 9270951 | NCBI WGS metagenome assembly JACXTT01 (sample SAMN15532306, study PRJNA645909) | rock metagenome | isolation source: weathered quartz diorite | place: Puerto Rico | collected 2017-06-21
ATCGTAACAAAGCCCGCAGCGGCCGGATCTTCAGGCAGTGGGCGAGTCTAAACTGGCCCACTAACCAGAGCAGATGTTGTTATACGCTACCAGGGACGAATCCGGCAAGCGCTTTTTTTGACCCCAGCCGAGTGGAGCTAAGCCGCCGGGAGGTCCGATGAGTCGCTGGCCAAGTGGAAGAATCGTCTGCGAGCCCTCCTCGCGGCGTTCCGGCCAGGAAGACTCCGGCATTCCGGTAACGACCGTAATCCGGGGTGCGTACCAGATCCTGCGGAGCCCCATTTTCGCTCTTCGCTGTGAGATACGCTGTAGTGCAGGAGCAATGACCGGCGATGTCCGTCGTGAACCTTCGCGGCTTCGAAAGGCGGGACGCTGGATGACCGTCCACGGCCTGATAGGATTTGCGATCGTCCTGGTCTCCGCCGGCAAAGGATCGGCACAGCCGGCCGACGAGGTCCTGAACCAACACTACAATCATGCCCGGCAGGCCTTGGAAGCCAAGGATTATGAGACCGCTGCTGGCGCATGGAAGGCTATCGTTGACCTGAGGCCAGGCCTGCCGGAGGCCCGCGCGAATCTCGGCCTTATGTATCACCAACAGCGAAAGTACGATCGGGCCATCGAACAGTTCCGCGAAGGTCTTCGTCTGAATCCCAAGCTGCTCTCGGCGAGCGTGTTCCTCGGCATCGACTATTACCTTACTTCCCGCGCAGACCTCGCGATCCCACAATTGCGCCGGGCGTCGTCGCTCGATCCTCAACAAGTCCTGCCCCGAAAATGGCTGGCGATGAGCCTCTTCGACACTGGCGACTTCGCGCCGGCGATCTCTGAATTGAAGCAATGCCAGCGGCTTGACCCGGGCGATCGCGAATTGAGCTTCCATCTGGGACGCGTCTATATGAAATTGGCGTTCTCCGCCTTTCGCTCGCTTCGGATGGAAGGGGCCGAGACACCGTGGTTCTTCCTTCTGCGAGGTGACCAGTTTACATATCAAGGGGACGTGAAGAGGGCTCTGGAGGAGTTTGAGCACTCCAGGCGGCTCGCCCCGGCGCTACCAGGTCTCCACTACAACATTGCCCAGTCCCTTGAGACGATGGGGCAGCACCAGGACGCGGTGCTAGCCTACACGCAGGAGCTTCGCAATTCCCCCGCCCGTGTGCGCGCCGCCGTGGGACTGCTCCGTTTGCTGAGGCGCGCCGGCCTGGACGCTGAGGCGAAGGAAGTATTCCAGCTAACTCAGCAGCTTCACAAAGGCAATCCGGCAGCCCTTCAACTCCTGGCTGAAACGCATCGCCCGCCGGACATCGGACAATCGGAAACGGTACTGCCTCAAGAGTGCGTACAGCGGATTCAGGAATTCGTGCAGAGCTACCGGGGCACTGTCGAGTCTTACCAACACCACGATCGATCCTGGATAGACAGGGCGCGCGACTCCATTCTCGGAGACAATCCGCGGGACGCGCTCCGGATTGCCGAGGGTGTATCGTCGACTAACGGCTCCAAAGAGGTTTCCTACTGGAAAGCCCGCGCTTACCTCGAACTCGATCAACCCGACCAGGCACTGAACCACCTTGTGACTCTCCATCACCGGGAGCCGTCGAATCCGCAGTTTGCCTACTATCTTCAGCGATGCGCGGAAAAGCTCTCGCTGCGCGAACTTGATTCCTTCGCACGCCTCGAACCCGGCTCTCATCTCACTTATCAGCTTCGGGCGGAACTTCATGCCGCCCGCGGAGAAGACGCCGAGGCGTTGGATCAATATCAGAAAGCCCTACAGCTCAGGCCTGGCGCTACGCAGCTCCACTTGGCGATCGGAGACTTGTATGTTGCGAGGAAGGAGTACGACAAGGCGCTCGCCGCGTACCAGGCGGAATTGAGAAATGACCCCTATTCCGTTCCGGCGCTGGCTAGGTGCGGCGAGGTTCACGCGGCGCTCGGAAAGCCCACCGAAGCAGAAAAAGTTTTACAGCAGGCGATCGGTATGGGCGCCACCTCCGCGCGGGCGCACAAGGCATTGGGACGGTTGTACTTCAGTGAAGGCAAGTACGCTGAAGCCGTCAATCATCTCCAATCGGCACTCGAATTTGGCGAGCGCGATGACGAGACGGTTCATTATCACCTGGCCCGTGCGTTTTCGCAGTTAGGGAACCGGCGCAAAGCAGAAGAGCACTCGACCGCAGTGAGGAAATTGCAGGAACGAAGGAACGAAATTACTCGTGAGAGGCTCGAATCGTCGTTGGAGAGGCAGTCAAGCAAGCCGGTGCAGTCCGGTCCGCGCGATCGATAATCAGACAAACTACCTCGCTACACTACTAACTACGCACACAGCAGCGGACCTCCTCGACGATCCGCTGGACACTCGGCACATAGACCCGCTCGAGAACAGCCGCGCAGGGAAGTGGCGTGTCCGGAGCGGCTACCCGGTGGACGGGCGCATCGAGATCATGGAAGCACGACTCGGCGATGCGAGCCGCCAGCTCAGCTCCCCATCCGCCGGTCAGGTTGTCTTCTTCAACGATCAGTACCCGCGAGGTTTTTCTTGCGGACTCGAAAATGGTGTCGATATTCAACGGAACCAGGCAGCGGACGTCGATCACTTCCACGCTGATCCCCTCGCCTTGCAGTTCGCGTGCCGCTTCGAGTGCGCGATGCACCATCAGCATGTTGGCCAGGATCGTGAGATCGGTTCCCGGCCGCCGGATCGCCACGGTGCCAAGCGGAACTTCGTAGTCCCCATCGGGAACTTCCGCCATCACGTCGAGCGAGGTTCTCTCCTTGCGCCCGCCTTTGGCTCCGTAGAGCAGCTTGTGCTCGAGAAACACGACCGGGTTGGGATCGCGAATGGCAGCCAGTAGCAAGCCCTTAGCGTCATACGGGTTCGACGGACACACTACTTTTAATCCTGGCGTGTGAAGGAAGAAGGCCTCGGTCGACTGACCGTGTTGCGCGCCCCGTCCGGATGCTCCCACAGGCAGCCGCAGCACCATCGGGACGGCTACTCGTCCGTTGCTCATGTAGCGCATTTTGGCCGCCTGGTTGACGACTTGATCCATGGCGCAAAACACAAAGTCCCCGTACTGCATTTCCGCGATGGGACGCATTCCCACCAGCGACGCCCCGACGGCGGCTCCGACAATCGCGATCTCCGAGATAGGAGTATCCAGCACGCGGTCATGACCGAATTCGTCTGACAGGCCCAGCGTGACGGTAAACCCGCCCCCGAATCCGCCCGTAATGCCGACGTCTTCGCCTAGCACGAATACGGCAGGGTCCTGGCGCATGGCCACTCGCAGAGCGTCCCGCAAAGCTTCGGCCATGCCCATAGCCCGGCCCCCTCTTCGGGGTGGAGCGTTACTCCACGCGGGATGCGCTCGCTGCGAATACACATGCTCGAAGCACGTTTCCGGCAACGGGTCGGGACTCGCGATTGCGAAGTCCACGGCATCCTCGACTTCCATCTGGCACTCCCGCGCTATCTGCTCGATCTGCGCAACCTCGTGTTCCCCGAGCAGCAATTCCCGGCATCGCGCGACGGGGTCCTTGCCCCGCCACGTCTCGATCTCATCCTTGGTCCGGTATTTTCCTGGATCTCCCCGCGAGTGACCGGCAAAGCGGTAAGTCTTGCACTCGATCAGAGTCGGCCCCTCGCCCCGGCGCGCCCGCTCGGCCGCCTCGGACGCCGCGCGCTCCACCGCCACCACATCCATGCCGTCTACCACCATTCCGGGAATTCCGTACCCCTTCGCCCGTTCGGCGATGTCGGTGATCCGCATGGTCTGCGAGATATGCGTAGAAGCTGAGTACAGGTTGTTTTCGCATACAAAGACCACCGGTGCATTCTTGACGGCCGCCAGATTCACGCCTTCGTGGAACGCGCCGATGTTGGCAGCTCCGTCCCCGAAGAAACTAACCGCGATGCGGTCCGAGCCCCGAAGTTGGAAGCCCAGAGCAGCTCCCGTGGCCAGTGGAATATTGGCGCCCACAATCGCGTTGGACGGGAACGCACCCACATCCATGTCCACCAAGTGCATCTGGCCACCCTTGCCGCCCGCGCAGCCGGTGGCTTTCCCCCACAGCTCGGCGGCGATGGCGCGTAGGGTGGCGCCCTTGGCAATCAGATGTCCCACGGGACGATGAGTGCTGAAGATCACATCGTCGGTCCGCAACACCGAGCAGACGCCGGCGGCGACCGCCTCCTGCCCTTGGCACTGATGCAGCGTACCAGGCACTAATCCTTGGAGGAACAACTGGTACAGATGGTCCTCAAACCGCCGAATGAGCACCATGCAGCGGTACAGAGCCAACAAGGAGCGAGGATCTTCTCCTGTTCGCCGGCCTCGGCCAGCAACTTCCGGCTCGGCATGGGGCGCTAGGACTTCAAGCGGTTCTTCCAGCGTGTCGGCCAGTAACGCTACTGAGACGCCGATCCCGACACTCGCGCCGGCTGCAATCAGTATGTGGCGCAGGTATCCCGGGCGGAACGCCTCTACCTCCATGTCGGCCTTGTCTGTGGTGACGACGAACAGCGGTTGTTGCGCCTTCACGTAGTCGCCCGGCTGGGCCAGCCACTGCGCAATCACCACATCTCCGCCTGTCGCTCCCAGGCTGGGGACCTTCACCTCGGAGATCAACTACTGCGCCCTCCCGGCGCTGCCAAAAACCGCCATCAGGCCTCCCACCGTCTTGCTCAAGGCGGCCCGGCCCGCCGCGAGTACGTCCTGGCTACATCCAGACCCCACCACTTCATAAGGATTGTAGTCGCCATTGACGCGCAAACAGGTTTCCCGCAACGCTTCAAAGTAAGTCCGCTTGAGCAGACTTCCGACGTTGATTTTTCTAACGCCCAGTCGAATAGCGTCGGGAACATCGGCCGAAGATATAGAGCTGGCCCCGTGGAGTACCATCGGCACCTTCAGGACGCGGTTCAGATCCGCCAGCCGGGCAAAATTCAGTCTGACTTCGTTCCGCCCGTGCAGATGCGCCTGGCCGACGTTGACGGCAAACGCATCCACTCCTGTAGATTCGACGAAACTGCAGGCCGATTGCGGGTCGGTGAGACGCAGATCGTCGGGAACCTCCGACAGAGTTCCGCTAACACCGGGTAACGGAGTCAATTCGCCTTCAACGGCGACGCCATTACGATGTGCCCGCTCCACCACCTGGCGAACGTTTTTTTCCTGCTCCCCGCGGCCCAGCGCTTCGTCAGTGAACATTACCAACCCAAAGCCCAGATCAATGGCCTCCATTACCCAGTCCATGTGCGAGGATTCGTTGAATACCAGGCAGGCCGGGACGGAAAGTTTCTCGCAGATCTCCGTCCCGAAAGCCGCACAAACACTGAGGAGGTCCCTTCGCGCGCCCGCTACACGCGGCAGGTAGATACCGCTGAAACCGAGCAGCACCGGGGAACCCACCGCTTCGGCGGCGGCGGCTACGGCCAGCGCGGAATCCAGGTCCCAGCACTCGAAATAACCGACGGCGTATCTTCCCCGTTCTGCCTCCACCATCAATTGGGTAAACGGAACTCGCGGCATATGTTTCTTTTTGGCTTCCGATCACTAGCCTCCGGCTGAACGTCCTCGGAATTGCAGCGTCTTGAAGGCCGCCGCCCGTTGCTCGAGCGGCCGCTCCATCGCAACGCGTTCCACGCTCGAACCCAGTTGTACTCCGTGACAACCGGTGTGATCGAGCATGTATTGTGCGTCTTCAGGCTCCGCCAGCGCCGCTCCGTGCGCCAACAGAATCACGTCAGGCTTCAACTTCAGGGCTTGATCAAAGTGCAGCTGGCTGACCCGGGCTGTCTCGGCTAGACTCCGCCCTCCCGAGTACCCGGTTGATCCGCCCCGGGTGATGCCGGCATGAAAGATGAAGATGTCCGGCGCCGCTTCCCGCATCAATTTTTCAGTATCCTCCTGGCAAAAGGCGTAGCCGATCGTCAGAAGGTCCCGCTCGCGCGCGAGATTCAGCATATCGATCTCGAGTTGGTATCCAAGCCCCGTGCCCTCCAGGGTTTTCCTGAACTCCCCGTCAAACCATCCAACCGTGGGAAAGTTGTGCACCCCGGAGAAGCCGATGTTCTTGCAGTCCCCCAGGAACAATCGCATGTCGCGGAGCACGTCGACGCCGTTGACTCCGGCGATGACCGGTACTTCCTTGATCTGCGGCAAGATCTCCCGGCGTCCGATGTCAAAGACAATCTGGTTGGCGTCGGCGATCGGAAGCATCCCGGCCAACGAGCCATAGCCTTGCATCCGGAAATAACCCGTGTTGTAGACCCCCACGATGTCGACCCCGCCGCGCTCGATGAACTTGGCCGCAATGCCGTTGCCGGCGCCCGTCATCACAAGCGGCGCGCGCCGTCCGATCGCCAGCCGCAGGCGATCGAGAAACTCCTGCCTGGAGTATCGCTTGGCCATGAATTTTCTACGCCGCTTTCGGCGAGCCCTTCGGTGAGCCCTTCGGTGAGCTCTCGATAAGTGCGATCAACTGCCGCGCGGCTTCGGTCGCAAATGCGGGATCTTCGACGTGAGTCGGGCGCTCGATGATGCGAATATTCTTCGGCAGAAGCTCCACCAGTTCGTCGACAAAGGCCTGGTCGGCCTCTGGATCGTGGAACCCTTGGCCCTTGACCGCATAGCTGTCGTACCCGCCGGTCGGGATGAGGAACACTGCCTCGTCGCGCGTGTGCGCCAGCCGGCAAGCTACTTCGCGCCCCAGTTCCGCCATCTCTTCCTTGTTCAACCGCACGTCGGTAATCTGCGGGCTGTGGCGGATCTGTGTCCGGCATTGGTAACGGGCGGGCACCGTCTCCGGTTCCCGGAACACAAGCACCTCAATGGCTCCCGGGCAGATTACCTGGGGAATCCCCAGTTTGCCCGCGGCGGTCAGGCGATCGGGTCCACCAGCCAGCAGCGCCTGGTGCATCTCATTGGAAACCTCAATGGTCGAGTAGTCCAGCACCGCGCCGATCATGCCTTCGCGCATCATCTGTTCCATGGCGCGCCCGCCTGGACCAATGGCATGAAACACGATCGTCTCGTAGCCGGCGTCCTCAAGCGTTTTCACCGCCTGCATCGCACCGCGTGTGGTGATGCCCACGGTCGTGACCGCCACCAATGGTTTGTCGCTGTGTTCCCACTGCACTTCCACCGACGCCATTCCGCACACTGCGCCGGCTGCGTTCGCCAGGATCTTCCTTGTGAGGGGATTGAGGCCCAGGATATCGGCCACCGAGAACATCATGGTGATGTCTTTGATGTCAATCCAAGGGGCCACGTTGCCCGACGCCATAGTCGAGACCATTACCTTTGGAAAGCCGTAGGAAAGCGCGCGCATCACCTTGGTCGCCAGCGTCGTTCCCTGTGTTCCGCCAGCCGAAACAATTCCGTGGATTTGTCCGGCGGCAGCGAGCCTGGTGATGATTCGAGTCGCTCCGGCGGCCATGATCGGCGCGGCCACTTCCCGGCTGGCGTTTTCCACTATCCTGGCGAGCGAGTCTCCTCCGGCTTCAGCCACCATTTCTCGAGTGACGTCGGCCGTCGCCTGTGGGACGCCGATCACGCCACTGTCAATGACCAGGGCTTTGTGGCCGGATTGCTCGATCTGCTCGCGGAGATACTGCGCTTCCCGGCCTTTGGTGTCGAGCGTCATGAGCACCGCAATCGTTCGAGCGCTCATTTCGCGTCACTCGTGTCCTCCAGCAATCGCTGGGCGGAGATGTGATCGGTGACGAGCGCATGAATCAACTTGCCTTCGAGGGCCGCTCGAATCGCCGCCAGCTTTCCACTGCCGCCGGCCACGCCCACTACATGGTGGATTTTCTGGATCTCCTGGAGAGTCAGCCCGATCACGTTGTCGTCCAGATCGGATCCTATTGGCTGGCCATGCTCGTCGAAGTAGCGGAGATTCAGGTCCCCGACTGCGCCACGGCGCGTCAGTTCGGCCAGCCGCGGCCAGGTGACGATCGTTCCTTCTCGAACCAGAATGGAGTTCGGGTTGGGAGCGCCGATGCCCATGAAGGCAAGATTACCGCCCCGGGCCATCTCCAGCACATTCGCCACGTACGGATCCTGAAGGAATGCATCGCGCGCGGCTTTGCTTCCCGCCGCTCCCGGAGCCGATAGCAGGACCGCTTTTGCATTCAGGGCTCGCGCCAGACGCCGAACCAGTTCGGTAGCGTGGACCTCATGGTTCGGATCGACCAAACCTCCGAGCGCCTGGATCACGCTCAAACCCTCCAGATCCACCCTTGCCGCGAAAGACAAGGAGTTTACCAGGCCCAATAGAGAACTTCCCCAACTGATGACAATCTTGTCGTGGGGACGTAGTATGCGCATCAGGTATTCGGCGGCGCCGGCGCCGACTTCGCGCGTAACAGTCGGCTGGTCATCATACCCGGAGGTCTCCACCACCACTGCTTCGCGGAGCCCGAAGCGACCCTCAAGCTGTGCTTCCAACTCCGAGTGAATCCCCATGATGGGGTTGATGGCGATCTGGACAATGCCCTCGGCCCGGCTCTGTGAAATCAGGCGCTGGGCTTTCTGCCGCGATATCCTCAGTCGCGCTGCGATCTCGCCTTGGGTCAAATCCGCTTCGAAGTACAGGCGCGCCACCTTCACCAGAAGCCGGTTGTGGTCCAGCGCCGTTACTGGGATCGGAAAGCGGCGAGTGCGAGCAATTGCCATATAAGCTGCAAGAGCTCATTATGCCGATCCTAGCAAACTGTGTCAATAGCATGCTGGAGGCTTCCGATCCACGAGCGATCGATTCTCTCCCCTGTTTGGTCGTTATGTAAGCAATTGCTCACTAGCAAGAATGTGCTTGACACATACTGGCAAGCCATACTATAAGAACTAGAAACGTCTCCTATGGAACGGAAAAGCCACCGCCGCGCCTTCTTAAGAAACCTCGGCCTTGCCGCCGGTTACAGCGCCTCTGCGTCAGGATATCCAGCCAATGAGACGATCCAGATCGGCTGCATCGGTACCGGAGGCCGTTGCCGCCGTCTCATGCGCTCTCTCGAAGGGATGCAAGGCGTACGTATCACGGCGTTGGCTGACATCTGGGACGAAAATATCGCCGAGGCCAAGAAGCTCGCTGATCCCAAGGCATTCGTCACCAAGGACTACCACCAGTTGCTGAAACGCAGCGACGTGGATGCCGTGATCATCGGCGCCCCCGATCACTGGCATGTCCCGATGACCATCGACGCCTGCGCCGCGGGCAAGGATGTCTACGTCGAAAAGCCACTCACCCACAGCCTGAACGAGGGACCGAAGGTTCTCGACGCGGAATCCAGATACAAGCGCATCGTGCAAGTGGGAACACAGCAGCGGAGCATGCCCCATCTGCAGAAAGCACGCGAGATCCTCAAGAGCGGTCAACTGGGAAAGATCTACAAGGTCCACATGACCTGGAACCGCAACCAGCAGCGAGTCGGTGGACCGGCCCTCAACATCGACTCCGCCACGGTGGACTGGAAGCAGTTTCTCGGCAACGCGCCCGATCAACCATTTCACCCCTACCGGTTCCGCAACTGGCGCTGGTTTTGGGATTTTGGAGGAGGCACGTTGACCGACCTGATGGTGCACTGGATGGACGTGGTGGTGTGGTTCCTCGACTTGGATTTTCCCGCCAGTGCCAGTTCCATGGGCGATATCTTCCATGCTAAGGGTCTCTGGGAAACGCCCGACACGATGCAAACCCTGCTCCACTATCCCGACAAGGAGATCCAGACGTACTTTGAAGGTACCTTCGTGAGCGCTCGCAACGCGGCTATGACTGAATTCATGGGTACCGAAGGCACGTTATATATCGATCGCGGGCGCTATGAAGTGTATCCCGAGCTTAAGAAAGGCCTGAGGGGAGAGCCTCTGGAGAATTCCCTCCAGCCGAGCCAACTCGTGCTCGGAACCGGACCCAAGGGGCAGGATTTTTACGATCAACCGGACGGCGAGACTCTACACTTGAGCAACTGGCTGGAATGCATCCGCACCCGAAAGCGGCCCAACGCGCCGGTGGAAGCGGCGGTGAAGGCGGCGGCTGCGGCCCACTTGGGAAACCTCGCTTATCGAAGGGGACGAACGGCACTCTGGAAAGAGGCTTAGGCATGAGGCTCCATGGACTTTGCGCCTTGCTTCTGGCATCCACGGCGTTGGCATCCGACCCCGGTTTTAAAGATCTTTTCAACGGCAAGAATCTCGACGTCTGGGAAATCGACACGCCGGGCATCTGGAGCGTTCGCGACGGCATGATTGTAGGCAGGCACGAGGGCCTGAGGTACAATGACTTTCTCCGCACCAAACGCGAGTATGGGGACTTCATATTGAAGGTGAACTTCCTGCTGGTGGGTGGCGAGGGAAACAGCGGCGTGCAGATACGCAGCCAGCCTGTGCCAGGCTCCCATGAAGTTGCCGGCTATCAGGCCGACATCTCCTCCCGGCACTGCTGGGGCTGCCTGTACGACGAAGCGCGTCGCCGCAAGTTCCTGGCTCCGGCCAGTAAGGAAAGCCTGGCGGCGCTGCGGCCGGCCGGATGGAACGAAATGGTCATCACGGCAAAAGGCAATCGTGTCACCGTCGATCTGAACGCAGTCCGGGCCGCTGAGTACGAAGAGACCGACCCCTCGATCGAACCCCGCGGTATCCTGGCCTTGCAGGTTCACGGCGGCCCTGTCATGGAAGTCCACTTTAAGGACTTGCGGATTCGCGAATTGAAGCCTTGAGGCGACGAGGTCGATGGCCTATCGCACTCCAGTTCTGTTGCTGGTGCAAGCACTGATCGCCAGTGCGGTAGCGGCACAGACGCTCCCGGACCCGGCCAAGGTTCAGGTCGACTTCTCCCGCGACATCGAGCCCATTTTCCAGAAACACTGCCAGGGCTGCCACGGAGCCCGCCAGCAGATGAGTGGCTTGCGGCTCGACCACCCTGATGCCGTTTCGAAAGGCGGATATTCGGGCGCCGCAATCCGGCCTGGAAACAGTGCCGGCAGCCGGCTGATTCAAATGGTGGCCGGTTTGGTCCCAGGCAAGGTAATGCCGATGGGGGGCCCGCTCCTGTCCGCCGAACAAGTGGGATTGCTGCGCGCATGGATCGACCAGGGTGCGCCGTGGACACGACCCGCTGATTCCCAGCCCGTGACGCGACGGCCGACATCTGTCCATTGGGCGTTACAGCCGATCGTTCTCCCGCCGGTCCCGCCGGTTCGCGAGACCGCGTGGGTGCGCAATCCGATCGATGCCTTTGTGCTGGCCCGGCTCAACGCGGAAGGGATCCGGCCGGCAGCGGAGGCAAACAAGGCCCGGCTGATACGGCGTGTCAGTCTGGACGTCACAGGATTGCCGCCCACTACCGAAGAAGTCGCGGAGTTTCTCGCCGACCGGAGCGACGACGCCTACGAGCGTGTCGTCGACCGCCTGCTCGCTTCGCCGCACTACGGCGAAAAATGGGCGCGTCACTGGCTGGATCTCGCGCGCTATGCCGATAGCGACGGCTACGAAAAAGACCTCCCCCGCCCCCATGCCTGGCGATATCGCCACTGGGTCATCGATGCGCTCAACCGGGACCTTTCGTTCAATCAATTCAGTATCGAGCAGATCGCCGGTGATCTGTTGCCGGGCGCCACCGTCGAGCAGAGAGTGGCCACAGGCTTCCACCGCAACACCTTGAAGAATCGCGAAGGCGGGGTCGACCCGGAGGAATGCCGCTTCGAGGAGGTCGTTGACCGCACCAACACCTTTGGAACAGTTTGGATGGGAATGACCCTCGGGTGCGCCCAGTGCCACGACCACAAGTACGATCCGCTATCCCAGCGAGACTACTACCAGGTCTTCGCGGTCTTCAACTCCATGCGGGAAGCCAATATCGATGCGCCGCTGCCCGGCGAGGCTTGGCCCTACTTGCGCGTCCGCGAAAACTATGACAAGAAGCGCCAGGAGCTGTTGGCTCAGTACGGCGTTCCGGAGCTGCAGCCCGTCTGGGAAAAATATCTGCTCGATTCGGTTCATGGCCGGAACAAAGGCACCGAGGGGGATTTTGCGATCACTGCGATCCGGGCAATTCTGGACGACGCCATCCCGATCCTCAAGATGCCTCCGGAACGGCGCACCCGAAGGCAGCAGGAAGCCCTTACAAATTACATGGTCGAGCGCTACTTCGACACGGTCCCGCGAACGCGATACGACGAGCTGAAGTTTCCGGAGCTTCTTAAGAAGCTGAAAGCGCTGGAAGCCAGCCTTCCTCCTTTCAGCCAGGCCATGACCGTCGCGGAGGACCCGAACGCGGGCCCATCCCACATCCACATCCGTGGAGACTTCCGTCGTCAGGGCGTAGCCGTCGAGCCGGGCGCCCCGGCGGTACTTCCGCCCATACCGGTGAAGGGTACGCCGACCCGGCTCGACCTGGCGCGCTGGCTGTTCTCGGCGGAGCATCCGCTCACGGCTCGGGTCGCCGTGAACCGGATCTGGCAGGAGTATTTTGGCCGGGGCCTGGTCAAGACTTCCGAGGACTTCGGCAGGCAGGGAGAAATGCCCAGCCACCCCGATCTGCTGGATTGGGTGGCTCGGGAGTTCGCGGATCACGGGTGGAGTCTCAAACGGTTGCATCGGTTGATCGTCACCTCGGCCACTTACCGGCAGGATTCAGTCGTGACGCCGGAAGTCCTCAGCCGGGATCCGGACAACCATCTACTGGCCCGGCAAGCGCGGCTGCGGCTATCGGCGGAGCTGGTCCGCGATTCGTCTCTCGCCGTGGCCGGACTGCTGGACGGCGCCGTGGGTGGAAGAAGTATCCGGCCACCCATGCCCAAAGGGCTGACCGACGTCAGCTTCGCCATGTCGGTCAAGTGGGAGGAAACCGAGGGTAGCGACCGTTACCGGCGAGGCGTGTACGTCCATTTCCAACGCACTGTCCCCTACCCGCAACTGATCAACTTCGACGCGCCGAACGCCAACATTACCTGCAGCCGCCGCGATCGTTCCAATTCTCCGTTGCAGGCCCTGAACCTGCTCAACGACCCCGTCTTTCTGGAGGCTGCCCAAGGTCTCGCCGCGCGAGTCCTTCGGGAACAGCCGCGGGGCCTGACGGAACGGCTGGACCGGCTCTTCGAGATCTGTGTGGCGCGCCGGCCGAGTCCCAGGGAAAGGGACGATCTGGCCACCACGTTTCACGAACAGCTTTCCCTGTTGCGGCAGGATCCGAGTCTGGCTGCTACTTTGTTTCCAGCCAAATGGGAAGGGCTCGACCGGACCGAGGCGGCCGCCTGGGTGGGCGTAAGCCGTATCCTGCTCAACCTGGACGAGTTCATTACGCGAGAGTGAGCCATGAACGGGACTGACTTCGTGGTGCAATCGACTCGTCGCAAGTTCTTCCGCGAGGTGTCCTTTGGGCTGGGGAACATCGCGCTGGCTGATCTGCTCCATATCGGCCAGCCGGCGTCCGCGGCGGAACCGCCGGCCCTGAATCCGTTCCAGCCCCGCCGGCCGCACTTTGCGCCCAAGGCCAAAAACGTCATCTTCCTTTTCATGGAAGGCGGGCCCAGCCAATTGGACCTGTTTGACCCGAAGCCCGAGCTCCGCAAGTGGGACGGCAAACCGCTGCCGGAATCGATGACGAAGGATCTCCGCCTGGCTTTCATCAAGCCGACGGCAGCGGTGATGGCCAGCCGTCGCAGCTTTCATCCACACGGTCAGTGCGGAATGGACTTCTCAGAGTTCTTGCCGCGCCTGGCCACCTGCGCCGACGACATCTGCATGATCCGTTCCATGCGCAGCGATGCCTTCAATCATCACCCCGGCCAGCTCATGCTGTTCACCGGAACCACCCAGGTCGGCCGACCGACCATCGGCTCCTGGGTGGTCTACGGTCTGGGCAGCGAGTCGCGGAACCTTCCGGGCTTCGTGGTGCTGAACTCCGGGCGGGGCGCGAGCGCCGGGGCCAACAACTGGACCTGCGGCTTCCTTCCCACCATCTACCAGGGGACGGCAATCCGAAGTTCAGGGGAGCCCATTCCGTACCTCTCGAATCCCCCCGGCGTGAATGAGCGGCTGCAGCGGGCAGGACTCGACGGCCTTAGCAAGCTGAACCAGGCGCATTACGAGGAAGTCGGAGATGGGGAGATCGCCTCGCGCATCGCCAACTATGAGCTTGCCTTCCGCATGCAGGCCGCGGCGCCTGAGCTTCTGGACTTCTCGGGCGAGCCCAAACACGTGCTGGAGATGTACGGCGTCGGCAAGGAGCCGGCGAATGCCTTCGGCGTGAACTGCCTTCTGGCCCGGCGTATGATCGAGCGCGGTGTGCGCTTCGTGCAATTGATTCACGCCGGCTGGGATCATCACAACGAGATCGAGCGCCGCCTGAAGGAACACTGCCAGGCCACCGACGGGCCGGCCGCCGCACTGCTGAAGGACCTCAAGCAGCGAGGCTTGCTCGACGACACCTTGCTGGTCTGGGGCGGAGAATTCGGCCGGACGCCCATGGTCCAGCTCGACAAGCCGCAGGAGGCCAACACGGCGGGCCGGGATCATCACCCCAACGCGTACACAATGTGGCTTGCCGGCGGCGGCATCAAAGGCGGCCAGGTGGTGGGCCGTACCGACGATCTTGGAATGACCATCGTGGAAGACAAGGTCGAAATCCACGACCTGCAAGCCACCGTCCTCCACTGTCTCGGATTCGATCATAAGCGCCTGACGTTTCGTCACATGGGCCGCGACTTTCGGCTCACCGACGTGGCTGGAGAAGTCAAGAGGAAGTTGCTGGCATGACCTATGTCCATTAGCCGGAGTCAATTCATTCGGATGTCGGCAGCGCTGGCCGCTCCCTCGCAGGGCGTTCCGCAGCCGCCACGCGGCATCCGCAGGCTGAAGATCACCAAGGTGCGGGTGGTCGAGGTCCGCGGCATCCCCACGGGAAAAGGTCTCGTCATGGGATTCAACCTGTCGAAGACCGAGGAGAGCCGCGACTACGTCGTGGCCCAGTTCTTCACCGACCAGGGTCTCATCGGCACCACCATGGACGGGGAGTTTTCCGGCGGAGTCGCCGGCACTGCCCCCGGCGGCTTTTTCCAGCTTCCCGCCGGGATTGGCAAGGAGATCCAGGAAATCGCCGAAAGTTACTTTGTCGGCAAGGATCCGTTCGAGATCGAGGTTCATGCCCGGGAGTTCTTCGCCCACCGCAAGGCGCGCATGCGGCTGTACTTTCTGGAAGTCGCTTTGTGGGACATCATCGGCAAGGCGTTGGGAGAGCCGCTGTACCGGATCTGGGGCGCATCCTCCACCAAGGTCGCGACCTACGCGGCAACGCTCCATTTCCTCAAGACCCCCCAGCAGCGTGCCGAGGACGCATTGCGGTTTTACGAGCTGGGTTTCCGCGCCATCAAGCTGCGCTTGCACAAGGTGGATCCCCAGGACGATTTCGCATTGGTCCGGGAAGTCGTCAAAGCCGCCGGCTCCAAGATGACGATCATGGTGGACGCCAACCAGTCCCACAAGAAGATCGGCGATTCCCCGCCGGTCTGGGACTACGAGCGCGCCGCGCTAATGGCCAGGGAACTCGAGGATCTCGGCGTGTATTGGCTGGAAGAGCCGCTCCATCGCAGCGCCTTCGACGATCTGGCGCGCGTCCGCCGCCAGTTGAAGCGTATGCACCTGGCGGGCGGCGAAGGCAACGTGGGTTTCGAGGACTTCCGCCAGTTCATAGCCAAAGGCTCCTACAGCTACATCCAGCCGGACCCGATGATCGCGGGTCCGGTGTCGCTGGTGCGCAAGATCGCGGCCATGGCCGAGGCGTTCGGCGTACTTTTCGGCGCGCACCACGGCAAGAGCGGCGTCGGCATGATGGCCAATCTGCACATGCAGTGCGCGGCGCCCAATAGCGGGTACCTCGAGTATCCCTTCGATCCCGGCTACTGGAACCCGGAAGGATTTCAGGCCGGGTTTGCCGCCCCCTACCCGATCGACAAATCCGGTTACTTGTACGCCCCTTCGGCGCCCGGACTGGGGATCGAGTGGGACCGGAAGTTTTTTGACAAGCACCGGCTTCAACTATAAGAGGATTTGCGAGGAGAGAACTTGTCGTTCACGCTCTTCAACGAGTCGAGAGCTCCAAACTGAGAGCATAACACCGGCATTTCGCAGTGAGTTTTTTGACATTTTCAGTTGCGCGTCACAATATGGTATATGTATCGTCCTTCCGGCGTGTCACAGCGACGTACAATGTTCCACGGGTGATTCAGTCAGACTTGAAGATTAACTTCTGACCGATTGGAGCGTCAAATCGTAGCCAGGAACTCCTGGAGCACAACGCGGAACTGCCGTTCGTGTTCTATCAGATTATCCGACTTGGAAATCACCGCTCGCAGCGTGGCGCGCGGAAGGGCCGCCGCAAGCGTCTCGGCGAACTCGAACGGGTGAACGGGGTCATTATAGTTGCCGACCACTAATACCGGCACTTCGACCGCGCCAAGTTCGTCCAGCGAATGGAACGGCGCGGATGCCGGAATAGCGCGAAAGCTGGCGATGATGGCTTCGTCGGATCGCTCCAGGAGCAGTCCAAGAATAGAGGCGGCTGCCACAGGGAACCGGCTCGCCAGAACCCGATACTCCTCCGACTCGGCGAACGCTTCCCGCGCCCTCTCGCGGCCACAGCGCTCAACGAGATCTGCGATCCCGGGAAACATCGCCAAATTCGGCGGGACCGGATAGTGGAGCCAGGCTGGGCGAGAGAGCACCATAGCAGCGGTCATTTCGGGACGCCGCAACCCGAGGTTCAGCGCAATTCCTGCCCCCATCGACACGCCACCAATCACCGCGCGGGTCACCCGCAAGTGAGTGAGGATCGCGGCAGCGTCATCCGCCATGCCGTCAAACGTGAGAGTCCCTGGGTTGCCCGCGTCCGGAGTTCGGCCGTGCGTTCGGTTGTCGTACAGAATCAGGCGTACGTTATCCAGCCCATGAACCAGCGGCAGGATCGGATTGATGTGACTTCCGAGTCCGTGACTGAACAGGAACGGTCGGCCGGAGCCGTGCTCTTCGCAATAAAGGTTTGCGCCGTGGCTCTGAATATAGGGCATTGGAGACTTAAACAGCTCCCAGGGTACGCAACATTCTCGCGCAGGATTTCATTTCGTTCCCGGCTACCAGACGTGCATCGCGACAACGTCTGGGGGCCGGTCGTCATCCCAATGATCTTGGCATGGACCACGAAATGCGCGTTCTTCGTCTGCCACCCCTCCGGCAATTATGTGAGAGCGCCCAACAAATAGTCGCCGCGCTAAACAACTCAGCGGCAGTCTTCGTGCCTTAGTGGTGACAATAATCAAATCCCACCTCGGTTCGGAATCGAAGATTCGCGTGGCGATGGCCCGGCGCCGGTCGCCTCGCCAATTTCCAGGAACCGGCCGGTAGCGGGAAGAATAGCTCCCGCTGGCTCGTTTCGAGTATACGCAGACAGAGACTGAAGACTGATGATTCCGCGGTGGGATTGACGAGCACTGGCCGCCAGAATTCACTCAACAGGCGAGTCTTGGTGCTGCTGCGCCATGGAAGCCACACGCAAACGCTTACAATCGCCAGGGCAATCGCAACAGTTGCTATCAGCAGTTTCGCGCGCCTGCGGCCCTCGGGCGTTTCCGCCTGCGCGACAGGAGCTTCACCGAAACGGAACACCGCAACGTAGGAGCCAAGACGCAGGACGACCTGGACCTCGTCGCCAGGGCCCGCTTCGGCCACACAGCGGTCAAGACGATTCCGTATTTCCAGCGCCGCAACCCGATCCGCATTTTGGGACCGTTTGCTGTTGCGGAAGGCGGGGCTTTCCAGGAGCCGAACCAACTGGTGGTGGACTGCCTCCGCACGGGCTGCAGCCAGTTCGACAACGTAGCTACTCCAAGCGCCCAAACTCACTCTCACTTGCGTGGTGGTGAGAGTATATCACCAGTGGACCGACGGGGACGACAAAACGCGGTATTTTCTCCGCCGCCGTGAATGCGATTGAACGAGACCTGCACCTGAGCAATTGCTCACGGTATTGATGGACGAGGTCAATAAGACATTTGCACTTTCCCCAAATAGGACATTACTACTTTGCTGCGACAAACAGGTCTTTCTTTCTTGACAGCCGGTTGCGGCGGTGATAATATCTGCCTGCGCGGGGGCGGGGGTGAACAAGGAGAGCGTCGAGATGTCACATCCACAGATGCGTCAATACCTGCTCTTAGTGCTAGTCGGCGCAGGCTTAGTTTACGTAAGCGAGCGACCCGCCCGCGCCCAAGGGCAAGGGGCAGCAGCTACCTTAACCGGGCAGGTGACCGACGCAACTGGCGCTGTCGTTCCCGGCGCCCAGCTTACGCTGGAGAGTGTCGACACCGCCGTTTCGGTAGAGACGAAGTCCAACGAAGTCGGATACTATCGCTTCTCATTCCTGCGCCCGGCCTCCTACGTGCTCCGGGCTCAGAGCGCGGGGTTCAGCACTACCAGGATCGAGAACATCACCTTGCAAGTGAATCAGACGACCAACCTGGACATCAAACTCGATCCGAGCACGGTGCAGGAGCAAGTGACGGTGAGCGCCGCTGGCGCCGCGCTGTCCACGCAGACCTCGGAACTGGGCGGGGTAGTCTCCGAAGCGCCGGTGAAGCAGTTACCGCTATTGCTTCGCGATCCGACCTTCCTGGTCAATCTGGTTCCGGGTGTGACCGCCGACCACAGAAGCCAGGTTCGCGGGTTGGACCGCTCAGGCCTCTCGTTTCAGGGCCGCCTCACCTTCTCCGCCAATGGCGGAGAACGGGCCCAGGCGAACGCCATGGTCGACGGAGTCGATATTACGTTCACTCATGCTTCGTTTAATTCCGTTCCGATCGTCGTGACTCCGGACTTTACGCAAGAGTTCCAGATCATGACCACCAACTATTCCTCGGAGTTTGGCCGCTCCAACGTGGTCATGAATATCGTCACAAAGAGTGGAACGAACGAGTATCATGGCAGCGGCTACTGGTTCCACCAGAACGACAATCTGAATGCAAACGCATTTTTCCTTAACCGAGCCGGTATCCCCGCGTCCGAGTCACGGCGTAACCAGTTCGGGTTTACCGCGGGTGGGCCGATCATCAAGAACAAACTGTTCGTCTTCGCCGACTGGGAGAAGATGATCCAGGCCCGGGCTCTGACGATCGTCACACGCGTCCCCGACAGCCGCGAGCTGAGTGGAGATTTTGGCGGCCTCTTTACGACCGCCGGGCAGCCGATCACGATTTTTAATCCGTCCGACACATTCACCGACACCGACGGCAAGGTCAAGCGCCGCCCTTACCCCAACAATCAGATTCCAGCTTCCCAGATCAACCCCTTTGGAACGAAGTCCGCCAGCTACTACGGGAAACCGAATAGTGTTGGTTTGCTGGGGCCGAACGGCCAGCGAACCAATATCGCTAACTTCAACCTGGGTGGGGCCAGCACCGTCACATGGAGGCGCTGGGATATCAAATCCGACTACCAGCTCGGCGAAAAGCACAGGTTCATGGGCCGTTATTCCGAGAGCCTGTTGTTAATTCCGATCGTGGACGTGTTTAAAAACGCGGCGAGCCCGGTCGGTCTGAGCAACCGAAACGACCAGCAACCCGCGCAGAACGCCGTCTTTTCGTGGACGTGGACTGTGTCACCATCATTCATGATCGTTCAGGGGGCCAACTACACCTGGTTCCGGGACTACACCCCACGCGTAAAGGCCGATTCCGATTTCGATCTCGCTTCCTTGGGAGGGCCGTTCAATAGGCCGGAAACCATCGCCTTTCTCAACAAATGGGCCGGTGGGGGCGCATTCCCGGCAATCAATGCTTCTGGTTATGCCCCATTGGGTACTAACTTGACAAATATCATCGACGAGCCGGCCGCGAATTATTCGTATCAGATCGGGCTAGTCAAAACCCGTAGCGGGCACACCTTCAAGGCCGGCCTTCAAGTGAGCATTCGCGATACGAATCAACGGGCTTTTGGTGGTTCAGGAGGCATCTTCAACTTTACCGGGCAATTCACGAATGGCCCTGACCCGCTTCTACCAACGGCCAACACAGGAAACGGCTTCGCCGATATGCTTCTGAGCTATGCCCGAACCGGATCCATGGATACCGGCTTCACCACTGCTACCCGAAGCAAGTATTTCGGTCTCTATTTCCAGGACGACTGGCGGATAACGAACCGGCTAACGCTCAACTTAGGCCTGCGATACGACCTGGAGATGCCATTCACGGACCGCTTCAATCATTTTTCGCGATTTGACCGGACGGTGAAGAGCCCGATATCCGATAGCACCGGTCCGAATACGGGTGGAAAGACCCTCGATCAGTACTTTCAGGATCTGGTGGGCCGCCCGCTGCGGGGCGGAGCGGCATGGCCGGGCCAGGACGGATACTCGCGCAGCGTGGATTCCGCCGACTACAAAGATTTTGGGCCGCGGCTTGGGTTCGCTTACCGGATGAGAGACAAGCTCGTCTTGCGGGGGGGATTCGCCAAGATTTACGGCATCAATCCGAACGCTTCCAGCGTAGCCGCTCTCGGCCCTCCGGGTAACGGTGAGACCACGCCGATCATAGGAACAATCGATGGGATCCGTCCCCAGGTGACCATCGATAATCCTTGGCCCAACGGATTCAATGAACCCGTTTTCGAGAAGAACGGTTTGAGAACGGCCTTGGGCAGAGCAATGCAAGGCGGAACGGCAAACGGCGTTGCTACAACGCCCTATAGTTATGGTTGGAATTTCGGGTTCCAGTACGAGCTGCCTGACAAATCGATTGCTTCTTTAGCGTATGCGGGAAGCCTTGGACGACGCCTGGCATGCCCGCTGTCGTTCTGCGGCGATCAGATCCCACCGCAAAACTTCACGGTGGCCAGAGAAAAGGTATTGCAGACAGTGCCGAATCCCTTCTTCGGGATTATCACCGACCCAACGTCGCCCCTGAGCTTTCCCCAGGTGCAATTGGGTCAATTGATGAAGAAGTACCCGCAGTACATATCCCTGACGATGTTTCTTCCGCCATGGAAAGGACCCAACCACGACGACTTCCACAGCCACTTCGAGTCCATGCAGTTCGCCTACAAGAAGTCGACACGGGATGTCACTGTTCAAGTGGCGTATACGCTCTCCAAGAACCTCACTAATGTGGACTCGTTCGAATCCGGATTTCTGGGGCCGTCCGTGGGCTATCAGAATAACTTTGATTTCAAGGGAGAGAAGTCTCTTTCCGCCGAGGACGTGACCCACAGGCTGGTTACGGGCTGGGTGTACGATTTACCGATTGGGAAAGGCAAACGTTATGCCGCGGGCGTAAACAGCGCCGTGAACAAGATCGTGGGCGGCTGGGAGGTATCCGGCGTCATGACCTATTCGACTGGATTCCCACTCGGCCAGCTTTTCGTCACACCCGACAACACCGGATCTTTCGGCGGCAGTAACCGCTCCGATCTGATTGGGAACCCGTGCCTGTCAACAGGCCGGCCGCGAGGCGACAGGATCGATCACTGGGTGAATGACAAGGCGTTTGCCTTCCCCGCGCCTTTCCTTTTTGGAAGCAGCCCACGCACACTACCGAGCTGCCGTATGGATGGAGCTAAGAACTTCGATATTTCGATTATCAAGCAAATTCCCATCACGGAACGGTTTGGGATAGAGTTTCGTACCGAGCTTTTTAACGCCTTCAATAGGCCGCAGTTCATGCAACCCAATATGACACTCGGGAGCGGCCAGTTCGGGCAAGTGACGACACAGGAAAACCTGCCCCGTGTAATCCAATTCGGACTGAAACTCCGCTTTTGACGGTTTAACTCGCCTGAGAACACGGTAGCAAGAAAGCCCCGGCCAAGCGAGGTAGTCTGTTTGTTATCGATCGCGCGGACTCGGCTGCACTGACTTGTTTGGATTGCTGGTCCAAGTGTGGCCGTTGGGTTTACAATCGAGAATGGGCAGAATGGCAAGACCGAAACTCCGGATGGCGGCCCTTGTGGAGCTTCTTTGTTTGATCGGGCCGCTTGTAGTCTCCCCGGCGATCGCCCAGAAGACGACACATGCTGTCACCGGTTACGTCCTGAACCAGAGCCAAACGGCTGTTCCCAATGCAAAGGTTGTGCTGACCAATCGGGAAACTGGGATTTCCGTCCAGAGAGGCACCGACGCAAAGGGTGGGTTTCTGTTTGCGGACCTCCCTCCCGGAATGTACAGCATCACGGTTACGGCCGAAGGCTTCCACGGGTCCATGCAGGATAGCGCCATGCTCCGCGTGGACGCGGATTCGACCGTGCGCTGGCTGTGTGGCGAAGGCTGCACAGCTCTTTTCCCGGCAGGAAACCTCTTGGTGGTGGGCGGATCGGCGCCGATTTCCGCGCCCGCTGTCGTGTCCCTCACCCAATTTGAGTCTGCTGACGTCGAAAGTCCTAATGGAAAGGTGGTTCGAGTCGCCTACGAAACCGGGTCGTATGACGTCGGACCAGGGCATCTGGCGTACTCTCCGCCCGGTGCCGACCGTCAATTCCAGTTCGAGGAACCGGTCTGGATCATCGGATACAAAACGGCCATTTACGGCAAGGACGGCGACCCGCTGAAGGAAAATTTCCTCTGTCACACCTACTTGGGGGAAGGGTTGTTCAAGCAGAGTCACGACCCGAAGATGAACGCGATTTACTCAGATGCGTTCACCAACCAGGTGAAGCTCCCGCAGGGCTACGGGATCTACGTCGACGCCGGCCAGCCGCTGAACTGGCTGCCGCTTTTCAACAACCGCACGGGCGGCATTGTCCGTGTCCGGATGCGTTTGGAAGTGACAGCGATTCGGGTGAAGGATCTCATCAAGCCTCCGCGGCGTGTTTACTCGACTTTGCACAGTGTTCAAATGCCGCACCTGTTCTTTGTCCCCCCCAAACGACATGAAAAGGAGACCGTGGTAACGTACGACTTCGATGGCCGGATTCATTTCCTGGGTACCCACGTCCATCCCCATGCCGAGTCCATGAAACTGTACAATTTGACTCGTGGCGAGGAGGTTTGGCTGGGCCGAAGCCGGCTTGACAACTCGGGCAATATGGTCGGCTTCGACTCCTATTCAAGTGTGGAAGGCTACCGCGTGAAGGCAGGCGAGAAGTACCGCATCACCGTCGTCTACAATAATCCCACCGACCATGAGATCGATGCGATGGCGGGGTTATTCGTTTTTTACTCGATGGACGAGTGACAGACAACCTCCACCCTAACTGACACTGGGAGCGGATTCTTGGGTTAGCCCGGTACACATTGGAGCGCGATCTCATTCCAATTGACACCCTGGCGACGACCTTGCTTCTGTTCCAGCCGTTTCGCTTTGTACAACTCGACGGCGCGGGTGACCCACGGCTGCCGCGGGCGTCCGCCGACGTGGCAACGGGGCAGGCCGTCATTGATCAGATGGACACACGAGCCTTCAAGGCCTTCGGCCGGCGCTTTAGCGGCTCCGGATACTTTCGCTTCAGGAAGTCGAGGAAGTGCGCGACGTCGGCATCGAGGGACGAGCGACTGCGTTCCGGCCGCTCCGCTGAGGGGCCCGGTGCGCGCTGGTCTTTCGTTCTCTTGAAACTCTGAAGTACAACGCGTCCATCTTCGATTGCGCCTTCACCGCCGGTGCTCGTCAAAAGATGGGAGCCACCCCACGAGCCGGTTAGTGTCAATTGTCAAACCCCAGCGGTTTTCGGACGTTTCCAGGCTCAGGAGTGGAAGGAAGTTCTTTAGAATCAGGGGCGAGTTGGCGCGGCCGCAGGAGGTCACAGGTTCGAGGCAACCAATTGGACTGCTTACGCTGGAGCCGGGGATACCCCTCTCGCGATGAGAGAACACGCACCGAATTTGAGTGTTGCGCTTTCTTGCCGGAGACTCCAAAATAGATATCCCGGCAACGCTGGAGTCGCCAGGAGTCTTGAGGCGGCTGCCGGGCGTTGCTCAATGAGGTTTGGCCTGGAACAGATTCACACAGGTCAACTTACGCAAGCTGGACCATTGCCGCCAAGCTCTTCTACTATGCGACCTGCGCGACTTGACAGAGACGAGGCGCGGGGTAGAATGTAAGGGGCCAGGAATCCATCGTGGAGATCCTGGATCACTTCACACCTCCAGGATCTGCCGCGCTGCCAGAGGGCCCCTTAGAAAGCTCCGAGAACAAATGACCGATTGGCGTGACTTCTTACGATCCATCCCGATGTTCGGTTTTCTGGGCGGCGACGAACTCGCCCAGCTTCAAAACCTCTTCGTCGAGTCGAGTCATCCGAAGGGGGAAGTGCTTTTCCGGGCGGGAGACGACGGGGACACATTCTCCATCGTAGTTCGGGGCGAGCTCGAAGTCTGGGCCGGAGAAGGAAAGCAACGTCAGACCGGCACGCTGAAGCGCGGCGACTTTTTCGGCGAGATGGCTCTCCTCCAGGGGGGCAAGCGCACCGCCACCATCATTGTCAAAAGACAAGCTCAACTGATCACTCTGGCCAAGGCGTCCTTTGACTCCTTCTTTCTCAATGACCCGCGAATGCTCGAGTATTTCACCCGGGTTCTCTGCCAGCGCCTGGCAAGCGTCAGCAGAGGGGCGGCCGTCTACCGAAGCACCAGCACGATCAGTGTCACCAGCCGTCCTGGACTGAAGGGCAAAACGATCGTGTCGGCGAGTTTGGCCGGAATCCTTCACGACCTGACCGGCAGGGAAGTTCTACTGGTTCGTGTCTCGCCGGGGCAGTACGCACCCGAAGGGGCCGTCGAGCAATTGATGTCTAACGATCTGGATACTCCTCTCGAGGTGGTGAATGAGGCGATCAAACCCGTTGGCCCAGGTGTGTTCACGCTGGATGTTCCCGCTCGAACGGACCAGCCGCCGGGCTTTTATAGCCAGAGGGCGTCGAATCTGATTTCAAAGGTCGGTGATCGCTTTTGTTTCATCCTGTACGACCTGTGTTCCGAGCCGCGCTCCCTCGTCGATTCGGCGAAAGAGTTCTCGGACATAGTCATCGACGTGGTACCGGCTCCGGAAGACGTTCCCGCGTTCGACGAGGCGTCCAACACAAGAAGATTCCAGGTCGTCAATCTTTACAACTCCCGGTCGTCCCGGATTGCCATCAATCAATGCGAGCCCTTCGTGATTCCCAGGGATTCGTCGCTGTCAAATTGCGATTTCTCCAAATACGTCAGGGAGAACCGCCGCGGGGCAGCGGCGTTGCCTCTCCGCAGGCTGGCCCGCAAACTCATCGGGTCTACGATCGGCGTGGCTCTCGGCGGCGGAGCGGCGTTTGGAATTTCGCACCTTGGCGTTCTGAAGGTGCTGGAGCAAAACGATATTCCCATCGATCTTCTGGCCGGTTGCAGCCAAGGATCCATTATCGGAGTCGGGTATGCCGCCGGGATCGGAGTCGAGGAAATGATCGACATCTCACGGCGGCTGGGCCAGAAGAAAAACTTTCTTCTTCCAATGGACCTCACGCTCTCCAGGCCGGGGATTCTGGCTGGTAACAGGTTCGTAAATCTCTTCTCTGCCAGTCTCCGGGACAAACGGAGATTTGAGGATCTTGCTATCCCATGTAGAACCGTGGCAACCGATATCCAGAGCGGAGAAAGAGTAGCCATCGGTACGGGAGATCTCACCGAAGCGTTTCGCGCCAGCGCCTCCGTTCCCATGGTTTTCGCTCCGCTCAAGATCGGCGAGCGAATCCTCGTCGATGGCGGCGTCGCGGATCCGGTTCCGGCCGAAGTCGTGCAAAACATGGGCGCCGATTTCGTCATCGCGGTGAACGTTGTTCCCCCGATGAAGAAGGGCGTGGAGAACGAGGTGTCTCGCGCTTACCGCCTCCTCAACCGGTTCAACCCGCTTTCCTATTTCGAGGGCAGCCGGGGCCTTCCCAATATGTTCGACATCATCATGAATTCGATGCAAATTCTTCAATACGAACTTGGGAATTTCAAAGCGATTTCGGCCGATGTGCGAATTAACCCCGACCTCTCCGACTTTACCTGGATCGAATATTACCGCTCCGAAGAGCTGATCCAGCGCGGCATCGAAGCCGCCGAACGGGCGATTCCGGCCATCAAGAACGCCTATGCCCGGAAGCTTGCTCCCTATCAGAAGCAGGGCGATTAGCGGATCCCGCAAAGTACCGCGATCCCGAAACACAGCGAGGCCGGACGGTGTCAAAGCATATGGATTATGCAGACGGCGCGAGTGGTGGCTCCGCTTGTATCGATCGTTCTCATTTCCGGCTGCGCCCGGACGCCACCCTTCATCGAGCACGATGAGCAATCCAACGCACAGGCTCGATTGGCGCCTCTCGTCGTGGTCGGCATTGCGGATTTCGATGCTCCCGTCGGGAACACGACGCCGTCCCGCCGCGATCCCAGCTATCCCATGCAACTCCATCGAGTCAGAGTCCGCGTGGAGAATGTTCTCAGAGGTGAACTCTCTGAGCGGACGCTCACCGTCTACTATTTCGGCTTCGCCGGTGGCTTCGACGGCCCCAGACCTCTGGGCTTTGGTCCGCGTCCGTCGCGGCGCATTCTCGGGCTCAGCCGGGATCACGGCGCGCTTCGAATGGCGTGCGACGGATGGGACGTCTGCACAATGTTTGTGGACAGCGGCGCCCATCCCCGTTACAGGACCGATCCGCAAGAATCTTTGGATCAAGCTGTGGCCGAGATCATCCTGACGAGAGGCGAAGGGAAAATCGACGAAGGTCAGTTCGCGCGCGCAGTCGAGTGGGGCGTGCCGGATCAGGGAATCCAGGCGTATGTAATCGAGAAGCTGAAGCGGCTGGCGTTGACAGAGAGTCCAGCTATCAAGCGGTCGGCATGCCATCTGCTGTGGATCTATTCGCAGGACCGCACGGACGAACGTCTCCGCCAGTACGCTCAAGATACATTGCGGGACGCGCATTGCCGCTGTGCGACGCCCGCCTTCCGTGGACTTCCTCAAGTTTGCTGTTGAGCGATAAATGTTGCGGCCACCACATACGAATCTCCGAAGTGAAGCACCCTCAGCCGAACCCGCGGCTGGCCTTTCGGACGCAAGCTCAGCCGTGGCTGAGCCCCGATCCGTCGAAGAGCCTTTGCGTAGGCTCGCATCAGGAACTCCGGACCTCTAACGAGCGCTGGTTTGGCAATGCCTCGAGCATTGAGACACTGAGAGAAAGAAATCCAGTCTGCCACGGTATCCATGTGCGCCCGGTAGAGCGCTCCTATCGCAGTGGTGTCATCGCCGCCGCTCCATCTCAGAACAGCCTGCCGGGCCGTGAACCGGCGAGCTGCCGGGTGCGTACCAGGGTACAGAGCCAGCCCACCTCCGTCCAGGTCGGCGATCTGGAGGTCCCGGATTCCTAGGCACTTGATTCGCCAGGTTTCCGCCTTTCTTCCCCGCCTCCCCAGGTGGACACTGATCCAAAGCTCCACGCCGGTTGGAATTCTGCGTAGTTGATCCACCCGCATCCAACTGTCTGTGAACGACTGCAGTCTCGTGATGGCGTTTTCGATGCGCATGATAGTTGGCAACCAATCTCCGACAGTGGCCTGATGTGCAACAAGCCGCGCAACCTTGATCCGTTTCGGCCTAAGATTTCGCTTGCTTCTTTGAAAGTCCGTTTCAATTCTTATATTAGAAAGGCGATTGTGCTGAGCGCGGCGGCGGCCGTGGCTGGTTTTGGGAAGGAGCCGCTACTGCGGAAGGGCGTCGCGGCCATGAACGCCGCCAGCTTAACGCCCGCCGGGCTGCCGCAGTATGGCGTCGCTCCCGGCTCCTGCTCCGTGGTGCTGGGCAGGGATCTCAGGACAGGCGATCCCGTGGAGCAGCAGAACCCGGGCGGAAACCATATATTTCCGCGATCTCCTTCGTCGCTGATCCACTACCAACAACCAGCATAGCCTTCGCGTTCCGTCAGTTGTTTTTCGGCGAACATGGTCTTATAGAAACGATACCAATCGCTCTGGAAACGCTCTTCCGGGTCGTACTTCCGCTTCAATTGCAAGAACTCCGGAAATTTCGGATAGCAGGCCGTCACCTGCTCCCGCGTAGCGTAGCGATGATAGGTCAGGTAATAACTTCCATTCCGGCGGACGGCCATATCGATGAGCCTCCGGAACGCTGCCGCCGATTGCTCCAATCCGTTTGGCGTATGCGCGGTGTGCAAATTGAAAATTGTGCACGCGTACGCCTGCCTGGCCCAAGGCAGGAAGCTTTCGTCATCCTTCTCGATCAACCGAATCGTACCGTAGATGAGCACGACATTGTTCCTTCGGAAGTCATCGCGCACTTCTTCCAGAAAGTTCTCCAGGTGGCCCCTGGGCACGTTGATCTCGGTGATGATTTCGGTCGATGGTCCCGACGCCATTCTGCGATCTATCGCTCGATGGTAGTTTTCCGGGTAGATGCTGAGCTGGTGAGTATCGGACCAATAGGTTTGCCCGTTAGTTGACAGGTAGTAACCGGCGTATTCTTGAAACGCCCGGCCTCGGTCGGCATGGGCGAGATAGAGAAGCTTTCGCCAACTCTCGTCCGAAAGTTCCTTCTGGCGTGCCGGGATCGAGATCCCCGAGTCTACCGGCTCGTAGCAGGAAAACACGCCTTTACGTAGGAAGCCTTCGGACTTCCTGTCGGTTGAAAACTGAAAATCGCCGTAAAGAAAACCGGCGTGAATCCGGCGCTCGAAGGCCGCCATCAAACCCGCGGTGTCCCTCACCTCAACAACGCGCCGTATCTTTCGCCGCGGAACGAGCCGCAGCGTTACCGAAGACACAATGCCGAATAGGCCGTAGCCGCCGGCGGCGAGCCGGAACAGTTCGGCATTTTCAGTGCGACTGCACGGCACGACATCTCCATCGGCGTTGACTAGCTTGAATGACTCGACGTCGTTTACGAAGGGCTTCATTGTCAGGCCGCGTCCGTGGGCATTTGCGGCCAGCGTGCCGCCGATGCTCAGCCGGTCTGCTCCAGTTTGTTTCTGCGCGATGCTCCACGGCCGCTCGGATCCATCTTGAGCTTTGAGGTACGCCGAGATCACGTCGGGCCAGAAGGCTCCTGCCTCCACTTCCAGGGTGCCCGCCTCCCGGTCGAACCTCAGCACCTTTGCCAGTCCCCGCGTATCCACCAGGATTGTGCCCGTGCCAAACTGTTGGCCGCCCATTGCATGCCGGCCTCCAGCGATGGACAAAGCCCGACGGGAAGACGCCGCGGCGCGGACAACGCCTTGAATTTCGGCGACGGTCTTCGGTGAGGCAACCCGATGGACACTGGTGGGATTCAGCTGCGAATGAATGTCGTTGACGACTTGCGCACCTTGGACCGCAGCCTGTCCGCAACGGTCTCCAAAATACAAGGGGATGGATGCGTTGACGAACCTCCGGCGCGTAAGCATGCTAGCGCCGCTACCTTCAATACCCCTTCTGCTTGTCCACCACATGCAGTAGCGGACGGTTCTCCACAAACCGCTGGACGTTCTCCTTGAGCACGATATTCTGCCTTGCCCGCAGCCCGTCGGACGTTCCGGCCAGATGCGGGGTGATCACCACGTTGTCGAACTTCCACAGCGGATGCCCTTTCGGCAGCGGCTCCGGATCGGTCACGTCGAGTCCCGCCCCGGCCAGGCGCTTTTCGTCCAGCGCTTTCACCAGCGCCGCGCCGTCGTACGTCTTCCCGCGCGACACCGCCACAAAATACGCTCCGCGCTTCATGATGCCGAATTCGCCCGGTCCCAGCATCTTGTCGGTCTCGGGCGTATGCGGCGCGGACATGAAGACCACGTCGGCCTTGGGTAGCATCTCCCGCAGCCGGTCCGGCCGGTAAACCGCCTTCACGAAGTAGGTCAGCGAAATATCCTTTGGATCGATGCCGTAGACCTCCATGCCGAAGGCGTGCGCGCGCTGGGCGATCTGCGTGCCGATGCCGCCCATGCCGATCACCAGGGCCGTGCGTCCCTGCAACTCGATAGGCCGCTTCTCCGGAGTCTGAAATTCCCGCAGCGGCCATTCCTCCCGCGTCTTGCGTGCCACCAGCTCGGCAATCTTCCGCGTCAGCGACAGTAGCAGGGCGAACGCGTGGTCGGCAATCTCCGGACCCTGGATGATCTTGTTATTGGTCAGCGTGACGTTGCTGTCGATCAGTTCCGGGAAGCGGATGTTATCGACGCCGGCGCTGCCGACCTGTATCCAGCGCAGCTTTTTGCCCAGGCGCATCAACTCCGGCGTCGGGCTGCCGACCAGCGCGTCGGCGTCGGTGATCTCGCGGCGCAGGTCTGCGTCGCTCGACGCCGTGACGATGCGCGCACGCGGGGCGGCCGCCTGGAGATCGGCCACCTCGGCAGGAGTGGGATTGTTCGACACTACAATTTTAGGCTGCGCGGCCATAGCAAGCGGCAAGGCCGCGCAGAAGAGTAACCGGCGATAAGCGATCATGGCTCGTCAGAATTCGATCTTCATTCCTAGCTGCATTTGCCTTGGGTTATTGGCCTGGCTTCGAATCAGGCCGAAATTGGCCGAGGTAGCCGTGCTGTCCGGCAGTCCCCAGCGCACGCGGTTGAAAATGTTGAACGCCTCGAAGCGCAGCTCCATCCGCAGCCGCTCGGTGAAGGCCAGCGTTTTTTGCAGGCTGAAATCTTCGCTCAGAATATTGGGGGTCCGCAGCTTCGGATTGTTGCGGGTGGCGTTCCCGAGCTGCGAGTCCAGCAAACTCTGTGGCACCTGCTGGAAGGCCGAAGGGTTAAACCAGCGGTCCTTGAACGGGTCGAACTTACCGCCGGACACAGTCCCGCGCCAGTTGTCGTAGGACGTCACGAAGACCCGGTTTGCGCCGGATACGGGATAAATCGGCGGGTTGACGCCGGGCGCCACGCCCATCGGGAATCCGGAAGAGTACTGAAGAAATCCCGCCAGGCTCCATCCGCCGGCGATTTTGTCGGCGGCGCCGTGAAGCGCGAAGTGCTTGCCCTTGCCGAACGGAAGCTCGTAGCTGAACGCGAGCTTCGCATTGTGCGTCTGGTCGTCCGTGCTCAGGCCTTTCTCCAGCTTCCGGTTGTAGTGGTCCAAAGCGGGCGTGAAGACCTGGTTGGCGCTGTCGGAGTCGCTGAAGAACTTCGAGAAGACGTAGGAGGCGATGAAGGTCGTCCCGGCCCCGTAGCGCTTGTCGTACTTCAGCGTCATGGCGTGATAACTGGAATTGCCGCTCTTGTCGCCACCGGCGCGGTACGTCTCAATCTGACGCATTTGCGGGAACGGCTGCAGCGCCTGTTGTACCGTGCCGTTGAATCCGGCGAAGGGGATCGGGATATTGGCCGCGCGCGCGGCGGGGGAATTGATATTGCTCCGCAGCAGAGTCGGCCCGAGCGTAGTCAGATATTTCGGATCGATCTGATTGATGTTCACCAGCCCGGCGGTGAGATGCAGGCCCCGAGTTCCCGTATAACCGGCCGTGAATACGCTGGAGCCGGTGAGCTGGTGCTGGATGTCCAGGTTCCACGTCCAGTACTCGGGTGGCCGGCCGGAGTCGATCCGTTGCCAGAAGGAAGTGCTGGCGATGGTGTTGTTGCGCTCCGCCCGCAGATCCGGCAGCGGAGGAATCGGTGGAAGCCCTTTGTCCAGAGTCGTCGGGAAGTCGTTGATCTCCTGGTCGGCCGTGCTGTAGTCCACGTTCAGGATCAGACCGTCCAGGTGCGTGCTTCCCGCAGTGGTCTTCACCGCCGCGAACGACCGTCCGCCGTAGGCCCGGATCACGGTTGAAGGCCTCAGCTTGTAGGCCAGCCCCAGGCGCGGCGCGATGGCTTTCTTCCAGCCGTCGAACAGGTACTCCTGCCCGCTACGGCCCGGTCCGGTGCCCGACCAGATCATCCCGCCCGGCCGCCCTCCGGCCGCGGGATTGGGAACGTTCGGGTCGAAATTGGCGAAGCCGCCCAGCGTGCCGCTGCTGTAGTCGTTCAGCACCTGGTCGTTCACTTTGATCCCCAACTGCGCCCCGCCGCCCACCGGAGTGGTGTACTCGTAGCGCAGCCCCAGGTTCACGGTCAATCGGGAATTGACGCGCCAGTCGTCCTGGAAGAACCCGCCGAAGTAGGACCAGTATTGGTCCACCTGCCGGGGCGTTTCGAACCCCACCGTGTTCGGGTAGCCCAACAGGAACGACGCAATCGAGCTGCCTGTATTTCTGGATTGGTCGCCTGGAATCGCCGTCGCCAGTTGCGTGAAGCTGGCCGAGCCGTTCGGCCGCTGCTGCCCGCCGCCCAGCCAGTGGTCCACCGTCAGGAAGAAACCGGCTTTGTAAGTGTGCGACCCGCGAATGATGGTGATCGAGTCGTTCAGGAACAGATTGCGGCCTTTGTCCACGCCGCCAGCCGACGTGCTCCAGCCGGTGTACTCCGTGAAGTTGAACGGCGGCAATCCGAAGTCCGGTCCAGGGGCGCCCTTCCAGCCGATGGTCGCGGCATAGTGCGGTGACGGATCGAGTGCGTTGATGCCGTTCAGGTCTCCCCTTTCCCGCTGATAGCCAAAACGCAGGCTGTTCAGGATGCGGGCGCTGATCGTGCGGTCCCAGGAAATGCGGCCCGACGTGTTCCTGCGTCCCCAAACCGTAAGGTTGTTGAAGGGAAGCGGCAAACCGGGTGGATTAACGTTTCCGCCGGCGCCTTGAATCAGCCAGCTTCCATGGTGGTACAGGCCAGACAACTTATCTTTGGAACTCAAGTTGTGGTCGATCTTGACGCTGTACTTGTCCCATGGCTCCTGCGTGGATCCTTCGTCGCGGAAGTAATTGTTTCGCGGGCCGGGGAGATTAGGCACCATTTCCTTCGGACGAAAAGCCGCGTACTTCGTGGCCACACTGCTGAACCGCGACGGCGAAATCTGATTGTTGGGGAAGGGGGTCCGGTCATAGCCTCCGCCGGCCCGCGGAGTTGTCGTGGCCGTATCATAGATCGGAATCATCGCGCCCGCGCCCGTGGTCCATCCCCGGAAATCGCCGTTGTACATCTCCGGCAGCGGGATGGTATTGAAGCTCGGCTGGTTGCCTGCGCGGTTGCGGAAGCCTTCATAGTTGAAGAAGAAGAAGGTGCGGTTGGCGCCGTTATAGATTTTCGGAATGCGCACCGGGCCGCCGAAGGTGGCGCCGAAGTCGCTCTGCTTCAGCACGGGCGTCCGCGCGGCGAAGAAGCCGCGCGCGTCCAGCGCGTCGTTGCGAAGGAACTCGTAGACGCTGCCGTGATACTCATTGGTGCCAGATTTCGTCTCGAAATTGATAACGCCCATCGCGCGGCCGAACTCCGCCTTCATTCCCGTGGTCTCGATGGTGAACTCGCTGATCGCGTCGATCGAAACGGAGCTGATCGGCGCGCGCTCGGTCTGATAATTGTTCGACGCAGAGGAAGCGCTGATTCCGTCCATGATCATGTCCCAGCCCGCCAGTTGCCCGCCCCCGATCCGGACGCCGCCGGCCACTTGCTTAGCCTCCGGTGCGATCACGGTGAGGTTGAACACGTTGCGGATGCGGCCGGCCACCACCAGCGGAAGGTCCTGCACCAGCTTATTCGTGATGTTGGTTCCCACGCGTGTGCTTTCCGATTCGATCGGAACCGCCTGCGCCTTCACTTCCACCGTCTCGGTGATCGAGCCGACCTCCAGTTGGATATCCAGCGTCAGCGTGGACCCGGCGTTGACCGGGACATTGTCGCGTGCCGCCCGCTTGAACCCGGCGGCCTGAACCTCCAGCCGGTAGCTGCCGATCGGGAGCGCCGTGAGGTTGTAATTTCCATTTGTGGTGGACGTCGTCGTCGATCGGATATTGGTCTCGATGTGCGTGGCCGTCACACTGGCCTCGCCGATCGCCGCCCCGGAAGGATCGGTCACCAACCCCACGATCGTGCCGCGGTTGAGCTGCGCCAATGCGTTGGAAATCCCGAGGACTCCCAGGATAAGAACAAGTGCGGTCTGTTTCATCGTCGCCCCCCTCGTGTTACTGGATCACCCCTGGCTGGTTTACTACACTATCGTGTTTTCACTGAGTGGCACAGGCGCTTTAGCCTGCTCGCCCGGCTTTTGATGGCTTCTACGTAGGCTTCCCGAACCGTGCCGGCGCACGTGCTGCCCTCGGCGAGATGAATAAGCTCGACGGGCGCACTGTACCCTTGGACAAGCACCGCGGATGCGGCGTCGTTAAAAGCCAGCCCAAGTATCTTCACGCTCGAACCTCCCGCCTTATCGGCTCAGCAGATCGGAAAGGTGATGAGTACGTAACCTGGTACGCAAGAAGTACAACGGAGTATATGCTGCGAGCGGTGATCTGTCAATGCCTTGACATGCCTTGACATGGCGCGGATCACGACAGCAGCCTGCAAGGCTGGATCGTCGTTCCCTCATCAGGGAACTGTGCGCGGACATGCGCCGGCTGCTACTTCGCCTGCATCCAGGCCTGCACCTCCGGACGGAGGAGCACCTCGCGATTCACAATATAAGCCGGCGCCGCGCCCTGAAAAACAGAAACTACCGCCCGGCACACGCTGAGGCTCGTATCGCGGATTGACTCGCTCGTGCGGCCACAGGCGTGTGGCGTCACGATCACGTTGTCTAGCGAAAGGAAGGGATGGTCCGGCGGAATGGGCTCCGTTTCAAAGACGTCCAGCGCCGCGCCCGCGATCCTGCCGCCCGTAAGCGCCGTCAGTAAAGCCCGCTCATCCACAATCGCTCCGCGCGCGCAGTTGATCAGGTACGCGTCCGGCTTCATCAGCGCGAGTTCGCGCTCGCCGATCATGCCTCGCGTCCGCGGGTTCAGCGGGCAGTTGATCGTCAGGAAGTCGCTCTCCCGCAGCAGCGTCTCGAGGTCCGTTAATTCCACGCCGAGCGAAGCATCCGGTGTCGCCCCTGGCGAGTGCGCCAGCAGCCGCCCGAAACCCATTCCGCCGGCGATGCGGAACATCTCCGTCGCGATGTTGCCCAGCCCTACCGAGCCCAGCGTGCGGCCCGCGATGCAGAATCCGGCGCGCGGCAGCGCGTTCTTCCAGCGGCCCGCGCGGCACTCCCGCTCCAGCACGTTGAGGCTCTTGGCTAGAGCCAGCACCAGCGTGATGTTCGCTTCCGCCATCGGACGCCTCACCGAATCGGGAGTAATGCCGAGGATGACGCCGGCCGCAGTGCACGCCGCCACATCCACGCGGTCATACCCCACGCCCCACCGCGCCAGCAGCGCCAGCCTGCGAACGCCGCGAAAGCTCTCCGCAGGGAACGCGTAGTCCAGCGCGATCACCGCATCGTAGCGGTCCAGCACTTCGGCCGCGGCGGTGCCGTCCGTGTCCGGCATCCACTCATAAACAATGCTGGACACAGGGTCCAGCAACTGCCGCAGAGCGGGCTCCAGCAGTCCGGCGGCGCGCGTCAGGAAGTCCGGGGTGATTCCCACCCGGAAGGCCGCGTCAAGCAATGATCTCTTTCACCACGTTGCCGGCGACGTCGGTAAGCCGGAAGTCGCGCCCGCTGTGGCGGTAGGTCAGGCGCGTGTGATCCAGCCCCATCTGGTGCAGTACTGTGGCGTGCAGGTCGTGGACGTGCACCGGCTTCTCCACCGACTTGTACCCGAACTCGTCGGTAGCCCCGTACGCCATTCCACCCTTGATACCGCCGCCGGCAAGTAAGTACGTGAAGCCGGCACTGTTGTGGTTGCGGCCGTTCTGTACGTTGATTCGGCCGTTCGATTCCACCCACGGAGTACGCCCGAATTCACCGCCCACGATGATTACCGTCTCATTCAGCAGCCCGCGCGATTTCAGATCTTTGATCAACGCCGCGATGGGCTGATCCGCCTGCAGCGCCAGCTTGCGGTGCACCAAGATATCGTGATGGCTGTCCCACGGAATGTCCTCGCCGAAGTAAATCTGCACCACGCGCACGCCGCGCTCCACCAGCCGGCGGGCGATCAGGCAGCCGCGAGCAAAATCGCCGTCGCGCGTGGCCGACCGAAGCTTCGAATCGCTTTGCACGGGTCTGGTCGGCACGCCATACGCGGCCAGCGTTCCGGCGCTTTCCTTGGTCACGTCGAAAGCCTCCAGCGCCTCGCCTTGCATGCGGTACGCCATCTCCATCGCCTGGATGCGCCCTTCCAGTTGGCCGTCCGCGCCGCGGCGCGCCATGTCCATCCGGTTCAGCGCGGCAAGGAAATCCAGTTCGCGGCGCTGCTCGCCGCGGGTCTCCTGCTTGCTGGTCAGATACTGGATCATCCGCTCGGCGTCGCTTTCATCGCAGGGAACGTACGTGCCCTGATGCGCGGCGGGCAGAAAGCCGGAATTCCACAGCTCGGGGCCCACGTTCGGCATACCGGGGCACATGGCGATGAAGCCCGGAAGGTTCTGGTTTTCCGTGCCCAGTCCGTAGGTCAGCCACGATCCGAAGGAGGGGAACCCGGGAATGATGTGGCCCGAATTCATCTGCATCGCCGCCTGCGGATGCGATGGAAGATCCGTGTACATCGAGCGGACTACGCAAACGTCGTCGATGACGCCGCCCACGTGCGGAAACAGATCGCTCACCTCCATCCCGCTCTGGCCGTACTTCCGGAACTTGAACGGGGATGGCATCAGCTTCTTCGGCTCGCCTTTGGTGTCGCCGCCCGGCATGATCTGCCCGCTGTATTTCTCCAGCGCGGGTTTAGGATCGAACGTGTCCACGTGCGAGGGACCACCATTGAGAAACAGGAAGATGACGTGCTTCGCTTTCGGCGGAAAGTGCGTGGCGCGCGGCTCCAGTGCCGTCGCCCCTTCACCCGCCCGCGCCAGCAGGTGCGCCAGGCCCAGCATGCCGAATCCGTTGCCGGTTTTGCGGAGAATATCGCGCCGAGTCATCACAGGTGTCTCCTCTCAATTCAAAAACAGCAGCTCGTTGGAGCTGAGCAGCGCATGCGCGTATTGCACCCAGCGGGTTTCCCCGTCGCGCACAAAATCCAGGCCCAACTTGACCTCGGCCGGCTGCGGCTCCCGGCCGAATACATGGCGGTAAGCCGCGCCGATTCTCTCGCTGTCGTTCGCGGTCTCACCGGTGACGCGCCGGCTCAACGCACGGGCCCGCTCCCAGAGAAAATCGCCATTCAGAAAGAACAGCTGCTGCCGCGGTGTCATCGTCGCCATCCGTTTCTCCGCCGTTGCGTTGGCATTCGGAAAGTCGAACAGCGCGAGTGTGGAGTCCAGCTTCCGCCGGCTCACGAATCCGTAAATGGTCCGGCGATTGTTCTGCGGGTCGGCCAGCGCTACAGGCGGGCCGCCTTCATGCAGATCCAACTCGCCCGAAGCCAGAAGCAGCGAATCGCGCAGGGCCTCAATGTCCAGCCGCCGCGTGTTGGCGCGCCACAGTAGCCGGTTCTCCGGGTCGGCGGCGAACGCCTTCTCGGAATTTTCCGAGCTGAGGGCATACGCCGCGGAGGTCATGATTTCGCGATGCAGCGCCTTCATCGACCACTTGTTTTCCACGAACTGGGCTGCCAGGTAATCCAGCAATTCCGGATGGCTGGGCCGGTCGCCCATGCGTCCGAAGTCGCTCGGCGTGCGTACTATGCCCGCGCCGAAATGGTGCTGCCAGATGCGGTTCACTATGACGCGGGCGGTCAGCGGATTAGCCGGGCTGGCGATATCTTCGGCCAGTTCCAGCCGCCCGCTGCCTTTTTGGAACGGCTTCGGATCGCCGTCGCAGAGAATGGAGAGAAATCCGCGCGGCGCTTCTTCACCCAGATTCTCTTCACTCCCGCCGACCCGCACCCGCTCGTTCTTCGGTTTTTCGGCGTCGGCGATTACGTGCGCAAAAGGATATGGGGGCGGAACTTCCGCTTTCAGCCGTGCCAAATCGGCCCGGAGCGTGTCCAGGTGCTGTTTCCAAACGCCGCTGAGAAACCGCTCCACGCCGCCGTCCGATTCGTAATACCCGCGGTTCGGCCCGTAGTAGAGTAGGCCGTCGTCTTCCTGCTTGAATACATTGCCGTAGAAATCGTTGAAGAAAAGGTCGCGCCAGAGGTAGTAGGAATTGTTTTCGAGCGCCACCACCTCCGCCCTGCCGGCGTTCTTCTTTGCCTCGGACTTGCGGATCAGGTTGGTCTCATCGACCTGTTTGCGCTCCTTCAGGACGGTTAGCACCCGGGTCTGAAATTTCTCGGGGTCGAACTTCGATTCGTCGTTCCAGTCCTTCAGATAGGGATGATCAAAAGTGGGCCGGCGAAGGTAGCGGACCCAGTGCTCCAACGTCTCTTGGTCCAAGCCGGCGCGCGCCGCGGTCTCGGAAAGGTCTCGCTCTTTGAGCACCTCGCGAGCGGCGCGTACGTACTGCGACGTCTGGGCGGCAAGCATATCCTGCAACTGGGTCGCCTGCGCATAAAGAAAGTCGCGGATCTGCGCTTTCTTTTCATTCACCGCTTTCTCTTTGTCTTTGTAGCGCTTCTCCACATCCTCGGAGACGAAGCGGAGCTCGGCGGGCTTGGTGCTTGCGAATACACCAAGCAGGGAGTAGTAGTCCTTGGTCGGGATCGGATCGAACTTGTGGTTATGGCACTGCGCGCATCCCGTGGTCAGCGCCAGGAAAACGCGGCCCGTCACATCGACGCGGTCCTCCTGCGTGTCCGGGCTCAACGCATAAAATCCCAGCCCCGGCGCGTACTTTTGAACCTGCTGAGGGTCGAACAGGTCGCCGGCGATCTGCGCCTTCACGAAGACGTCGTAGGGCATGTCTTCGTTGAAAGCGCGCACCAGCCAGTCACGGTACCGGAAGGCGTTGGCGTACGGCGCATCGACTTCCGACTCCAGCCGGTCGTCTGAGTACCGCGCCAGGTCCAGCCAGAACCGGCCCCAGCGCTCACCGTAGCGCGGGGAAGCCAGCAGCCGGTCCACCACTTTCATGAAAGCGTCGGGCGCGCGGTCGTTGACAAATGCCGTCACTTCTTCTGCCGACGGCGGCAGGCCGGTCAGATCGTAATAAGCGCGGCGGATCAGCGTCCGCTTATCGGCCGGCCAGGCCGGCCGCACACCCTTGGCCTCCATCCTCGCCAGCAGGAACTGATCGATCGGGTTCTTCGCCCAGGCCCGGTTCGCGACCTCCGGCACTGCCGGCTTTCGCACCGCTTGGAACGCCCAGTACGCACGCTGCTCCGGTGTGATCTTATAGGCAGGGCCTTTCGGCGCGGCAGCCGCGGCGCCTTCCGGCCACACCGCCCCGGCCTTCACCCAGGCACTGAGGTTGGACACTTCTTCATCGCTCAGGCGCCGGCCGTCGAGCGGCATTCTCAATTTTTCATGCGTCTGGCTGACGGCCTGGATCAGCAAGCTTTGTTCTGGATCTCCCGGACGAATCGCCGGACCCGAGTTCCCGCCCTTCAGCAGCGCTTCCCGCGAGGTCACGTCCAAGCCGCCCATGCGGGAAGCGGCATGACAGGAGAAGCAATTCCGAGCCAGCACCGGACGGACACGCAGCTCAAAAAACTCCCTTGGATTCGCGGGTTCCGCGGCCGACACTACTCCCGCAACAAACAAAGCCCCCAGAGGCAGACACTTCATGCGTCCCTCCTCTCCTTCCGGTGAGATCGGAGTCATTATACTAAAGCCTTCGGATGTCCAACAGATCCTCGTTTCCGGGCCGCGCGCGGCAGCAAGCGGTTTTCGTGGCACAGACATGGCGCAGGCACGCGTCTCGGCTCTCAGTCATCGGGAAAATCCCCATCTTTCTTCTAGCCCTCACTCTCGCCGCCCAGCCTTCGAAGCCGCCACAAGCCTACGACGAAGCCGCCCGCTTCTACGCCGCCCAACAGTTCGACCAGGCCGAGCGCGTCCTGCGGGAAGCCGTAAACCGTGAGCCCCGCTCCGCAAACATCCGCTTCCTGCTCGGCGCCACCCTCCTCCAACTCCAGCGCAATGGCGAAGCCATCCGCGAGTTACGCGAAGCCGCGCGCCTTGACCCCAGACACCGCGACGCCGCCAAGCTCCTGGCATCCGAGCTTGTCGAACAAAAGCAGTATGCCGATGCCATCCGCTATCTGACACCTCTCACAGCCCCTCAGCCGGGCGACGAGGAAACCTATCTGCTGCTCACGCAGGCCTACTACGACCGCGGCGAAGCCGGCGATAATGAGCGCGCCATGGACACCGCCGATCAAGGCCTCAAGCGTTATCCCCGCTCGGCCGGCCTGCTCACGTCGAAAGCCCTGGCTCTGCGGGAAGTGGGCCGCCTCGCCGAAGCGCAGAAATTGCTCGAACAAGCTCTGCGCCTGCACCCCGGCCTGATCCAGGCGCAGGCGGTGATGGCTGACGTCTTCAACCGGCAGGGCAACTACGCAGCGGCAATCCCCCTGTTTCGCGCCGCGCTGGCTGCGGACGCCGGACACGTGGAATCCCGCGTCGGCCTCAGCCGCGCCTTGGTCGCGACCGGTGCCACCGAAGAGGCCCTGGCTGAAATGAACCGGGCCAAGAAACTGGCCCCGGACAATGCGCGCATCCGCCTGGAGCTATCACAGCTTTACTCCAAGCTCGGCATGACCGACCGCGCCCGCGAGGAGGCCGAAGCGTTCCGGCAGCTTCGTTCCGGGAAACGATAACGCGTCAAGCCTGGAACGAAAGCCCTGCCAGCGTCGCCGTAATCCACACTCCCAGGAACACCAGCAACGCCACCCGCTTCGACGATACCCGCGCCAGCGTAAACAGCGACGGCAAATTGATAGCCGGCCCGGCAAAAAGCACCGCCACCACCGCGCCCTGCGGAAATCCGCTCGCCCCCAGCATCAACGCAAACGGAATTTCCAGAAACGTCGGGAAAGCCACGAGCGTCGCGCCTAAAGCAATCACCACGATCGACCAGCCCGCTATCGCCTGGTGCGCCCCCGGATGGCCCGCACCCGGATGCGCTGCCCATCTGCCGATCAGGCTCGATGCAAAGACGCCCAGCAAGATCAGCGGAATAGTACTCGCCGCCACTGCCGCCGCGGACTTCAGCCAGAGCCCGATCACCGCCGGAATTCCCCCGGCCGCGGGCAATTCGCTCTCACGATCCGCCGCCGGCGGAGCCGTCGCGCCCGCCGTCCAGCGTTCTACGATCAGCGGCATAAGGAAGACCGCGAACACCGCCAGTCCCACGCGCGCCAGCGCCACGCCGATTGGAAACAGCAGGAACGTCAAGGCCAGGGCCGCCACGTTCAATGACGGCGAACCCAGCATGATCGCCAGTGACGGCCCCAGCCCCGCGCCGCGCGCGCGGACGCTTGAAAACACCGGCGCAATGCAGCACGAGCACAACATCAACGGCATCGCCGCAACGCCCCCGGCAATCTGCTGCCGCGCCAGTCCCGATCCCAACAGGCGCGCCACCTCCTTCGGCGAAACGAAGGCTCGCACCAGCCCGGCGATCAGCACACCAAAAACAAGCGCCGGCCACACCGCCGCAAGGTAGTTGAACGTGCGGGCGCCACCCTCCATCAACAGCGGGAGCCCCGAGGTGGGGATGACCTCGGCGCGCGGCTGGTACACCCCCGCGCTTTGTGTCTTTATGACGGCTCGATACGCAGCGCTCCATTTATACGCGAATAGCGCGCCGAATACAGCCAGTGTCACCACCAGAATCGAAAACGCGGCGGCCGTGGCGCGGGCGTTCTCGCCCGCGGAGTTCTCGATGGACAAGACATTAGTATAAACTGCGCCTACTCGATCATCCCCGAGATGTAGCGCGACGGCGGACTCGGCAGGAGGTACATATCCAGCTTCGCGTTCAGCGTCATCTGCAGCGCCCCAGTGATCACCTGGAGCGGCCCCGCCACTGTGTCGTTCGGAAGAATTCCGACGATCGTCACCCAGGTCCCGCGCGGCCCATAGATCGTCCCGTAAAGGTTCGTCCCCGCTCCGCCCGCTTTCTGTGAAGCCGCGATCACCATCTCCTGCGATCCCGGCACAGCCAGAATCTTCGAGCACACTCCGCCGCAGCTCACGTCCAGCAATCCGTTGGGCTGGTACTTCAGCGTCGTATTCCCCTGGTCCTGCCAGATCAGCACGGGCGCGAACTCTTTCAGTTCCGCCGGCAGCGACGCGTTGTCCGCGTTCAACCCGTGCAGCGTAATCTGCGGATTCAGCCCCGCCGACACGCCCGCCTTCGCCTGCGGAAAGGAAATCCCCGCCGATTGCAGATTCACCGGCAGCGTCATACCCGGATAGCTGCTGTCGGTAAAGATGAAGATCTCGCCCGCGTCCGTGTTTGCCGCCGCCGCGCCACCTACCAGCGGTGTCAGATCCTGGAATTTCGAATTCGCGCCCAGCGTCAACGCCACGCCCGGGCCCCCCGCTACCGGCTGCGCTCCCGCGAACACGTAGCGGCCCGGGCTCACTGTCACGCCGCTCAGAGCCGCGGTCACCAACCCGCCGTGAAATACGTACTCGCAGAATCCGCCGCAGGGCGGATTTTGTCCATCGGAGAAAATCACGTTGCCCACAATCGTCACCGGCGTTCCGATAGGCGCGTTCGGGCTCAGCAGCGACAGCGTGGAATAGTAGTGGCCCGGCGGCACCACCTTCGGAGCGCCCAGCAGGCTGCCCACAATCACACCGCCCGGCACAGGGCGATCCGCCAGCCCCGTCCCGATCGGCGGTTGACCTTTCCCCGCCATCGGATCGGTGAAGTAGTCGCCGTCCGGGAATCCGTTCTTCGGTGTCGAATTCCAGTCGAATGTCCCCAGAAGCGTTCCCACTCCGCCTTTGCCCATCAGGTAGGTGAACGGCGCTTCCACGCGCGCGCTCCCCACTACCAGAGCCGCCGGAACCTTCGGAAGAAACGCGCTGCCCGGGTTAGCCGACGCCATGTGAATGCCCCCCCGTGCATTGATCCGGTTGCCCCCCAACACCAGGAGATCCTCTCCGCACACCAAGCCGATATTCCGCGCCGAGAACAAACAATCCCACCCGCGGTTCAGCAGGCTGACCCAAACCTTATTGTCCCCTCGCGCGACCGCCACCTTCCCGCGTGTCACCGGCGCTCGCCCC
>JACXTT010001241.1_pt1 | contig 42961 bp, 42 predicted proteins | sample 9270951 | NCBI WGS metagenome assembly JACXTT01 (sample SAMN15532306, study PRJNA645909) | rock metagenome | isolation source: weathered quartz diorite | place: Puerto Rico | collected 2017-06-21
AAACTCATCGGCGGGGGCGCCTTCGTTGAAGGTGCCGGACCGCAGCAGCTACGGCAGAGCTTTCCGATTTCCGACCAGACAGGCGTGAATGCTTTTGGGACCATAGCTATCGGCTGGCAGGCAGCGTCGTCCAATTTCGAGGGTACGGTGGCCGCATTCGCCATCTGCGTCGCGCCCTAGTTCGGCCTGGCCGTGATTCCGGGGGCAGATTCATCGATTGGGTATGCCCTCGATCCGCAATGTAAATCGGACTCGCTAGTGAATAGACAAGCAGTTTCGGGTAGCGCGTCGAAGAACTCCATCGCCCTCGCTCAAGAGATGAGCGCGAGTGATCCGATGCCAGGCCTCGAAGGCTGCCTTCCGCAATGGGGAAATGTTATATTTTCAGCAGGAGCCTTGATTTTGCTGCTCCTATCCCGCCAGGTTCTCGGCCGGCATAGCTCAGTTGGTAGAGCATCTGATTTGTAATCACGTGCGAGCATATTTCCAGATTACTGAAAACACTAAGTAAGTTGTTTTGTGTCAAACGACTATGGGCGCGCTGAAAGTCCCCGGTTATCCCCATTTGTCCCTGGTTTTCTGTTCCTACTACCCACAAAAGTCCCCACAGTTGTCGGCAGGGTTAAGGCGATAGTTTCAGCGAAGCGGGCCGCCGCTTTTCTAACCGCGCTTTCAGGGTCCCGATATCGCCGAAAACCTGGACCGTGCGCAAAATCGCGGGGGTCCTCGCCAGACCAAAACCGGACCGTCCACGTCGCATGAGTCAAGCGTTGGCTGTTCTTGTCCGGTTCGCTTCTTTTGTTCTGGGAGCTGAGGTAGTTCTTGAGTGCCAACCGGAATTCTCTTTGTATCCGATCGCGGAATTGCTTTTGTGTCTCTGCTATCCGGACTGTGTGTCCTCGTAACTGTTTCAAGTATGAGCGGCCACCAACAACATACCGATGCCAAAAGGGGAAGGTGAAGACAGGCCGGAAGCTCGGACCGCTGTACTGGGGACTCTGTAAAAACGGAGTGCATTGCCAAAATGGATGCTTGTATAGTGCGGGCCGCTTAGTTCCAGTCGAAAGATCCCAGATTTCGAAGTGGGTCTCTAGGTACGGATCAGGGGACTCAGAAACGCGTGCTGCCATTGATATCAACGCGGCATCCACAATCCAACCGTCGGCAATGCCTTCCCGTTCGCACCATGCGTCGAGCGCCGACAGTAAATCGCGTTGTTGACTGTTCCCGCGGATTCCTTCGAGATGCAAGATTGATTTAGGTGCAGTCATCCATGCCGCGCTTGGTCCCCGCCGATGGGCGGTAAAGCCTTCGCTGGGCCGCCAATCGACCGCATCCGGGCAGGCAAGCCAGCACGCCCGAAACGCCGGCCAGACTATCTCCAACAGACTTTGTTGCAGCGTCGGACGGTGAGTATCGAGGAGCCCAAGAAAGAGCTTCCGGTTTGGCCAGTTGATCGTCTCGGACAAGGTTTTCGTGTTTTTCGTGTCCATTGAACACTAGGATATCTCGGGTATTCTGAGGCGGCAATGGGACAGAACCTAGTAGATGTAAAACAACTGACGCGGACACAGGCCGCGGAGATTCTCGGTCTGCGTCCAAAGACACTCGCTAACTGGTCGCTACTGGGGCGTGGGCCGCGATGGAGAAAGCTCGGCCGGGGGAAGAAGTCGAGCGTCCGTTACTCTATGTCCGATATTGAGGCATACCTTGCCGGCTGCCAGACCGGCGGAGAGCAGCCGCGGGATGCAGCATAACGAAACGAGCCGCCCGGCGGGGCGGCTCGTTCAAGTCCACTGATGTTGAATCAGAGGTGATGATTGGGAACGAATTCAGATTACCACTACAAGCGACCAGCGGCAATGCCGTTCGGACGCTTTCGCGGGTGGCCGCTGGGCGAGTTGCCCGATTCGTACATTGTCTGGTTGATCGCTTTGCCAGACTTGCGCCCGCCTCTCGCCGGCGCCATCCGCCGCGAAGCCGAAGCGCGCGGGCTACTGACTCCCGTTGCGACTGAGGCTGGGCCAGCGCTCCGCTTTGCGTCCGCGGATGCCGGGCTGGTCCGGGAAGTCCTGGATGCCGGGTATCGGCAGGTCGCGAGGCGGATGCATCCGGACGCCGGCGGCGACGCGGAGCGGATGCGCCATCTGAACGTGCTCGCCGAATCACTGCGGGCTCAGCTTCTGCAGATCGGGGGCGCCGCGTGACCGCCGCGACTATTTCCCACGAACTTCACGGCCACAAATCCGGCGCCGGTTTCATGGCGTGCTGCCCGGCGCACAACGATAAGAACCCGTCCCTATCGATTACGGAGAAGGACGGCAAGGTTCTGGTGCGCTGCCATGCCGGCTGTAAGCAGCGGGACGTTGTCGACGCCTTGAAGCGGCTTGGGCTATGGCCGGAGCGAGAGCGGACACCGCAGCCGAAGGGCGAGGAACTCGGGCCGATCGTCGCGGCATATATCTACCGCGATGAAGACGGCGAGCCGCTGTTTCGCGTTACGCGCCACGAACCGAAGACTTTTCGCCCATGGCGACCGGACGGCGCGGGTGGCTGGCGTAAAGGCGTAACTGGTGTTCGTCTGGTTCCATTCAACCTTCCCGAGGTGCTAGCGAATCCAATTTGCTTCATTTGTGAAGGCGAGAAGGATTGCTTGACCTTGGCGGACTGGGGTTTCGTCGCGACATGCAACCCGTTCGGGGCCGGGAAGTGGCCGTCTGATTTCGCGCCGTACTTCTCTGGCCGGACCTGCATCATCATCCCCGATTGTGACGCGGCGGGGCGCGTACACGCCAAGCAGGTCATCGCGAATCTCAAGCCAGTAGCATCCCAAATCATCACCATCGATTTGTCAGATGACCGAGTGAAGGACATCAGCGACTGGTTCGCTGCCGGACACAGCGAAGTGGAACTCATCCACGTCATCGAGTCTGCCTGGCACGAAACAGGGGTGGCCTGATGGCGCGCGCGGAAAACGTGGTGGACATCGAACCACGCTGGATTACAGGCGAGGAACTCTCACGCATGACGATCAAGAAGCACGAAGCGCTGATCGAGGACTTGCTGCCGGCGGATGGCGTGGTATTGCTCACCGCGGACGCCAAAGGCGGTAAGAGTACCCTCAGCCTGGAACTCTGCCGGGCCGTCACGACTGGGACGCCAGCACTGGAACGTTTCAGTGTGCCGGCATCGCGGCCGGCGATTTACTGGCAGGCTGACGACACAAGCCAGCAGCGGTTCATCAGGAACTACCAGGAAATCACGAACGGGACACCGCTTCCAAATTTCGCGGCTCTGGTGGCGCGGCTGCCGCTTGCGATGGGTGGCATTGAAGAACTTGACAGCGCTATCCGGCGGACGGGAGCGCGTCTTGCAGTGGTGGATTGCTTGACGTCAGTTCGCGCAGCGCGGACCAGTGATTTCGTGGTGCAGGAATACGATGAACTACGCGGGCTATCTGAGCTCGCCACGGAGCGGCATGTTTGTATTCTCGTGCTGCACCACCTGGCATCTGGCCGGCGGGCGACCGGCGGAAATCCCTTCATCGGAAACGCGGGCAGCTTCTCCCTGAATGGCGGCGCCGACGGGCTGATGACCCTTGGACTATTCAGCGTTACCCGGCCGGAACGTGCAGTTACCGTGATCGGGAGAGACACGGACGCATCACGGTTTGTCTATGCGCGAGATGCGGCGAAGCAGCTCTTCTACGTTGCCGGGGCAGACCTGGCCGACATTTGGGAAGACGCCTTCCGGCTGTATCGCCTGATAGGTGATCAGCTCTTCGGTGCAAAGGAAGTGGCCGAAGCGCTCGGCATCGGGGACCGTCAAGGCCGGAACCGCCTGGCGCGGCTTCGGCTAGCTGGTGCCGCGGATGAGTTGAACGGGAAGCAAGCCCATTGGCAAGAATGCTTTACAGCCATCGCGAAGCGAGTAATCGGAGGGATGAAGGCGTGAAAGTTCCGAAATTGCCGGTACCCCCCTCCGTTACCATTATTTCCACTATTTCCACTATTGCCGCTTTGAAACAGTGCAAAACGGAAAAAGTGGAAATTTCGGTAACCGCGGCCGTACCGGCAATTGCGGTAAGAGGGAGCCGGCTTGCCGGGCGAACGGCTGCAACAAATGAACTGAAAGGAAGAAACGAACATGGAAACGATACCCGTACCTATGCAGGGTGATGAGATTGATGACCTGATGAACGAACTGGGCGATGCGCACAAGCAACTGGCGCTTCGCTTTGGAGCCGATGATCCGCTGCCTGTATTCATCCTTTCGGCGCTGAAGCTCGGCGACATAACGATGCTGAGGGTGGCAAAAGCTGCCGTCAACGCGGTCCCGGCTACACTGAACGGCTGGACTATCACGGAACCCGATGAAGACGAGAAACGGCGTGCGCTCCTGGAAGGCAAACCGCTTCGACAACTCGTGCAGGTCGATTGCATCGGAGTTTACAAGACGGAAGATGAAGACCTTCCGGTAATGATGGGCCTGATGCATGAGCCCCGGAGAACTCCTATTCCGATTCGCGTGCAGATCCTAGCCGGTACCGAGCAGGATCTTGCTGTCCGCTGGCTACGAAAGGTCGCGAATCTCATGGAGAGCGGATGGCAAAATTTCACCGGAGTCCTGAGTGACAGCGAAGTGCCTTTCTAAAACCCGGTAACTCATTGGAAAGAAAGGGGCGGGGCCTTCACATCTCCAGGAAAATAAAGGCCGAGGACAGCGGCTTATATGAGCTTGGCCCGCGGCCGGCATGCTGTGGCGTGCAATCGCACCGCCAAACTTTGGCAATAGGATTGGCGGGGCGGGGGCGGTCTCAATCTCTATGACCGGGCCCGCGGACAACGCCCGGCGCAACTCTACGCAAGAAACAAGGTAAAACCCAATGAAAAAATCCACCCGGACCAAACCTAAGGCGACACCGGCGGCATCTCCGCCGAAGGCTGCCGCACGTCCAGCAAAGGCCCTATCACCTGAAGCGAAGGCCTGGGCTGACGAACTGATCGAACAGTTCCAGATTGACGACACGGCGGGGCTCATGTTGGTGCGGTTGGCGTGCGAATCATTGGATAGCATGCGGCAGGCGCAGGCCGAAATTGAGCGGGACGGGATGATATTTGCGGACCGATTCGGCCAACTGAAGCAGCATCCCGCCGTCTTGGTGGAGCGTGACAGCCGCACGGGGATTCAGCGGGCGTTGAAGAGTTTGAACTTGGACATCACGCCGCCGAACACAGCGCTCGGCCGACCGCCGGGAAGGTGATCATTCATGCCCAACGTGAAGCGCAAGCTACGGAAGTTTCGAGCAACGGACGAACTGAATCCGGAAAGGGAATTGTTTCTCCGGCACGGCCTGGAATTCTGGGGCCTACCGTTTGTGGACATGGATCATGCCCGCAAGGTCTGGCGGCTTCATGGTGCCGAAATATTGGCCTGCTGGGATCCGCGCGACGAGAGACGCATCCGACCGTGGGCACATTACGAATTCGATTACGAGGGGGCGCAGCAACCGATGCAGCCGTGGGAAGAGGTCGCCTTTATCGAGGCGCGCGGCCTGTTGACTACGGGCGAGCTGGCCTACTTGGAGGCTGACCCCATCTTTGGCACTGCGGGCGCCGCGTGGGCCGCGGACCGCGCGGTAGGCGTCGCGGCGCTGAACGACAACCTGGAGGCTGGCCCGCGGAACTACGTAGACTCGCCGGATAGCCAGCAGTCCCGCTATGTTTCCCTGCGCAGGAATGCGGAGGAGTGGAACTTCCTCGCAGCATGGCATCGCCGGCGTGAACGTGATGAAGCGGCGGAGGCTTTCGGAGCGTTGGCAAAGTTGGCGAGCGAGAAGTTGGATGCGGCCGTGGAGCCGCGGCGGGCATGGGAAGCGGCGCGCGAGCAAGTCGAGGTTGCGCGGTGCCTGCGTGGACTGGAGACACCGTGAAATCTGAAAATCCCGATGACCAGGTAGTGCTCGCGGGCCGTGCGGCGGGCCTGACGCTCGAGGAAATCCGTGCGGCGAACGGATGGACAGCGGCGCGGGCCGCGCGGACAAAGCGCCGCGTCGACCGAAAGCTTCAGGCAGTCCAGCAGGAGTTGGGAGCGCGCCGGCATCGGCTCGATGCCGCGTACCTCGGCGGGCCGCACGGCGACGGTGGAGGCGGGACACTGACGCGACAGCGGTTCTCATCCGGCCGCTGGTGCTGGGCCTTCCGGCCGATCGGCGCCGCCTGGCTGGATGTCATGGCGCAGGAGCGCCTAAAGGTCACAATCCAAAGAGAATGTCCCGACATGCGTAATAGTGAAAGCCCGACAATGACCGAACAACATCAACTCGAAGCCGAACAGCAAAAGGCATACCGCCTCCGAACCAAATTGGAAGCCGCCGAACAGGCTGCGCAGGCGGCCGCGGCGGAAATCACGGCCGCACGCACCGCTTGGAGCCAGGAACAAGAATTAAGTTTGATCGAAGAAAGAAGGCCGGACAACCGGTTAAAGGAGAAATGGGGCGTCGCCATTTCCACCCATACCGCAGCTACCGAAGCGGTCGAGCTTCACCGCCGCGCTCTCCGGCGCCAAATCGAAACGGTCCAGGTCGTCCAGGCCAGCATTGAAGCGAAACGTCACGAAACCTTCGCGCGCGCACTCCAGAAGCCGGCGGAACGACTTCATCGCGTCATCGAGGAACTGGCCGGGATCGCGGCTGAAGTTCATAGCATCGCGGTTCAGCATGGCCAGGCCCCCGAGGATGTCATTTTTGCCGCAGCTGATCCCCGTGATCCAATGGCCGACTTTCAGGACCGCGCCACGGCCGCGGCGATCTACACCGCGGCGCTTCGCCTGGCCTTCATGCGCCGCCAGCACGTCGCGGCAGCCTAAGGAGAACTATAAATGCCCCAATCCATCGAACGGCGCGCCTATCTGCGCGACACCCGCGGCCGCCTTTATCTCCACGGAGATCAGATCCTGCGCCGTGCCGAAAGTGAACACAGGCGCCTGACTGCCAATGAAGAGGCGAGCGTCGACATGATCGAGACGCTGCTCGACCTCTCCGGCGAGGCGCGTTCCACGCTCGCCCATCCGGAGCGGCTCGACGCGGCCGGCTACCGCTCCATCACCGAATTCCTCCGCGACGTGAAGACGTTCGTAGTGCATCCGGCCGCACTGCCGCAAGATGGAAAGTTCGCGGTAAGTCAGCGCGCCGCGTCCGGCATGGGCGAAGCGATTCCCGCTGATGGCGGGTTTCTCGTTCCCCAGCAATTCGCGGCGCAGATTTGGATTCGGACATTGGCGCAAAGTCCTATCCTCAGCCGTGCGCTCAATGTGCCGGCCACCGGAGCAAAATTGCTCTGGCCGCAATTGAGCGAGACTAGCCGCGTCGACGGCTCTCGCTGGGGCGGCGGCTTTCAAGCCTATTGGGTCGATGAGGCCGCGACGATCACGCCGACGAAGCCGCGGCTGGGACAGGTCGAGCTTCCGCTGTTCAAGCTGATCGGCGCCTGCTATGCGACCGATGAGCTTGTCCAGGATGGTACCGGATTCGAGCCGTTTCTCCGCGAGATTGCGGCCCGTGAACTCTCTTTCCAAATCGAGCGCATGCTGTACCGTGGGACCGGCAGTGGACAGCCGCTGGGATTACTCAATGCATCTTCCACGATTTCTCAGGCGAAGGAAAGCGCGCAGACCGCGACGACTATCTCATCCGGCAATTTGACCAAAATGTGGGCGCGCCTACACAGTGGTGCACGCAACAGTTCGACGTGCTGGCTCGTCAATCAAGACGCCGAGGCTCAATTTTTGGCCGCGGCAGCAACCTTCACCGGCTTGCTGACGCCCGCGCGTGAGGGTGCAGGCGCCGCTTTCATGGGCGCGCCGATCCTGGCGCATGAAGCCGCGAGCACGCTCGGTACCGTGGGCGATGTGCTGTTAGCCGACCCGAGCCAGCTCTGCGTGTTCGTGACGTCCCAAAGGTTCATTCCGTCGATTCACGTTCGGTTCGTGAACGCCGAGACGACTTTCAAATTCAGTATCCGCGTGAACGCGCAGCCGCTCTGGCAGCAAGCGCTGACGCCGCTTTATGGCACTGTAACGCAGAGCATGGCCGTGACGCTGGCCACAAGATTGTAGTGTTCTCGTCCGGGAATGTGACCCGCTCTTTTGATACATCTTGTCCTCCCGCCCGGCATAGAAATTTCGCCGGGCGGGTTTTTTAAGAACGAAGACCACCGTCGTGAGACGGAGGAGAAGCAAAATTGGCCTCCAATCGGGAACTAATCCTAAAACTCAGCGCTGACGTGGCCGACCTGAGGGCAGGCTTTGCGTCTGCTATCGGTTCGTTCCAGCAACTCGGCAGCGCCGCAGAAGCCACGGACACCAAGCTCCAGAAGACGGCCAGCAGCCTGACCGATCTTGGTACGAAGCTCTCCGTCGGACTGACGGCGCCGCTCGTGGGATTCGCCACCATCGCCCTGAAGACGGCGACCGACTTCGACTCCCTACAACGCGGCCTTGAAGCCGTCACGGGCTCCGCGGCGGAAGCGGGCAAGCAGTTCGAGCGCTTCAAGGAACTGGCCAAGCTGCCCGGCCTGGGCTTCAAAGAAGTCGCTGACGCGGCACTCCAGCTCCAAGCAGCCGGCTTCAGTGCGGCCGGTGCGGAGCGCAGCATCCGCGCTTTTGGGAATGCGCTCGCCACCGTAGGCAAGGGCCGCGAAGACCTGATGGGAGTGGTTGTCCAGCTCCAGCAGATGAGCAATAAGGCGAACGTGGTCGCGCAGGACCTGAAGCCGATCATTGAACGCGTTCCGCAAGTAGCGATGGTGATGCGGAACCTGTTCGGCAGCGTGGACAGCGAGGCCATTTCCGCGAAGCTGAAGGCCACCGGGAAGAGCACGCACGATTTCATCGCGCAGGTGGTCGCGGAACTGGAAAAACTGCCGACTACGACGGGTGGTATCCGGAATTCCTTCGAGAACTTGAAGGACTCGATGACGTTCACGCTCGGGGAAATCGGCAAGGCTCTCATCCCCTTTGCGGAACGCGGCATCGCCATCATTGAACCCTTCATTCAGTGGATCGGCAAGCTTGGGGAGGAATTCCGCCAACTGTCGCCGGCCACGCAGGGCTTTGTGGTGGCTGCCGCCGGCATGGCCGCCGCACTGGGCCCGGCTCTATTCGCCATCGGGCAGATGGCCAACGGCTTCACCGCAATCTCTACCGTGATCCAGACCGGCGGCCTCCTGGTGGCACTGAAGGGCGTGGCTATCGCCGCGGCGGCCGTAGGTGTGGCGTGGGGCGCCTGGAAGCTCGGGGAATGGCTGACGACTTTCGAACCTGTGCAAAAGGCGCTGGGCTATCTTCAGACCTCGCTGGTAATGATTAGGTCGAGCCTGGCGCAGCTTCCCGGCGTGAAGATTTCCAACGACGCCGCGGAAGCCGCTTTCGCTTCGCTGTCCGCGAAGGCCTCGCAGACCATGGCCGCCATCACGGGCGATTTGAGCAAGTCCCCGATGTTCAAATTCGACCTCAGCGGGCTGGCTTCGAGCGCAGAAGCCGCCGCGAAGAAAGCGGCCGCGGCGATTGACCAGGCGTTCTCAAAGCTCGGACTGTCTCAGGCGAAGAATGACGTCTGGGAATTGACGCAGGCCTACGACCTGCTCAACAAACAGGGCTTGCTTACGTTCGAGCAGCACGTCAAGGGGCTGAACAAGATCGGAGACGCAACCGAGAACGTCGAGAAGGCCACGCGCCAGTTCATCGGCGAAATGGCCGGATACAAGAAGCTCTGGGACGACTTCAATAAAACCGATGTCAAGCTCGATTCGGCGCAGCGGCTCAAGACCATTCAGACCATCTATCCGAAGGAGTTCTTTGAAGAGCAGAAGCGGGCGCTTGCGGACCTGGAGAAACTCCACGACGCGATGGACAAAATACCCGGCGTGGCGAGCAGAGTGGGCTTTGCGCTTGCCAAGATGAGCCTGAAGCCGATCGCCGATCTGGGCGAGGCCTACAAGCATTTTGGAATTGTTGGCGAACAGGAAGCCGAGCGGTTGGTAGGGGTGCTGGATAAGCAATATGCGGATATCCTTAACAACACAAAGCTCAGTCTGACGGAACGCCTAGACCTTGACAAGCGATACAACGATGAACGCGTTCGCCTAGCCGCGCTTGCAGGCGATACGATCGCCGCGGGCGAAGTCGCAATGCACAAGCTCGGCGTGGCCAGCTCGCAGGAAATGGCGCTGGCCGCGAAGCGCGCGCATGACCTGTTCCAGCAGGTTGCCGAGTCCGCGCGTTCCACCCGCGGAGACATCGACCAGGCGGCGCTTGCGGCGATGGAGACCGAAGCGAAGGCAATGATCGCGCGCGGCGAAGCCATCACGGAAACCTTCAAACGGCAGATGGAGAAGCTCAAGACGGCCACCGAGGAAGGCCACAAGGACATGCTGACGCAGTGGGACGCCTTCGCCAATGGCGTAGGCGATGCGGTCGCCGGCATCGGAGACAAATTCTTCGAGATCCTCAAGACCGGCAAGGGCAGTCTGAGCGGCATCTGGAAAGACACCTTGAACGAGATGCGCGCCGCGTTCATGGAAGCCTTCATCGCGCCGGTACAGAAGGCGTTCAAGGAATTCATTTCCGCCACCGTTGCCGGCCTTCTGAGTGGTGAAGGGCTCGGCGGAGCCATCACAAACGTCAAGGAAATGGCCGACAGTATCAAAACAGCGCTCGGCGTCGGCAAGACCGTCGCGGACGTTGCGAAAACCGGCAAAACAGTAGCCGATGTAGCGGGCTCGGCTGCCGATTTCGGCGCGGTAGCCAAATCGGCCAGCGGCGCCGGCGGGGCCGCGGCTCAGGTTGTGGGCAGCACGCTCATGGGAACGATCGGCGCCATCGGTAGCGCCGCGTCCGCCATATCCGGTATTGTCGGCAACTTCCAGATGTCCGCGATCGGCAACGACACCGGCAAGATGGAAGTGACGTTAAGAGAGCTCAAAGCCTTCATCGGCGAGAACGGATCCGAAAGCATCTTCGGTTTCACCAAGGGCACCATGATGCGCTTGGACGAAATCAAGGGCCGCTGGGACATCTACCTGTCCGCATTCGCCGGCCTGATGGGAACCACCGAAGAGATCCGCGACAAGATCGGCGACTCGGCGGAGATCACCGGCCGGCTGGACACGCTCTTGCAGTCGTTCGCCTCGCTGATGACGACGTGTGAGCAGATCCGCGACAAGACGGCCGGCACGTCCGTATCTCTAACCGGCGATATCGGCAACATCGGGCCCGCCGTCGCGGAGTCCGTCGGGAAGGCCGTCTCCGCGTCGGTAGCGACCTCCTTCGATTCCATCACCACCATTCTGCGGGACACGTTCGACTTCACGCAGAACCGCATCACGCCACTTTTGGAGGGGATCCGAAATTACCTTCAGGGCTTCACCGCCAACGGCCTCGGCAACACCGGGAAGGAGACGAAGCCTACAACCATCGTGGGGCTGCCGGCCGTCTATGCGGCGGACATCCTGCCGCGGATTCAAACGCTGTTCCAGGACGTGCGTAACCTGTCCGGTTCGATCGCCGCGGGAAACCGCATCCCTGGCGCGAACGAATTCCAGAACGTTGCGGCCCAGTTCAAGGCCATCTCGGACACCATCGCGAACGGCGTGGGCGCGGACTTGAAGGACAACAAAGATTTGCAGACGCTGATGGCGAAGCTCGGGGATGAAATCCGGAACCTGAGCTCCGCGGCGGGCAAGGTGCCGGCCTCCGGACGCGATGCCGCAAAGACTGCCGCGGATGAAATCGCCTCAGCGTATGCGGACCTGTCGCGACAGATTGAGAATTCAGCCTCGCAGATTACGGAAGCGGGCGACAGCCTGTCCGGGGCAAGTTCTACGGCATCGCTCTCATTGACCCGGCTCTCGGACGCCACCGGAGCGGCCGCAACGTCGATCAGCGATTCAGCCGCGAAGATCGGCGAGGCGGCGAAAAACGCTTTGGGCTTCACTGCCGAGCAACAGAAGATCATCGACGCCGAGATGAAGAAGTTCCGGGAAGCCGCCGCGCGTGGCGAGATCATACCGGGCGGCCGGCCGCAGTTTGGGACGGATGCTCAGGGCGGTCTGATCCGCACGTTCTCCGACATCGCCGGCAGCGTCCCGAGCCCTACCGGACTACCGATCACGCCGCTAACGCCCGGCATGACGATGGGCAACGCCGGGGAATCCGCGCAGCTTGCCGCGCGCTCCGGCATGGCCGCGGTCGATGATTTCGTGAGGCAGCAAGCCGCAGACTTGCAGAAGACGGCGCAGGATGCCGCGGCTATCGTCCGGCAGGGGATGCGGGCCGTCGGCGACACTTACCGCGCTCTCGGCGAGACGATCGCGTCCGCCGTGGACCTTTCTGGCATTACGGCGGGCGGCGGCGGGCTAAATCCGGCCATCGGGCCGCAGGCAATCCCGGCCATCGACACATCGGCTATCCCGATGGCGCAGGGGATGGCGGCCGCGCCTGCTCCGGTCAGCAATTCGACGGACTTCGCCGCCTGGTTCAAGAGTGTCGGCGGCGGGCTGACGACTTCCGGGCCTGTCACGATCAACGTGAATTCCAACGATCCAAATTACTTTTCGCGGCGCCTGCCGGATGAACTGCGGCGCTCTGGCGTGTTCCGAGGGTGAAACCAATGCGATTCAAGTTCAAAAAGAAGAAGACTCAGGCGGCGGACAGTGCAAACACTCCGGCGGAAACGGCCCAACTGATGCGGATGGGACTGATGGCCGTCTTGCTGGGAGACGCAAGCGGGCTGCCCCAATTCCGGGACGTCTTCGAGCCGCAGGGCATCATGTACCAGGAGGGCGAGGACATCGTCAGCTACTGCGCCCGCGGCTATAGCATGGAGCGCGAAGCCTTCATTGTCTACGCGAAGGCCATAATCGCTGGCGGAACGGTGCGGGATGGCGTAGAGGCCGCGCTCCGGTTCAGACTGGCGCAGCAAACCGCCCGTGAGGGACTCAGCCCGCCGGCGCCACCCACGATTCAATGATCTGGACACCCGAACATCTGCGCTTGGCCGAGGCCGCCATCGCCACCCGCGACCGCTTGCGCGCAATCCTGCCACGCTTGCCGGATTCCGTCCGGGCCGAGGTCGCGGCGGAAGTAGACCGGCTCAGGCTCGCGTTAAAGGTCCGGCCGGCCGCGCAGCCGCGCCAGCCGTGGAGCGCGCGGGCCGCCGGACCTCCCGTACTGGCGGAAAACGGCAGCGAGGGCGTGGCGGGCTCCTAAAGAGCGCGGGAAACATTTCCAGGCGGTGTTGAGAGGCGGTACTTCTGCCGAGTCCCACCTAGTACTTTACTTACAGGAAAATTTCGGGTTTTTAGGTATTCTTTGGCTAGTGATTTCCACCATATTCCGCCAGCGGGAGACCAGCCATGATGACTGGTAGGCTATTCGAGCTCACGGCGCCCGCCTTGGTCCTCGTTGTGTGCGATGGTAAGCGCGAGGCAATCAGAGCTCCGGCGGGGGCTATTCTCAAGGTCGTGTCAGGTCCGAGCAGTGTGGACGACAGGATGGTAGACGTCCTGTGGGACGGCCGCGTGGTGGTAATGTTTGCCATCGACCTAGCCGCACGCGGCAGGGAAATCACTTGATAGAACTGGCAAGGCGCGCAAAAACGCGATCAGGCGGGAATGTTCCACCCGGCCCCACTCCCCGTGCTCCAGATCAGCTTTCGCTTTCACCAGCAGGCGGCCGACTTCGATGATCGAGGCGACCGATTTGCCGAATCTGATCAGCCCAGCCCTCGGCATTAGTCACCTTATGACCTTATCGCCCGCCTCCCGCCTTGCGCCTTTCTCGCGCTGACGGCACATATTATCGCGTGCTGAACCAGGTCTCGGCCGTTTTTCAGCGCCAACTTCTCTTTGATGTGGGACTGATGCGTTTCGACCGTTTTCACGCTGACCTTGAGCTGATCGGCAATCTGGCGCGTTCCATGTCCTTCCCCTATCAGACGGAAGACCGCCAGCTCTCGATCAGTCAGCTCCGCTATGGACGGGGATTCCCCAACCGGATCGCCGTGGACGATCTTGTGAATCATGTCATTCGCGAAACGGTCGCTCAAATAGAGCCCCCCACCCAGTACCCGGCGGATAGCTTCGATCACTTTCTCCGTAGCCTCCTGCTTCATGACGTAACCGTCGGCGCCCGCACGCAGAGCGCGCTCCGCGTAGACAGATTCATCCAGCATCGAAAACATCAGGACGGGTAAATTCGCATCGCGAGCACGGATATCCTTTACCAACTCCAGGCCATCCGCGCCTTTGAGGCAGAGATCGACGATAACCAGGTCCGGTTGGAGCGATTCTATGAGCTGAAGGGCGGAGGTTGCGTCCTCGGCATCGCCACATACCGCAAGGTCGGCTTCTCGATTGATCAGCTTCGCCAATCCGTCGCGGATGATCGGGTGATCGTCCACGATGAAAACTGTCCTGCTTGCCGCCAGCGGCGTGTCGTGAGATCCAGGCTGCATTTAAAAGATCTTGGCCCGACACTCGGGCCGGTGCGAATCGCCCCGCACTGTAAAATGGGGCGCTAGCAGGACGGCCCGAGGCGGCACCCTCCCCTTGATGTGTAGTACGAGTTCAGGTTAGCATCGAAGGCGATAATCGGCCAATACACGCTTGAGGGGATACGGAAGGAATAGCGGGGCCGCTGGCGATTCCCGAGGGCGGATACGAAGGATCAGGCGGCGGAAATTAAACCTTAAAGCGTGGGGCGGCCTTTTGGCTTCCGGCCGGTTCTGGCGCCGCCGGTGAACTCCAGGACGGCGATCCTGTCGCGCAGAGCCGTGATGCACTCGCCGGGCCCGCGGTGGGGGCCGGGGAAGCCGCACGCGGGGCATGTGCCGGGCTCCGGGCCATCCCCAGGCCGCGGCGCCGGCAGCCGAGCGGCCTTCGGGCCCAATCCGCGGCGGAGCCGCCACCGGCGGGCGTAGGCGCCGTGATCCTCACTGTCCTGCTGATCGATGGCGACGGCGATGCCCTGCGCGGCTGCATTTCCGGTCAGACTGCGTGTGTCCGCGCGCATCGCCTGATGTTACTCCATGGGAACATTTTCGGGCAAGTTTGTTTCTGCGGATTCACGCTCGTGGCCGAGCTGGGGTTGGCGGATTATGGCTCCGCGCATTTGTGTTCGGCCCGATGACGCTCAATGGCTTGGTTCGCAGCCTCGCAGGCAAATCGACAATCGGCTGTCGCTTGGCGTAAATGTTCATACTCTGCCCGGAATGGATCAGAAGCAATGAGTTTGTCTATGGCTGCATCGTAACGAGTTACTGCCGCCAGTTGCTCAGCGAGCAGCGTCACGACTTTTGGGCAGGTAGTGGGACTATTGGCTCCGCGAGCTTTCATTCAGGGAACGATTGCAACTTCCGGGCCACCCTCGGAGATCGGATGAGTGCTCCGAAACCCAGTTAGGGCCTGCATTTTTTGCAGCCAGATTGCAGGATTTACAGGGCCGGGGAGTAAATTCGTCCGGGGCGCTTGAGTGCGTGGCTGACGAACGCGAGCGCCAATTTTGAGGCAGAGCCAGATCGGATCTCTCCCCGCCCTTATGGGTCGGTAAGCACTCCGCGGTCCAAACCGGATAAAGTGCCTCGGGCCGGTGCGAATCGCGCCACCCGAGCAATGGGCGCTAGCAGGACGGTCCCGAGGCTCCACGTCCCCCTCCGTGAAGCTCAAGGGTATCATCAGAGCGGGAAAGCGGCCGGTACGTATTTTGTGGGGACAGACAGTCAAAAATGCGGGTGGTCAGGGGGCCGGAGCTTGTGCGGTTGGGGCGTTTCCCCTCGGAGGAAGAGAACGCTGCCGCAGTTCGTCTTCAGCCCCCGGTCCAAGTGTGGCGCGCGCGGGCGGTGTCGTCAACCCGGCGTTCAAGGTAATAAAAAGCCCTGCCAGCGGAGGGCCGGCAGGGCGAGATGGGCAGGCGGGGCTTTCGCGAAGTTCTTAATCGTCATCAACAGTACTAAGGGTCCAAGCTACCTGGCCGGAATCTTCGATCGCGGCGCCGGCACGAAGATCGGCTAGGATTTGTCGTTCTTGCTCAATGAGCGTTGCTCTGTACCCTGGAAGCCTACGCTCCAGCTGGTTTACCACATATCTGAGATCGACGTAGCTCTTCCACATTTCTCGCGATATCACTGAAGTCGGCCTAGGCCGCGATGGCATCACAACTAAACTGGCTCGGCTTTTCATTAGGTGAATCCCCTTTCTTCAAATCGCTACGAAGGGGCCCGTTGGAGCCTTCCTTTGGGTGTCATACCCAAAATCGCCGGGTTCCATGGCCGCACCTCTTGAAAGGCGTTCCTCGATGCGTCCGGCCACCGAATGCGCCCAGCGACTGACGAAGAGGGCGAAGTGGTAGTGATACATGACGGTCGCCAGTTCGCGTTGGGTGATCACGTCCGGTTTAATTCTCGCCGCGGATGCGGTTTTCGTTTGCTTTGCCTTCCGAGACTTTGCGGAAAGCTTAGCGGGTTTTGCTCGCCGCGCGGCGGCGGGCGGGGTTGGTTGCGTGGTTTTCTTCGTCATGAATCCTCCAATTCGTACAGTGTCACTGTAACCACTGTTGCCACTGTACACACTACAACCTTACCGGACCTCAAATTGTGTTGTCAAGATAATTCATGTGGGTTATAGTGATGACAGAATGGGAACAGATAAGCCACTGCTCAACTTTGTGATCGACCCGGAGCTTCTCGAACGCGTCGACACCTTCCGATTCAAACATCGGTTCAACTCGCGGGCCGCGGCGATCAAGTGGCTGCTGGAAGCCGCGCTCGACGCGAAGCTGCTCCCTCCTGAAAATATCGCGGCGACGACGGACTTCTATAAGGCGAAGGTCGTAAAGCACAAGGTAAAGAAAGTCTGAAGGAAATAAGCCCATGGCCGTCTACAAGCGTGGTGGCGTCTGGTGGTTCGAGTTTTATCTTGGCGGCCGGCGCATCCGAGAGAGCTCAGGGACAACCCGAAAGACTCTCGCCATAGAGGCGGAGAAGCGGCGCCGCCTGGAAATCGAGCGGGCGCGCGTGGGCCTGCCTTCCGAGGCACCGGCGGAGCGTATCCGTCGAGTCTCCGAAGCGCTGAAGGAGTACGCCGGGGCCTACGGAACGAACCACCGGGAGAAATCCATCCTGATGGTCAAAAACCGCTCCGCGCACCTGACGCGCCTCGTGGGCTCCATGATGCTGTCCGACATGACGGCGCCGCGGATCACCGAATACATGCAGACGCGGCAGAAGGAAGGCGCGGGGAATCGGACCATCAATCTCGAACTTCAGATACTCTCCTGCGCCATGGGCTACACGTGGAAAATGCTTTGGCCGCGGGTGAAGAAGCTCGAAGAGAACCACGACGTCGGCCGGGCGCTGGAACCGGCCGAAGAGAAAGCCGTCCTGGACGCGGCCGCGCGGAATCCATCGCGCCTGATCCATCCGTTTCTGTTCACGCTTGCTTGGACCGGCATGCGGAGCGATGAAGCGCGGACGCTGCGCTGGTCGCAGGTCGACTTCGAGACCGGAGAGATTGTCGTAGGGAAGGCCAAGACGGAGGCCGGCAAGGGCCGCCGGATTCCGATGAGTGCGAACCTCAAGGCGGTCCTGGGCCAGCACGCCTCATGGTTCGCGGGCCGGCTCGGACCGTTGCAGCCAGACTGGTACGTCTTCCCGAAATCCAACCGGCTGGCGCCGGCCGATCCGCTCAAGCCCGTTACTTCGCTCAAGACGGCATGGGAGAGCGTCCGGACCACGGCGGGCGTCACCTGCCGCCTGCATGACCTCAGGCACTCGTTCTGCACCAAGATGGCCGAGGCCGGGGTGCCCGAAACCACGATGCTTGATATGATGGGACACGTGAGCGCGGCGATGCTTCGACGGTATTCCCACATCCGGGCGCAGGCTCGGCGGGATGCAATGGACGCGCTCGAAGCGCGCCAAATCTCAGTTGGGGTACCCACAAAAGTCCCCACAGTGAGCGGTTCTGGTTCTCGAAAATCAGCCGTAACTCATTGAAAAGCCGGCATAGCTCAGTTGGTAGAGCATCTGATTTGTAATCAGAGGGTCGGGGGTTCAAATCCCTCTGCCGGCTCCAATTCATTCATGCACTTACGGTGCAGTTGGCCTTCTTCGCCGGTTCCACCTGAGCCACGACCTGAGCCACTGGCCTTAGAATGGCGTCGATCTGGTCCGCCGCTTCACGCTTCAGCGCCGGCACGACGTGGCTGTAAGTGTTCATCGTCACGGCGATCTGCGAATGGCCGAGCAGCTCCATCACGACGCGCGGATGAACTCCCTGCGCTACCAGTAGCGAGGCGGCCGTGTGTCGCAGGTCGTGAAAGCGCACTCGCGGAAGGCCGGCCGTCGAGAGGATCTTCGTGTACTCCTCCGCGGCGTTCCGCGGATCGAGCGGAGTCCCGATCGTCGATGTAAAGACGTAGTTGGTTTCCTGCCAGCGGGCGCCGTCCACGATTCAATGATCTGGACACGCGAGCATCTTCGCCTGGCCGAGGCCGCCATCGCCACTCGCGACGGCTTGCGCGCAATCCTGCCACGCCTGCCGGATTCCGTCCGGTCCGAAGTCGCGGCGGAAGTCGATAGGCTGCGGTTCGCATTAAAGGCCAAGGCCAGCGGCGCAGGCAGGCCAGCCGTGGAGCGCGCGGGCCGCCGGACCTCCGGTACTGGCGGAAAACGACCGCGAACGCGTGGCGGGCTTCTAAAACCCAGGTCACAGCCGGAAACATTTCCAGGTGGCTACGTTCCTGCACCGCGGCAGCATGCGGTGCTATCCATCGTGGCAATCGGGCTCGGGCCCATTGGTGCCAGCACCTTGTGCTAACCAGCGGAAAGGGCGGCCATGATCACCGGCAGGCGATTCGAACTCACAGCACCCACCTTGGTCCTTGCTGTTGCCAGGGGAAAACGGGAGACAATCACGGTTCCTGGGGGCGCTATTCTCCAAGTCGTGTCAGGTCCGGGCAGTGTAGGCGACCGAATGATCGATGTCCTTTGGGAAGGCCGGGAAGTCGTGATGTTCGCCGTCGACCTGGCCGATCGTGCGAGGGAAATCAAGGATAAAACTGCCGCTTCAGGCTAATGAGGACGTTTTTGGCTTCCGGCCAGTTCTGGCGCCGCCGGTGAACTCCAGGACGGCGATCCGCTCGCGCAGGGCCGCAATGCACTCGCCGGGCCGCTATGAGGGCCTGGGAAGCCGCAGCGGAGGCATGTGTCGGGCGCCAGGGCGATCTCATCCGGGCGGCACGGGCTGCCGGTGTCATCAGAGGCATGTTACTCTACCGGAACATTCTCGGGCAAGTGTGTTCCGGTGTGTTCCGGTGTGCCTTTGCCTTGACTGCGGTTTACCTTCGGCGGCAAAGCGGCGAGCAGTTCCAGGAGGTCGCTCAGCACCTGCATGTCTGAGAATTGGCCGACCACTGGACCGCACTCCGCGCACTTCAGGGCTGAACCGTCGCTTATGATGATGCCGGGGCACTCGGCCGAGTCGTGAAAGATACGGACTGGCGTCTTCGAGCTTCATCATCGCCCGAATCATAACGCAGTCCGCCGATGTTCGGGACAAAAATAAGTGGATGAACTCGTGCTGGAAGCCAGGTCGCGTCCCTTGGGGGTGGGAAGGCTTCCGTATCGCTCAGCCCCTTAACCAGCAGTGTAGCGCGCTCAGGTCGAACTGGCGCCGGCCTCAATCTCGCGTTTCTTTATCCTTTCGAGGATAGCCTTGCACTCAGCAACCAAGGGTTTCAGCCCGAAGCATGCGTTTTCTCGTTTCCTCGATATCATGCACGCCGAAGACTTTCGGGGCGCTGTTGTTGTTGTCGGTAATACGCTGTTCTGACATAGTTGGTTCTCTCCTTTAAGGCTCACCTCTTGCCGCGCCGCGAAGGCCGGACGTGTGGTACTTCGGGCGTTTCCTGCTAGCGGTCCAGTTCATCCCTCATCCCTTTGGTGTGCGATTGATTTTGGAAATGGTCATCCAACTGGATGGCGATTACATAGCTCAACACGTTAAGCTCTTCGGCCGTATTCAGGTGCTCCGCGAGTAGAGTCGCCAAACGTACGAGTCGCCGACGGGCGGTGCCCAAATCCCCACGAAAACGGCTCGGTCCGTGGTCGTTCATTTTCCCCTGGCCTCGTCGTCATCGTTTCGGCTGAGCATCTCAAGGATGGTCGGGCCGGTTTTCAGTTCAGGAGCAGGGTGTTCGGCGCGCCATGTTCTCACGAGTTCATAGAACTCCTGTCCGGCTACTTGTTCGTTGGAGCAATCCGGTTCTGGTGCATCGAGCTGGAACAGAGCCGGATGCCGCTTTAGTGCCGGTATTCTCGTTTTCATCGAACTCATGTGGAAGACCCAATTGTTGAGATTCCTCATTTCAAAGAGAAGGTCTTCTGCGTCCTTCAGCACCAGGTCTTGGGTCCGATCTCCGTCCAGATGCAAGAGGTGTTCGATGAAGTATTTCAACCAATACCGCTCGCTGCGCAGCACTCGGACCAGGCGCGCGACGATAGCCCTTTCATCTCGCGCCAATTCGAGCTTTTCGTGTTGAGCCAATTCGATCGGTCGGGGTTCAATCTTCGGTTGCCTGCGTCGCCGTGTAGTAGCGGGGAGCGTTTCCGTTTGCTGTGGCTGGAGTATATCTTCCTCCAGTACATAAGATACATGACTGATAGATTGTTAATACACAAAGTACATGCTATACTTTCGGCCAATGGCAGATGAGAAGCAACCTGTTCACATGCTATTCGATAAGGCGCTTTTGAAACGCCTGGATGATTTCCGCTTCCGGCATCGTTTCGACTCTCGGACGGAGCCATGCGCTGGCTTCTGCAGGCTGCGCTCGACGCCAAGCTAGCGCCGCCGAAGGGGGAGTGAGCCCATGCGAAAACCGCACCGCGCGGATGCCAGAGAACGCCCTATACGGGCTCATCACGATGACGGAAAATTTCGCGTCGAATCGACGCCTGAGGATCAACTCGAAGCGAGAGTAAACGCGCTCGGCCTCGAAGGATGGGACCCGGTGTCCGTCTGGCGGGCCGACGGCAAGACCGGAATGCTCCAGGTGATCCTCAAGCGGTCGGAGAAGCCGAAGGCGCAGAAGGGGAAGTAGAATTTCACTTTCCAGGTTTGAAGACTATAACATTTGGCGAGTCGCCCGTCTGTGGCGAGACCATCGCCGCCCCTTCGGCTTTTAATTCAGCGATCACAGCTATCTCTCCCGGCTTCAGCGGTACATCGCGCGTCCAGCGCGCGAACCCGTCTTTCCTTACGAGCACATAGGCTACGGTGCCATCCGGTTTTACCGTGACTGGCGTAAGCCCGACCTCATTGCCATTCACTACGGCGATCGCACCGGCCGGCACCGATTCAATTTTCAGGATAGTCGGCACCGGGGGCAGGGGCGGCGGCTCGGGGGCATGGCCAGTTATGGTCGAAGAGGGAACGCCTTGATCCGTCACCTCGATCGGCTTGCCAGTCCGAGCGCGGACTGTTGCAAGCACAGAGTCCACCGTGTCTTTGGCAAGCTCGAAGATGGCCGCTTGTGCCGCGCCGGATTCATCGGCAAAGCCGATCGTAAGAAAGTGCTTCTTTTTCTTCGATGCGAGAATAATGAGCCCTGGCAAACCGAGCGCCGCCATCCCCGCGATTGATGCACCCACTCTCCGGCCAACTTTCTGCCCAAATTCAAGCGTCTGAATTCGAGCGTACGGCAGCTCGAAGGCGCCTTCATGATGGAAGCGCAGAATCTTCGTATTGTAAAGATCAAGCGTTCCCTGAGTTCCCTGTTTGATTGTCGAAACCGTCCCCCCGACGTATTCGGCACGATTGCCGCGGACCGCCCCGAGGGCGCAGAGCGGCAAGAATAAGGCTGCGATGAGCAGGCGCATAGGATAAGTATGCTCTGGTCACTCCAGAATGTCCCTTCTGGCGACGCCTTGAAATCGCCCCCAAAAAACCTGAGCCACGACCTGAGCCGCGGGGATAGATAAAGGCCCGTTTCGATGGACGGAGTAGAAACTAACCATCCCTATATCACACAATATAGACGGGCGAGACTTCTGTAGACAATTCCCTGAGGGACTTGTAATCAGAGGGTCAGGGTTCAAATCCCTCTGCCGGCTCCAATTCCGCCCGCAAAACCGATCATTGCCTTCCGGCGGCCTGAGCAGGATTGCACGGATCTCCGGCGGTGGTAGCATTCGCAACAGGAGTGACCGTGGCCCTGTTGGAATTCTTGCCAATTCAGTGAGTCAGGCGACCCGTGGCAATATCGTCCAGAATTCGCCACGCAGACGCACGTGTTTGGCCCATCTCCATCTGACGACGGGTTCTCCAACGCTTCGGTCACGCAATTCATTGGTCAGTACGCGAACAAACGCACGCGCACCGGCGTTAGCGGAAAGAGCTGACTGGCCTTGTTCACCGATCCGGCGGAGTCCCGCGACCAGCGGTGCCCGCAGCCGGCATCAAGTGGCCCGGCGAGCAAGACCAGTGGAGGTATCATGACCCTATGAAGCTTCGAGTGCTCTTGCTAGCAGGGGTTTTGTCAGTTGTCTTCTCGTTCCCGCTCTATCCGCAGGCCACCACCGCTAAGGTGGTCGGCTCCGTGACCGATCCGTCGGGCGCGGCGGTGCCCGGGGCGAAGGTGGTGATTCAGAACCAGCAAACCAACGCGACCCGCACGACGCAATCCGACGCCACGGGGAGTTATGAATTTCCGTTCGTCGGCGCGGGCACCTACACGCTGTCGGTGGAAGCCGCCGGATTTCAGAGGGCGCAGGTGGCCGCATTCCAGTTGAGCGTGGACCAGGTCTCGCGCATCGACGTCAAGATGTCGATAGGCCAGGCGTCGGAGAAGATCGACGTGGCGGCCGGAGCGGTGTTGTTGCAGACCGAAGACGCGACGGTAGGCACCGTTATCGACTCGCAGAAGGTGGTGGAACTGCCGCTGAACGGCCGCAGTTTCGTGCAGCTTGCGCTTTTGACGCCGGGTGTGAATCCGGGCACGCCGGGCAGCATCACGGTGCGACGCCTGCGCGGCGCGGTGGGCCAGGCGGTCGGCATGTCGGCTAATGGAGCGCGCGACACGCAGAACCGCTTTTACTATGACGGCATCGAGGCGATGGACCTGGACAGCTACAGCTTCAGCTTCTCGCCGTCCATCGACGCGATCAACGAATTCAAGGTGCAGTCGTCCACTTACTCGGCGGACATCGGCGGAGCGCCGGGTGGTCAGGTGAACCTGACCACGAAGAGCGGCACCAACGCCTATCATTCCACGCTGTGGTGGTTCAACCGGAATGACGCCTTCACCGCGCTGAACGCGTTTCAGCCGCGGACGCCCGGTGTGAAGCCGCCGCGCCTCAACCGCAACCAGTACGGCGCGAATATCGGCGGGCCGGTGCGGCTGCCCAAGGTGTACAACGGCAAGGACAAGACCTTTTTCTTCTTCAACTGGGAGTCCGGACGGCAGGTGGCCGGATCGTTCGGCGGCATTGCGCTAGTTCCGCCGGCGCCGTTCCGGCAGGGGGATTTCTCCAGCGTTTCCCAGGTGATCTACGATCCGCAGACACAGCAGCCGTTCCCCGGCAACCGCATTCCCACCAACCGGATCGCCAATTACGCGCGCAAGTTTCTGGACGGCTGGGTGCCGGCGCCCAACGTGAATGAGCCCGGGATCAACTACCGCGGGCCGGCCGCCGCCGCGCCAATCTCGCAGGACCAGTACGTCTCGCGCGTGGATCACACGTTCTCCGAGCGCGACACGATGTCGGTCAGCTACATTTACAATATTCAGGCCGACGATACGGTGCCCACGTTCACGTTCGATACGCGCGGCAATCGGGCGCGGGGCCAGAACGCATCGGTCTCCGAGGTACACGTATTTTCGCCGCGTGTCGTGAACGAAGTTCGCCTGGGCTGGCATCGCTTCTTCGAGCACGAGTTTTTCGGCACCACGGACAAGAAGGAATTCGATATCGGCAACGCGATCGGGATTCCGGGCGTCGCTACGCGCTCGCGCGATTATGGCCCGCCGACCTTCTCGGCCGGGTATGCGCTGCCGGCAGTGCGCGGAATCGGGCCGCGCGACCGGCTGAACCAGCTTTGGCAGGTTTCCGACAACGCGTCGGTGCGTTTTGGCTCCCATGTGATCAAATTCGGCGGCCTGGTGGCCCGGCGCAATTGGACGTTCGACGAGGCCGTGAACCCGCGCGGCTCGTTCAACTACGACGGCACCGTGACCTCCGGTCCGGCGGCAGCGGGGCTGCCGCACCAGTTCGCCGACTTCCTGCTGGGGCTGGCGGTGGGCGCCGGCGTGAGCGTGGACCCCTTCGCTACCCGCATGAACAATTTCTGGCAAGCGTACTACGTCCAGGACGATTGGAAGATCGCACCCAACTTCACAATCAATATCGGCATGCGCTATGAGTACTTCTCGCCGCCGATCCAGCGCGGCAAAGCCACGAACTTCGACCTGAACGGATTCGTGCCGTCGAGGCAGATTTACTACGGCTTCCCCGACATTGCCAACACCTCGGACCGGCCGTCGGCACTGGTCTACCCCGACAAGAACGACTTCGGGCCGCGGATTGGCTTTGCGTGGTCGGCGCCGGGCATTCGCGACTTCGTGGTGCGCGGGGGCTACGGCATGTATTACACGCCGGAGATTACCAACTCCTGGACGACGCTCACGCTGAATCCGCCGATCGTGCAGACTTTCAGCTTCACGGGCAATGCGGCGAATCCGATCACCGTGGAAAAGGCGTTCGGCGCGCTGGGCCAGCCGCGGCTGGGATTGTTCGGATCAGGCGCCCTCGACCCGAACCTGCGCACTTCGTACACGCAGCAGTGGAACCTCACCTTGCAGAAGCGTCTGCCTCTGAATGTCTACTTCGACTTGGGCTACGTGGGATCGAAAGGCACGCGGCTGACGGCGACATACGACGGCAACCGGCCGATTCAACTGGTGAATCCCGCGACGCCGGGCCTCGCGTCGATTGCCGCCCGCCGCCCGTTCCAGGGCTTTGACAACATCAGCACCACCAAGTCCATCGGCAACTCTACCTACCATTCGCTGCAGATGAAGACGGAGCGGCGCGTGGCGAGCGGCCTGTCCGTGCTGGGCGCCTACACCTGGTCGAAGAGCCTTTCCAACGCCGACATCTCCAGCGTCGGCGGGGGCACGTTCCTCGGCGCCATACAGGACTACACGAATCTGAGCGGAGAGAAGTCGCCGTCGGTGTTCGACATCCGGCACCGGTTTTCGCTGGCGTTGATCTACGATGTGCCGTTGTTCAAGACGGCGAAGCAAGCGGCCGTGCGCACTTTCCTCGGCGGCTGGCAGTTGGGCGCGATCTCGACGCAGCAGACCGGCTTTGGGGCCGCGCTGGCCGGCACCACCGACACGACGGGCACCGGCATCGCGTCGCGGCCGGACGCGGTGGCCGGGCAGAGCGCGATGCTGGCACGCGGCGACCGGACGCAGGCGAAGTGGTTCAATACAGCGGCGTTCACGCTGCCTCAGGCGGGGCGTTTCGGAACGGCCCCTCGAAACGCGATCCACCTGCCCGGCTTGAATCAAGTGGATTTTTCGGCGACCAAGAACTTCCGTATTCTGGAGAGGCAGAATCTTCAGTTCCGGGCGGAATTTTTCAACCTGTTCAACCACGTGAACCTGGGCGCTCCGGGATTGAATGTCCGCGACCCGGCTAATTTCGGCAGAGTCACGAGCACGGTGCAGGGCGCGGCCGGCATGCCCGGCGACGCCAGGATCGTGCAGTTCGGGCTGAAGTACTCTTTCTGACGATCTTGCCGTTCGCGAAGCCGGAGGCTAAGAATCTGCGCCACGTCCGGCGCCGCCGATTGCGAGCGGGACCAGTGGGTCGTTGGCCTTGACAAAGTCCCTGGCGCAGCAGCTGTTCGCCCGGGCGCTGGCCGTCAACGCCAACCTTTCGGACCGGCACAACAGCCTAGGCTCGATTCTGTTCGAGTTGGGCGACGCGGCCGGCGCGCTGCGCCACTATCGCGCGGCTGTCGCGGCGGGCCCGGAGTCGGCGATGGCTCATCTGAATTTGGGGTTGACGCTGGTCCGGCGGAATGAACTCGCGGAGGCGCTGCCGTTCCTCGAGGGCCGTCCGCCTCGCGCCGGATTCGCTCGATGCTCACCTCGCGCTGGGCCAGGTTCTGGCGGCGCGCGGGCAGGCGGATCAGGCCCGCCCGCATCTGCGCCGGGCCGCGGGTCGTCCGATCCCAAGGTGCGGAAGGCGGCGGCCGATTTGCTCCGCTGAAGAGCCCCTATTATAGATAGGACAAGATGAGCATCCACCCGTTGGCGGGGAAGCCCGCTCCGCTTGAGCTACTGATCGATCCGGCACGGCTGGAGCGCGATTATTACGATTTGGCGCCTGACGCTTCGGACCCGTTGCAGCGGGTCGCGTTTGGCACGAGCGGCCATCGCGGCAGCCCATCGCGGTCCACCTTCAACGAGGCCCACATCCTGGCGATCACGCAGGCTATTTGCGAGTACCGCCGGAGCCAGAAGATCGATGGCCCGATCTACCTGGGAAAGGATACGCACGCCGCCTCGGGGCCGGCGCAGCGTACGGCGCTCGAAGTGCTCGCAGCAAACGGCGTCGATACCATCGTGCAGGACGGCGACGGCGTCACGCCCACTCCGGTGATCTCACGCGCGATTCTGGTTTACAACGGCGGCCGCCGAAGTCATCACGCCGATGGGATCGTGATCACCCCGTCGCACAACCCGCCTGCCGACGGAGGCTTCAAATACAATCCGCCCAACGGCGGTCCGGCCGACACGGATGTCACGGGCTGGATCGAGGACCGCGCCAACGCGCTGCTTGGCGGCGGAAATCAAGGCGTTCGCCGCGTTCCATATGAGCAGGCTCTGCGCGCCTCCACTACTCGCGCGCAGGACCTGGTGCGGCCCTTCGTCGAAGATCTTGGCGCGGTGCTGGATCTGGAGGCTGTCCGCGGCGCGCGGCTGCGCATCGGCGTGGACCCTTTAGGTGGCGCGAGCGCGCCTTATTGGACGCCCATCGCGGAGGTCTTCGGCCTGGACCTCACCGTGGTCAACACGGCGATCGATCCCACCTTCCGCTTCATGACCGTGGACCATGACGGGCAGATCCGGATGGATTGCTCCAGTCCGTACGCGATGGCTTCGCTGGTCGGCCTGAAGGACCAGTTCGATATCGCTTTCGGCAATGACCCCGACGCCGACCGGCACGGGATTGTGACGCGATCCTCCGGCCTGCTGAATCCCAATCACTATCTGGCCGTGGCCATCGACTACCTGCTGCAACACCGCCCCGGCTGGCCCGCCAGCGCCGCGGTGGGCAAGACGCTGGTATCGAGCGCGATCATCGACCGCGTCGTGAGCGCGCGCGGCCGCGTGCTGAATGAGGTTCCTGTTGGGTTCAAGTGGTTTACTCCCGGCCTGTACGACGGCTCGGTATGTTTCGGCGGGGAGGAGAGCGCCGGCGCCAGCTTTCTGCGCCGCGACGGGTCAGTCTGGACCACCGATAAGGACGGGCTGATTCTTGGGCTGCTGGCGGCGGAGATTACGGCGCGCACCGGCAAGGACCCGGGAGAGCGCTATCGGGATCTGGCTGAGACGTTCGGCGCGCCGGTGTACACGCGCATCGACGCCCCGGCCACGCCGGATCAGAAGAACCGGCTCAAGAAGCTCAGCTCCGAAAACGTCACGGCTCAGGAGCTCGCCGGCGATGCGATCACCGCCAAGCTAACCCGCGCGCCCGGTAACCACGCCCCGATCAACGGCCTGAAGGTGATGACCGCTTCGGGGTGGTTTGCCGCGCGCCCATCCGGCACAGAGAACATTTACAAGCTCTACGCCGAGAGTTTCCGCGGGGCGGAGCACCTGGGCCGGATTGTGTCGGAGGCGCAGGAAATCGTTAAGGGCTCGCTTGGCGCGTGAGCCGCGGACAACAAGAAACGGATCAGCCCTTCTGGTAGTAGAAGCGCTCGTGCGCGACCTTTCCGTCTTTCCACTGGCGGACGGTAGTCTGCGCCCACTTCACGCGGGGGCCGCCCTTGAACGTGATGTCGTACTCCCATTCGGAGTAAGAGCGGTTGCCGTTGACGGCGGAACCGAGCAGCTCCACGCCATGCACCTGCTCCACCTGGCCGAAGAAAGCGATTTCGCGTTCGCGGTTGGCGGCTTTGCCGGCAGTCGGCGGGGCCAGGTTTTCCTGCATCACGACGTCGTCGGCGTACAGCAGTTCAAAGGCTTCCATGACCTGCCCCGACAGCAGCGACCGGTTCAGCTGATCTTCGAGCCCCGCGGTGTTCAAAGTTACGCCTTGAGTGCTCATTTCCATCCTCTCCCTTTAGTTGACTAATCAACTGCTAACATGTGATGTATTAGCCCAAAAAAGGATTCACGCTCCGTGCGCGGAGCGGATGCGATTCAGCAATTCAAGCAAGTGCCCGATTTCCATGCGGTTCAGCGCTTCGAGCGAGGCCTGATCGGCGCGGTCCACCGGCTCGTCGAGTTCGCGCAGAAGATCCAGGCCGGCCGGAGTAATGTAACAGAGGACCTGCCGGCGGTCGTGCGCGCAGCGTTCGCGACGCACGAATCCGGCCGCTTCCAGCTTGTCCAGCAAGCGGGTGATGCCCGGCGTCTGCTCGATCATGCGCGCGGCGATTTCCAGGGTGGGCAAGCTGTCCTTGCCGGCCCCGCGCAGGATGCGGAGTACGTTGTATTGCTGCACTGTCACGCCGGCCGGCTCCACCGCAGCCGCGTGAACGCGCCGCACGGTGTCGGCGGTGCGCATCAACGCCAAGGTTCCTTCGTGAAAGATGCTGCGGAACGGCCGCCGCTGGCGGATCTCTTCGCGGAGACCGGACTTCCTGGCCATGGATTTAGTTTACTCTACATTGGTTGATACGTCACTTAACACTCCCAGACCTAAACTACGGTCACTCCCAGTTATGCCGCGCCGGGGCGGGCGGCGCGAACATACGGCGCAGCATCCCCAGCGACTCCTGCTGGGGCGACGGCACATAGTCGAATACCGCGCCCTGCGATTTCAAAACCTTTTGCAACTGCGCCACGGGAACGTCCTGCACCGGCCGGCTGTCGCGAACGGCCAACGCAGCGGCGACGCCCGCGGCGTGGCCGATGATCATGTACTGCGGCTCCATGCGCGCCGAGGAATACGCCACGTGGCTGGCTCCGAAGCAGACCGGCACCAGCAGGTTCGCCGCCTCGGCGCGCCTCGGCAGCAGAATCCGGTAGGGGATCTGGTAAGGCTGGACGGCCACCTGCATGCCTCGTTCTCCACGAAGCCGGCGGCGTTGACGAACCGCTGCACGTTGTGCGAGTCGCTGTTGTAGGACCCCATGCCGATGGCGTCGGGTTTGGTACGCTCCGTTTGCAGGTCCTTCTGTACCAGAACGTACTCGCCGGTCATCCGGCGCGCCTCGCGCACGTAGAGCTGGTGGGGCCAGTGGCCGCTGTCCTCGTACTCGTCCTTCGGAAGGCCCCAGTCGCGCACTTCCCTTTGCAGCGCCGGCGGAACGCGCGGGTCGTTGGCCAGAAAATAATAGTAGCCCTGCACGTATTCGGTATGGTCCTGCCAGATCTCCTCGCGGCGACGGTAGCTGCCATCGGGGTAGTCGTAACTCTTGCCGATGTAGTCGGTGGAGAACGGCCCGTTGTTGTTGAAATCCGCTTTCTGGTTTGGAATGTTGGCGATCAGCGTCAGCTCGTGGAACACCTGGGCGCGGCCCAGTTTTTTTTCCATGGCCTGCACCAGCCGGGCCAGAAGCTCGAACCGCGCGGGATCGTACCCGCGCGGCTTCGGCCACGGCACACGGTTGGCCGGATTGTTGGTTGCGATGATACGAAAGTTGTAAGCTTGCACCCGGCGGTCGGCGTCGCCTTCGTTCCCGCGAGGCTCGCCGGACACTTCCGCCAGGAGCCGGCCGTCCGCGGTACGCGCCGGAATGTCCACTTGAAACTGATGGTAGGGAGTGCGGCCGCGCACGCCGGCGAGGCTCTCTCCGTATTGCGCCACCGCCTCGCGGCCCCAGGTATAGCCGACCTTGGCTTGCGCCATGAGGTCGCCCTCGTAGGTGCAATCGGCGAAGACCTTCCCGACGTAGACGTCGCCGTTCTCCATCACGACTTCGGTCAGGGCCGCGCCCTGTTTGCGGACCCCGTCACGCTCGCGCAGGCGCCTGTGATACAGCGTCTCGACGCCGGCCTCGCGCAGCATCTCGCGCATCACGCTTTCGCCGACTCCGGGCTCATAGAACCAGGCAACCGGATTCAGATAACGCGGCATCTCATAGCGCAGGCCGACGCGGAAGTAGAACTCCAGCGCGAGGCCGCCGATCACTTTCGCGCTTGCCGACGTCGGTGCGTGAGAGGCCGCCGGTGGCCATGCCGCCGATGTGGCCGCGCGGCTCCAGCAGGACGGTTTTGAGCTGCTGCCTCGCGCCGGCCACCGCGGTCATCACGCCTCCGGCTGTGCCACCGTAAACCACCAGGTCGAAATCGAAGGTTGCCGCGCAGGCCGGCGCCAGCATCCACAGGCAAAGAAAGACAAATCGTCGCATGATCGTCATCGGGACATTTCGTCCAGCGCGCGGAGCGCCGGCTCCAGCCAGCCGCTATCCCAGCGGTGCTCCCGCCGGGTCCCATTGTCGTAGAGGTGTGGGATGCCGAGCGCGTCCAGCAGCTCATGGGCATTTTGCGTGTGCTCGTTAAAGGAACCATAGCCCAAAACGGCGAGTCGCGGCGGGTTCTCGCGTAACCGCGCGGCGTTGCGCTTCAGCAGTCCGGGAATCGCGTACGCGTCGAAGTTCTTCTGCGTGCCGTAGATTTCCGCCATGCCGAACTGGTCGGGCGATTCCTTCATCAGCGGGGCGTCCCAGCTTGCCGCGGCGTGGAACAGATCGGGATGCCGCAGGAGCAGGGTGAACGCTCCGTTGCCCGACTTGCTGAAACCCACCAACAGCCGGCGGCGGACGGCTTCCGGAAACAGCCGATCCACGAACGGAACTACTTCGCTCACTAAGAACGTCTCCTGGCGCAGCTTCGGATCCATGGGGTGGTCGGCATACCACGGCCACGCGCTGAAGGAAGGCGCCACCGCGGTTACGCCGTAGCGGTTGTGCAGGCCGGCGGCAAGGAATGCCGAAAGCCCGTCGCCCCAGTGCAGGCTGACGTCCGGATTCACGGGCAGCACGTAGACCACTCGTGGATTCTTTTGGTACCGCGCCGTCCCTTGCGGGGTATCCGGAACCAGGATGCGGACGGAACTGGCATACGCCTGATTCGAAGATGGGAGCGCGTACTCGCGGTAGTGTACGTCGGTAGCTTGCGCAAGACAGGCGGAGGCCGCACACGCTATTGCCGCCGCGAGTCCGATCCGCACTACTTCTTCCCGATCCGGTAGAGCTTCGACGCGGTGCGGATCAGCAGATTGCCTTTCACCAGCGCCGGCGTCGACATGCACATCTCGTCCAGCGAATTCCGGCCCAGCAGCTTGAACTCCGGCCCGGCCTGGATCACGAATGTGTCGCCGTCCTCGCTCAACGCGAAGATCTTCCCGTTGGCAGCCCAGGGCGACGCGGTGAAAGCCTGCGCCGCGTCGTCCAGCCGCACTTTGCCGTAAATCTCCTTGCCGGTGCGCGCGTCGTGGCAGGTGAGGAATCCGCGGTCGTAGAGCGTGTAGTAGTAGTCGCCGTAGACCAGCGGGGACGGGTTATATGGGCCACCTTGCGGCAAATGCCAGACGACGAAAGCGTTCGACGTCTCTCCGGGCTTCAAGCTGATGTCGCCGGCCGCGCCCGGCCGCACCGCGAACACGGGCCGCACCGTGTCTCCGACGTAGCCCGACGCCAGGTACAGCAGGCCGTGCCGGGCGAACGGAGTCGGGATCACGATGGACGACATGCCGCCCATCTCCCAGATCAGTTTGCCGTCCAGATCGTAGGAGCGGACGCGCTTCGTCCCGGAGGTGACGATCTCGGTGCGGCGCCCGCTTTCCCAGATGAACGGCGTGGACCAGTTGCTGCCTTCGTCGCGCTTGACGCGCCAGATCTCCTTGCCGGTCTTCTTGTCGAGCGCGGCCAGGTACGACTCTTCGTCGTTGTCGTTCACGATGTAGACGCGGCCGCCGTGCAGGACGGGCGAGGCCGCTGTGCCCCATCCGTAGCGCGTGGCACGCGGCTTACCGGCCTGCTGCCAGAGCAGCTTTCCGTCGAGATCGAAGCAGTAGAGGCCTGCGCTGCCGAAGTAGGCGTAGACGCGCTCGCCATCAGTGACCGGGGTCTCCGAAGCGTAGCTGTTCTTCAGGTGCCGGGCGATTCCCGGCGTGGCGCGATGCACCTCGCGCTGCCACAGCACCTTGCCGGTCGGGAAGCTGATGGCGTAGACCAGCCAGCGGTGCTCGTCTTCCGGCGCGCCGCGGTTGCCGCCGAAATAGAGGCCTTTCTTGGGCGGCTCCGGCGTCTTCGAGCTGACTACCGTGGTGAGAAAGATGCGGTCGTCCCAGACCACCGGAGACGACCAGCCCATGCCGGGGATGTCGGTCTTCCAGACGACGTTTTCAGTGGCGCTCCAGCGTTCGGGCAGCGCGGCGTCGGCGGACGTGCCGTTCGCACCCGGCCCGCGGAACTGCGGCCAGGTCGCGGGAGCAGACGCGGCAGCAAGGGCAGGATGAATCCTGCCCCACCACTGCTGAGCGAAGCCATGAGGCGCCAACTTATGGTTCCCACCCCAGCCGGCGGAGGACGCTGCGCAGGCAAGCATCGCCAACGCCAGCGCCGTTACCACGGGACGCAATGGGATACTCATGCTCGCAGCCTTTCCTTAGTGATTGTGGCGCGGGATGTCCTTCGCCACGTCGCGGTATTTCACCGCGAACTCCAGCACCGCGCCGGTCGATAACTGCCCGGTGTGGGCGCGAAACATTTCCTGCCACGGTGTCTGGTTGGCCGGCATCGCGGGCTTCAGGTTCGCGCGGCGGCGGGCGATCTCCTCGTCTGAGATCTCGATGTCTACACGCCGCGTGTTCAGGTCCACTCTGAGACGGTCGCCGGTCTCCAGTATCGCCAGATTGCCGCCCACCGCCGATTCGGGCGACGCGTTGAGGATGGACGGGCTGGCCGACGTGCCGCTCTGACGGCCGTCGCCGACGCAGGGAAGCTCATTCACGCCGGCTCTCACCAGGTAGTCCGGCGGCAGCATGTTCACCACCTCGGCCGCGCCCGGGTATCCGACAGGGCCCACGCCGCGCACCACCAGGATGCAGGTCCCGTCTATGGCCAGCGCGGGATCGTTGATGCGGTCGTGGTAATCCTCCGGGCCTTCGAACACGATGGCGCGGCCGGTGAACGTGTTTTCGCTGCCCGGCGTCGAGAGGAAGCGCGTGCGGAACTCCTGGCTGATGACCGAAGTTTTCATGAGCGCCGAATCAAACAGGTTGCCGCCCATCACCAGGAAGCCGGCGTTTTCCTTCAGCGGGCGGCAGTAGGAGCGGATTACATTCTGGTCCAGGCTTTCCGAGCCGGCATAGTTTTCGGCGATGGTCTTGCCGGTAACAGTGAGAGCCTCGCCGCGGATTTTTCCGGCTTTCGTCAACTCGCCCACCACGGCCGGCACGCCGCCCGCCAGGTGATAGGCCTCGCCGAGGAACTCACCCGCGGGCTGGAGGTTTACCAGAAGCGGAATCTCGTGGCCGATGGTCTCCCAGTCCTTCACGTCGAGTTGAACGCCGATGTGGCGAGCTATCGCGTTCAAATGTGGCGGCGCATTAGTGGAGCCGCCGATCGCCGAGTTGACGACGATGGCGTTCTCGAACGCCGCCCGCGTCATGATCTTGTCCGGCGTCAGGTTTTCGTGAACCATGCCCACGATCCGCCGCCCGGTTTCATAAGCCATTTGGGCGCGCGCGCGGTGTGGGGCAGGAATCGCGGCGCACCCCGGCAGCGACATGCCGAGAACCTCCGCCAGCGAGTTCATTGTGGTTGCCGTGCCCATGGTATTGCAGTGCCCCAGTGACGGCACCGAGGCCGCCACCATCTCCATGAAGCCGGGATAGTCGATCTCGCCCGCCGCATGCAGCCGGCGGGCTTCCCACACGGCCATGCCGCTACCGGCGAGTTGGCCCTTGTAATAGCTGTTCATCATCGGGCCGCCCGAGAGCACGATGGCGGGAATGTTCGCCGTCGCGGCCGCCATCAGGCAAGCCGGGGTCGTCTTGTCGCAGCCGGTGGTCAGCACCACGCCGTCGAACGGATAGCCGTGCAGGATCTCGACTAGGCCGAGGTAGGCGAGGTTGCGGTCGATGGCGGCGGTGGGGCGCCGGCAGCTCTCCTGGATGGGATGGACCGGGAAAACGAACGGCACGCCGCCGGCGTCACGGATGCCGTCGCGGATGCGCGATTCAAGATTCAGATGGATGCGGTTGCAGGCCGAGATGTCATTGCCGGTTTGGGCGATGCCGATGATGGGCTTTCCGGACTGCATCTCGTCGCGCGTGATGCCGTAGTTGGGGTAGCGCTCGATGTAGATGGCCGTCATCGCCGGGTTGGAGGCATTGTCGAACCAGTTCCGGCTCCGCAGCCGGCCTTCGCATTCGGATTTCGGAAGTTTGCTCATTGCTCCGCTATTGTATAATCTGCGGGATCCTCGCGATAGGAAAGGATACAGACTGAATGCTTCGATACATCTACATGACTTGCGCCGCGGGTCTTCTCGCGCTGGGCGTCTCGATCGCCGCCGACCGCTCATTTGAGGCGGTGATGAAGGACACCGGCGCCACCAACGGAAGCCTGAAGAAGAACCTGGACGCCAAGTCATTCGCCGCCGCCGCAGCCGACGCGAAGAAGATGGAGGGCTTGTACGGCGAGGTGCTGAAGTTCTGGAAAGCGAAGAAGACTGCCGATGCCATCACGATGTCGAAGGACGGCAAGACGGCGGCAAAGCAACTGGCATCCGCGGCCAAGGCTTCGAAGGGCGAAGATGCGGTGAAGGCTTACCAGAGCCTGCTGGCGACGTGCAAAGGCTGCCATGCGGCGCATCGCGAGAAAGGGGCGGACGGGAAGTACAAGATCAAGGGGTAGCGGCTCTGGTAACCGGGCTAGAGCAGCCTCTCGAAGGAGAGCGTGGTTAGGTCGTCGAGCAGAAGGTCGGGGCCGGCGGCAAGGAGTTCCTCCAGAGTGGAGATGCCGGTGCGAACGGCGATGGATTGAGCGCCGTTCGCTTTGGCGGCGAGGACATCGCTGGGGGCGTCGCCGATCAGGGTGATTTTGGCATTGTTCGCGATCAGGCGCTCGGCGCGGGCCTGACAGATGGCCTGGCGGGCGAGGGCGGAACGGTCGGGGGCCTGGCCGGCGAACGCGCCGAAGCGGAAGTGGTGGCGGAGGGCGGCGCGTTCCATTTTCTTCCAGGCGATGCGGGGGAGATTGCCCGTGACCAGGACGGCAGGGATGGCGCGGCGCTTGAGGCGGGCGAGGAGCATCCGTACTCCGGGACAAGTTTTGGCGCGGAGGTCGGGGACGCGGCGGACATAGAGCGACTCGGCCTTTTCCATGATGACGGGGAGGGCGCGCCGGATCTGGACGGGCTTCGCTCCGCCATCGCGGAGCATCCAGGCGAGGATGTCGGGGTCGAGCATACCGTGGACGGGGATATGGTCGGTGGAGGTCTCGAGGCCGGTGACGAGCCGGACGGCGTCGACCAGAGCCTGGCGGTGATGCGGTCCGGCGCGCCGGAGCAGCGTGCCATCAATGTCGAACAGGACGATTGCCGGTGCGAGGGCCGGGACGGGCGTGAAGGGTTTTCGAGGCATCCAACTGTTAGAATAAAGGCTCCTATGCAGGTTTTGCAGGCGGGACAGCACAAACTGATCCTGCTGGAACTGGACCTTGACCTGGTTGTCAACGTCGCCAAACAGGCCGGGTTCGAAGTGAAGGCCGACGATACGCCGCGGGCGGTGCTCCTGGAATTGAGCGCGCCGGGGCGGCAGGCGCCGCTGCTGCTGTTCGACGCGTCGGATCCCGCGAACCTGGGGTGGTTCTCGCGCTGCCAGTTCTACGTGGAGGGGCGGACGGGAGCGGTGATGCAGACGCCGATGAGCCTGGCGAACCAGCGGGACCGCTCGGGACACGTGGTGTCGACCTCGGTGCGGGTGCGGGTGGCGAAGGAGCTGCCTTCGAGTTTCCGGCTGCCGGGCAAGCAGACGGTGACCGAGCAGGTGATCTACGCGCTGCTGTTCAATCTTCTGAGCGCGCTGATGAAGAACGGCGTCGCAGTCTGCGGCACGGGATCGGTGGAGGCGCTGGCGGGGCGGACTGAAGGCATCGGGCCGCGCAATTGAGGCGTGGGGATTCGAGAGGCGGCGCGTCTGCGTCTGCCCCCTTCACTTTTGGGCTGGCTGCGGTTTGGAACGAGGGCCGGCGGCGAGCGGCTCGGCGTAGGTGGCGGAAAGGTAGTCGAGGAGCCTGGCGCGGTTGGAGATGCGAGCGCCCATGAGTTCCATCTTGCGGAGTTCGACGTCCCAATCGGCACGGGAGAGGCGCTGGGCGCGGACGACGTCCCAGGAGTGACATTGGGTGCAGGCACGGCGAGCTTCGGCGCGGGTGACGCGCGGAGTCGCGGCTGCCAGGGGCAGAGCGGCGAGGATCAGAGCGGCGAGCCTCATGAGCGGGCGGAGTCCGTTACTATTATCGGCGGTTTTTCGGTTGCGGGAGCACCGCTTAACTTACATGCGCGGCTCGGTAGTGGAGTCAGGCTTCTTCCAGCTCGCGGACAGGAGAGTCCAGCACCTCCCGCACTTTGGCTCCCAGCGCTTCCTGTGTGAACGGCTTTTGCAGGAAAGCCACCCCCGGGGCCAGGACCCCGTGGTGCAGAATGGTTTCGTCGGGATAGCCGGACATGAACAGTACGCGCATGGCGGGGCGCAGCTTGCTGAGATATTTGGCGATTTCCTTGCCGTTGGCGCGCGGCATGACGACATCGGTGAGCAGCAGGTGAATGAAGCCGCCGTGAGAAGTGCAGGCTTTCAACGCCTCCTCGCCATCCGCCGCGGCGAGCACCCGGTATCCGAACTGCTGGAGCAGCTCCACGACCAGCTTGCGCAAGCCGTCTTCATCCTCCACGAGGAGAACGGTCTCGACGCCGCGGTAATTCGACGAAGCCGGGACGAAGGCTTCGGCCGGGGCTTCGGCGTTGCGGGCCGGCAGATAGACCTTGAACGTGCTGCCGATGCCGGGCTCGCTATAGAGCCAGATGTTGCCTCCGGCCTGCTTGACGATGCCGTAGACGGTCGAAAGTCCTAGCCCGGTTCCCTTCCCCAGCGCCTTGGTGGTGAAGAACGGCTCGAAAATGCGGCGCTTGATTTCGGCGTCCATGCCGTGGCCGGTGTCGCTGACGGAGATCTGGACGTGCGGCCCGGGCTGAGCTTCCAGATGCGTCCGGGTGTAGTGCTCATCGAGGATGGCTTCCGAGGTCTCGATGGTCAGCTTTCCGCCGCTGGGCATGGCGTCGCGAGCGTTGACCGCCAGGTTAAGGACAATCTGCTCGATCTGGCTGGGATCGACCAGCACTTTGTAGCGCAGCGGGGCCAAAGACGTCACGAGGTCGATGTCTTCGTTGATCAGCCGGCGCAGCATCTTGGTCATGTTCTGAACGATGACGCTTAGATCGACCAGCTTCGGCTGGGTCACCTGGCGGCGGCTAAAGGCCAGCAACTGCCGGGTGAGCGAGGAGGCGCGCTGGGCGGCCTGCATCACTTCCTGCGCGTAGTTACGCGGCCGGCCGCCTTCGGGAAGACTGGTCATCAATAACTGGTTGTAGCCGTTGATCACCGTGAGCAAATTGTTGAAGTCGTGCGCTACGCCGCCGGCGAGCTGGCCTACGGCCTCCATCTTCTGCGCCTGGCGCAGCTCTTCTTCGAGACGGCGATGCTCGGTTATATCCGTGACTACGGCGACCGCGCCGCTGATCGATCCGTCGGCCGCTCGCAACGGGGCGGAAGACACATTCACCATGACGCGCTGGCCGGATTTGGTCAGACGCTCGCGCTCTCCCCAAGCGGATTCGCCCCGGCGTAGCGCCTCCTGCGTGGCGGCCCACTCGTCGCGTTGATCTTCGGGGATGTAAGGAAGCGGATGCCCAAGAACCTCTTCCTCCAGCCAGCCGAAGATCCGCTCCGCGGCGGGGTTCCACTTGGTGACCAGCCCCTCGGAATCGATGGCCACGATGGCTTGCGGGGTAGCCTGAATGAGGGCGCGCAGGGTTTCGTTGGCCGCGCGCAGCTCCTCTTCGACGCGCTTGCGGTCGGTGACGTCCCGCAGGTTGATGACGATGCCTTCGACGGCTGGGTCGTCCGCAAGATTGCGGCTGAGGCCTTCCATGACCCGCCAGGTTCCGTCCCTATGGCGCATCCGGAAGACGCGCGGAAGGATGGGTCCGTAGGGATCCTCGCGGTGCCGGCGCAGATCCTCCGCCACCAGGGCGCGGTCGTCGGGATGAACCGCCTCGAGCGCGCTGCGGCCGAACATCTGGTCAGGCAAGTACCCCAGCACCCGCTCGAGCGAAGGGCTCTCATACACGATCAGGCTGTTTGCGTCCACCACCACGGTGATGTCGCCTGCATTTTCAATGAGCGAGCGGAAGCGCTGGTCCTTGTGATGAATTTCTTCCTGGGCGCGCTTGCGCTCCGTGATATCGCGGATCACCAGCGTGAACATGTGGCGGCCGCTTTCGGTGAACTCGCCGATCGAAATCTCGAGCGGAATGTCGTGGCCGTTTTTGTGGCGGCCCAGGACCTCGGTGGCTTCCGAACCGAAGTAGCTCCTGCCGGTCCAGAGGTCGAAGCCGGCTGAACGCAATGGCACGGCTCGCGGATACTCGGGAATCAGGGAAAGCATGTTACGCCCGACGGTTTCCTCGGCCGGATAGCCGAAGATGCTTTCGACGGCGTGATTGGAGAAAACGATAGCGTTGGCGTCATCGACGGTGAGGATGCCGTCAGTGGCGGTCTCGGCGATGATGCGGTAGCGCTCCTCGCTCTCCATCAAACGCGCGGTGGCTTCGCGATGCTCGGTCAAGTCGCGGGCGATAGCCTGGAAACCCGCAACGCGGCCGCCTTCCATCATCAACTGGACGTTTTGACCGAGCCAGACGCTGGCGCCGGTGGCGGTCTGAAGGGGCAGCTCGAGATAGCTTGTAGGGATACGCCGGAAGAACTGTTTGCGGTAGAAGCGGCGGGCCATGCTGCGGTAGTCCGGGTGCACCAAGTCGAGGAATGCGGTCCCCATCAGTTCGCTCTGATGAAAATGGAGCAGCCGGGGCGCCGACGGATTCATGTAGGTGAAGCAGCCGCTCTCGTCGGTCTTGAAGATGACTTCGCGGGAATAGTCGAGCAGGTAGCGATAGCGTTTCTGAGCGTCCTGGAAGGATTCCTCGGCCTGGCGCTGGGGGCTGATGTCGCACAAAACGCCGCGCAGGAAGGGCTTGGCCGAATCGCCGCCTGGCACCAGCGAAACGTTCTCCCGCATCCAAACCGCCCGGCCGTCCGCGGCGATGATCCGGTACTCCCACTGGCTTTCGACTCCAGCCTGGACCTGCCGGGCGCGCTCTTCGCCCAAGCGTACGCGATCCTCCGGATGCATATGATTGAAGAGAAAGCCGGGTTCCTCCAGCCAGCGGTCGCGCGGGTATCCAAGGATACTGGAACTGCTTGCGCTGACGTGGCATAGCGCGAGGGAAGGGAACGCGGCTTCCCACACCACCGCGCGCAGCAAGGCGGCCAGGTCCTGACAGCGCTTTTCGGCGAGGGTTTGGCTGAGGAAGGTTTCGCTCAGTTCGTGCGAATCCGGTGCGGGCATAACGGTCCAGTAATCGGCAAAAGGGATTCCGAATGATAGGCCTGGAGCAAGATGGGGTATGGGACTTTAGTACTAAGGCTTATGCTGCCCATCTATAGTTTCAACCAGGGCCCAAGATCTTGTGGTCTATCTGAAACGGACCCATCAATAGGTGTTCTTGACGCTTTACTTTTGCACTTCGCGCGTTTAGTATAGTGACATCTCCAAGGACGTGAGGTATCGGATTGCTAAAGCTCAAGCGGGTTGAGATCCAGGGGTTCAAATCGTTTCTTGACCGGACGGAGTTGAAGTTCAACGGCGACGGGATCGCGGCGATTGTGGGACCGAACGGCTGTGGAAAATCGAACCTGAGCGACGCGATCAGCTGGGTGCTGGGCGAGCAATCCGCGAAGACGCTTCGGGGCGCGCGGATGGAGGATGTGATCTTCGCTGGGACGCGGGATCGCAAGCCGCTGGGGATGGCGCAGGTCACCATGACCCTGGTGGACCCGATTTTTTACCAGGAACTGGCCGGACTTAAGGGCGAGAAAGCGGCCGAGGGCTCTAGCGGGCACACTCAGAAGAACGGCGGGCAGGCTAACGGCGGACACACTAATGGCCACACCTTGCCAGAGCACGTTCCGGTGGTCCACCCACCCGGAATGGCGCCGCACGCGGGGGAAGTGACGATCACGCGCCGGCTGTTCCGATCCGGCGAGAGCGAATACCTGATTGACGGCAGACAGGCGCGGCTGCGGGACATTCAGGACCTGTTCATGGGAACGGGGCTGGGCCCGGAAAGCTACGCCATCATCGAGCAGGGCCGCATCGGGCAGCTATTGAGCAGCAAGCCGCAGGATCGCCGGAACGTGATCGAGGAAGCCGCGGGCATCAGCAAATTCAAGACCCGCCGGCGGCTGGCCGAGGCCAAGCTGGAAAGCGCCAAGCAGAACCTGACCCGAGTGTTCGACATCCTGGAAGAGGTCACGCGGCAGCTCAACTCGCTGAAGCGCCAAGCGGCGAAAGCGCGCCGCTACGGCGAGCTGAAAACGGAGATGGACGCGCAGCTCCGCATTCTGCTGGGGGGCCGCTTCCATCACCTGCACCGTGAGGCCGAAAAAGCCACAGCGGAAATGCAGGCTGCCGCGGCGGAGTTCAAAGAGATGTCCGAGCAGGTGGCGGCAGGCGAGGAAGAACACACGCGCCTGCAGACCGCGTGCTACGAAACCGAAGGGACTCTGACCGAAGCGCGGCGGCAACTGGCGGAGCTGAACGTCGATGTGGAGCGCACGCGCGGGCGGCTGGAGTATCAGGCGAAGCAATCCGGGGCGATCGAGCAGCGGCTGTCGCAAGGGGAGGCCGAATCCCAGGAACTGGATGCGCGCATCGCCGGCCTCGAAGCCGAGCTGGAAAAGCATCGGGTCACGGTGGAGGAGTTGGAAGCCAAGGCAGCCGAGACGCGCAGCCGGGCGATCGAGGAGAACGAACAGCGTGAAGTTCTGCAAGGCCGGATGCGGGAGCGCGAAAAAGCGCTGGAGACGGGCCGCGTGGCCGTACTGCGCCTGCTGGGCGAGGCTTCCACGCTGAAGAACCAGTTGGCGCAGATCGACGAGTACCTGGCCGGCATCGAGCGGGAAAGCGGGCGGTCGCGGCGCGAGGAAGAGATCGCGCTGGAGGATAGCGCGCGACTGGCCCGGCAACGGGAAGAGGTTTCGCTTACGTTGTCCGGCAAGCAGATGGAGCTGGAAACCTTGCAGGACCGGCGCCGGCGGGCGGAAGAGGAACTGGACGTCCGCAAGCGGAGCGCGGAGGAGACGCGGCGCGCGATCGACGAGCTGCGGTCGGAATATTCGCGGCTGAAAGCGCGAAAGGATTCGCTCGAAGAGATTCTTTCGCATCGCGCCTACACAACCGAATCGGTAAAGCGGCTGTTCGGGGCGATCGGGCAGAGCCAGGCGCAGGATTTCAAGCCGCTCGGCGTGCTGGCGGATTTCGTGGAAGTGGATCCTCAGTACGAGAAAGCCGCCGAGGAATTCCTGCACGAAGAGCTGGAATACGTGGTGGTTTCGGACTGGGCAAACGCCGAGCGCGGCATCGATCTGATGCGCAGCGATCTGGAAGGACGGGCCACGTTTCTGGTGCATCCGGAGGGCGCGGGCGCGCACGGTCCGGCGCCGGGCCGGAGTCCGGAACCGGTGCTGGGGCCGGAAACCGGGATCGTGGCGCGGTTGAGCGACTGCCTGCGGCTGGTAAACGGCTTGCGCGACCGCGCGCAGGATCTGCTGCCGCGTCTTGCCGGATGCTTCCTGGCCGAAGACCGTCCATCGGCCCAAAGGCTGGCCTCGCAGTATCCACATCTGTATTTCCTGCTGCCCGACGGCGTCTGCTACCACGGCTACGCGCTGAGCGGAGGGAAGAAAACCGGCAGCGGTCCGCTGGCGCTCAAGCGCGAATTGCGCGAGCTGGTAGGCACGGTGCAGGCCAAGCAAAACGCCCTTGAAGAGCGCGTGGAGCGCCTGCGGCTGCTGGATCACGAGATCAAGCTGCTTTCCGAGGAGCTGGAGCAGTTGCGGCAGGAGCAGCAGACGAGCGAGAAAAACGCGCTGGCGCTGGATCACGAAATCCGCAAGCTGGCGGAGGATCTTTCGCGCGCAGGGTCGCGGCTTTCGGTGGCGCGGCTGGAACTGGACCGGCTGCGGCAGGAGCACGACCGTTCGCTCGAGCAGCGGCAGAAGAGCCTGCAACTGGTGGCCGATAAGGAACAGGCGCGGCTAGCGGAAGAGGAGTCGCTGGAGTCGGCGCGGCAGGCGATGGAAGAGCTGGAAGCCGAGTCCGCTCAGGCTGCCGAGGAGCACGCCGTGATTCGCGTGGCGCTGGCCGGGCTGGAGGAGCGGGTCAGGGCGGAGAAGGGAAGCCAGGCGCGGGTGGAGTCGGCGTGGAAGGAGCGCACCGGCCGGAAGCGGGTCCGGGCTCAGGAGATCGAGCGGCTCGGCGTGGGACGGCAGCGGCTGCCGGCCGACAGTGTTGGAACGGGCCGAAGGTAC
>JACXTT010001242.1_pt1 | contig 42942 bp, 31 predicted proteins | sample 9270951 | NCBI WGS metagenome assembly JACXTT01 (sample SAMN15532306, study PRJNA645909) | rock metagenome | isolation source: weathered quartz diorite | place: Puerto Rico | collected 2017-06-21
TCCATGTCCTCCTGAGTGAGGCTGCCTTTGGCAACAGAGTTCGCGTAATTCTTGCGGATGGTGTTCAGGCCGCGGTCCAAATGCTCCTGGTTCATCTCCAGCAGCGTCACGGGCATGCCGGCATTGAGGAAACACATGGTGATGCCGCCGCCCATCGTGCCGGCGCCGAGCACAGCCACGGACTTGACCTCGCGCGTAGGTTGGGCTTCCGGCAGGCCAGGGATTTTCGCTACCTCACGTTCGGCAAAGAAGACGTGCCGCTGGGACTTTGACTGCGGGGAAACCATCAACTCCATGAAGAGCTCGCGTTCGCGCTTGCAGCCTTCCGCAAAAGGCAGCTCGCAGGCGGCCTTGACGGCTTTGATGCAGTGAAAGGGCGCCAGAAAGCCACGCTGCTTTTTGGCGATGCCCTTCTCGAATTCCGCGAACAGGTTCGGATTGTCGAGCCGAACATTGAGCTCGCTGATCCTGCGCCGGGGCCGCTTCTCCGCGACCACTTTCCGCGCGAACGCAATCGCCCCGGACCGTAGCTCGCCTTCGATGATTTCGTCGATGATCCCCATTGTCCTGGCCTTATTCGCAGCCACAGGGTTTCCCTCGACAATCACTTTGAGCGCTGCTTCCGGCCCGATGAGCCGCGGCAGACGCTGCGTGCCGCCCGCCCCCGGCAGCAGCCCGAGTTTCACTTCGGGCAGGCCGACCTTGGCGGACGAAACCGCGACACGATAATGGCATCCCAGCGCCACCTCGAACCCGCCGCCAAGTGCCGTGCCATGGAGGGCCGCGATGACCGGCTTGGCTGAATCCTCGATCGCATTGACCACTTCCGACAGATCGGGCTGCTGCGGCGGCCGGCCGAACTCGCGGATGTCCGCCCCTGCGATAAACGTGCGGCCCTCGCAATGAATCACCAGCGCAGCAATGCCCGCCTCCGCGTTGCCGGCCGACAGGGCCGAGATGATACCGGCGCGCACCGCCTGGCTCAGGGCATTGACGGGCGGGTTGTTGATGGTGATGACGCCGATCTCGTTTTCGCGAATCAGAGTTACAGGTTGAGTCATATTCTCGTCAGATTCTTGATCCAGTTTGATGGCCACCGCAAGCTTTCGCGCCGCAATCAAGAATTTTGGCGATTGACACCCCCAAGCTGGCTGACAGGGTGGGCGCGGATTGAGTTCATCATGCTCTTACATTGCAGGAGATGATGGCGGGCGACCGATCTAAGCGATTGCGACCCAGCGGCGGATACCGCAAGTTGCGAAGCTACCACGTGGCCACGATCATTTACGACGCTACGGTTTCATTTTGCGAACAGTTCGTGGACAAGCGCTCGCGGACGCACGATCAAATGGTGCAAGCCGCACGGAGTGGCGGGAAGAATCTGGCGGAGGGGAGCCGCGCGGCAGCCACTACCAGTCAGACCGAACTGCGCCTGGTGAACGTGGCGCGGGCGAGCCTGGAGGAATTGCTGCTGGATGACGAGGACTACCTTCGGCAGCGCGGGCATCGGCAATGGGAACCGAATGATCCCGGGGCGCTGGAGGTGCGGGCGGTGGGGCGGCAGCCGATTGGTCGGTCCGATCTGACTGATAGGTCCGATCCTGCGGCGCACTGGAAAATCTATGCTCGGTGGCTCGAACATCAGTACCCGGCGGTTGTCGCCAACACACTGATTTGTCTAATCAACCAGGCAAACTACCTGATTGATCAACAGATCAGCGCGCTGGAACGGGATTTTATGCAGGACGGTGGTTACAGCAAGCAACTCGCGGCTGCGCGTATCGCCGAGCGAGAGAGGCGCCAGACTTCCCCTGTTCCCACTCCCGAGGCCCCCTCACGTCCGGCATGCGGCAAACCGATGTCCCTCCGCACCGCGCGAAAAGGGCCTCGCTCCGGTTCACAGTTTTGGGGATGCTCAGGCTACCCGCTATGCAAAGGGACACGGCCATCACAATGATCGGGCAGATCCGACCGATCCGTCCGATCCAGCTCCTCCTCAGTCTTTCCCTCTTACTCGCGATTTGCTTTGCGGCAGCAGAAGATGCTCCTCCCAGCCAGAAGAAACTAATCGAATATGGCTGGGACTCCCAAACCCCGGCCTTTATCGCCGAGCACATTCGCGAGATGGAGCAGCGTCCCTTTGACGGTCTAATCTTCCGCCTGGCTGGAGGAGCGGACGTGCTGGATCCTAAGCCTTGGGACGACGCGAAGTTTGCTGCGGACCTTCAAGCAATCCCAAAGATCGAGTGGAAGAACTTCACCGACAACTTCGTGATCATGCTGGCCGCTTCGGACCAGGGCTGGGAAAACGACGAGCATTGGACAAACATTCTGAAACACGCACAGCAAATCACCCACGCGGCGCGCCTTGCCAAATGCGTCGGCATCTGCTTCGACGCGGAACCCTACGGAGAGAATCCGTGGGCCTACAAGACAGGGCGGGTCACTGACACCCGCAAGTTCGAGGAATTCGAAGCGGTGGTGCGCCGCCGCGGCTCGCAATTCATGCGCGCCATCCAGTCGGAAATCACCAGTCCCAAAGTACTGCTGTTTTACACTTTCAGTTATTTCCAAAACCTCTGCCTGCCGATGGAAGACGCCGTGAGGAACGAGCGACTGGCCCGGAACGCCAACGGCTTGCTGCCTGCCTTCATTGAAGGGATGCTTCTGGCTGCGAATCCCGGCTCGGAGATCATCGACGGCAACGAAAACGCTTACTATTACTCCGACAGCGCCTCGTACTTCACTATTTACCACTCCGTCACCCAGCGGGCGCGTTATATGGTGACGTCCGAGGTCTGGCCGGCCTATCGAGAACATTACCGGATGGGACAGGCGCTCTACATCGATCAGTACTACGGCTTGCGCCAGGAGCGAGTCCTTGGAGATTTCATGCTCCCGGAGGAATGCCCCAGGTGGATGGAGCACAACACTTATTGGTCGTTGTACACTTCGGATCGCTATGTGTGGTGCTACAGCGAGCGCATGGACTGGTGGAACAAAAAGCAGGTCCCCGAGGGTTGCGAAGACGCGATCCGCATTGCGAGAGCCAACGTCAACGCGGGCAAGCCGTTGGGCTTTTCCCTCGAGCCTATCGTTGCCGATGCCCAGAAGCGTCGGAACGAAGCCCAACGGGCGGCCCGCTATCCGCGCATGTCCCGACTCACGGTCGACATCAACCCCAGGACCGCTGGTTCTGCGCCTGTCATTGACGGCAACTTGAACAAGCCGTTCTGGCAGGGCATCGCCCCGCTGCCACCGTTCGTTCTCGTCGGCGCACCCGACAGGCCGCCGACTGCCCAAACCACTGTGCGCGCCAGTTTCGACGACAAGGCGCTTTACATCGCATTCCGCTGCGAGGAGCCGAGCCCCGATCAGCGCCAGTCGGAGAAACTTGCGCCCAACGACATGGACATCTTCAAAGCGGACCGCGTCGAGGTTTTCATCAACGCGACCCGAAGCGACAGCATGTTCTACCACTTTGCAATCAACTCGAGCGGCTCTTATTGGGCCGCCCATTATGTTAAGGACAAGCCCGAATTCCTGTCGCAGCCCTGGGAACATGCCACGCGCCTGGAACAGAATGCCTGGATCGCCGAGGTCGCTATCCCGTGGTCCATGATAGGGCTATCAGGTCCACCTACCACCGCCACGAACGCCCCACCGCCTGATATCTACACTCCGCGGCCTGCTCCACCTGTCCGCGTGAACGTGACCCGAGCGCGCCCAGGGGCCAGCGAAAACAGCTCCTGGTCGCCCTTCGCCAAAACCTTCCTCGAAACCGGAAACTTCGGCACGTGGCGATTCAGGCCGTAAGTATTCAGTAGAGAACCACAGATAATTATGAATCGTCAGAGGCGGAGCTAAAGTCCCCCGGCGCAAAGTTTCTGACACCAATTGCAAGAATTGGCACTAATTTCAAAACTTCGTGAAGATTCGCATTCGTGTCAAAGGCGTTTCGGTTGCGGCTTTGCTGCGCTGTGTCCATCTGTGGTGGATGCTGTTCTCTGCTTCGTGGGTGTGGCTCGGCTGGAGCGGATTTTTGAAACAAATCCCGCCTTTTCGTGTTCATAAAGAAAGATGACACTTTGGCGCTGCTCTTGCCGGCATGTCCGGCAGCGGCGAACTGTGCCGTGCAATTTTTGAAGAAACCAGACCCTTCTGCGTCAAATGAATTACAGCGGGCGTATGAAACGAGTGAAAAGCCCTGGCCTCGACCCAAAGGATGCGAGGGCGGACCCAAGCGTCCGCGCCGCCGGGCTGCATCTTAAGTTCCACAACGCACCCCTACGCCTCGTATTAACTTACATTCACGATGCCGCGGGCCTGCCGATTGAGGTTGAACCCAACGTCGAAGTCGAACGCCCAATCGAGCTTTGGAATGACCAACCGGTGACGAGAGAAGAGGCGATCCGGCTGCTCGAACAGGCATTGGATCGGCAAGGTTACGTGGCCATTAACAGACATGGCCGGCTGGCCATCATCCCGCGACAGGACGCCAAGAAGCACTGGATCCCGCTTCCGGAAGCTGTTGGCCGGGCTTTCGCCGGTTAAAGAATCATCCAAACCTCTCAAACAGCCCCGCCGCGCCCTGGCCGCCGCCGACGCACATCGTCACGACGCCGTAACGCGCTTTGCGCCGGATCATCTCGTTGGCCAGCGTTCCCGCCATGCGCGAGCCCGTCATGCCGAATGGATGGCCAATCGAGATCGAGCCGCCGTTGACGTTGAGCTTCGCTGGATCAATGCCCAACCGATCCCGGCAGTAGATGACTTGTACGGCGAACGCCTCGTTCAGTTCCCACAGGTCAATGTCGTCCACCTGCAATCCATGGCGCTTGAGCAGTTTCGGCACTGCGAACACTGGACCGATGCCCATCTCATCCGGCTCACAGCCGGCAACGGCGAAGCCGCGGAACACGACCTTGGGTTTCAGGCCGAGCGCCTCTGCCCGCTGGCGTTCCATCAGCAGAGCCGCCGAGGCGCCATCGGACAGTTGCGATGAATTGCCCGCCGTCACCGTGCCCTGTCCGCTGGTCGGATCGAAATGCGGTTTGAGCGCCGACAATCCCTCCAGCGTCGTGTCAGGCCGGTTGCACTCGTCCTTCTCCACAAAGGTTTCCTCTTCACCGATGGCTTCGCCGGTCTTTTTGTCGAGTACTGCGCGCGTCACTTTGAGCGGAGCAAGTTCCTCGGCGAAAAATCCCGCCTGCTGGGCCCGGGCAGTTCGCTGCTGGCTCGACAGAGCGTATTCATCCTGCGCTTCGCGGCTGATTTTGTAGCGTTTGGCTACGACCTCGGCGGTGTTGCCCATCACCATGTAGATGCCCGGCTTGTGTTCGTTGACCTTGGGGTTGATGACGATCTTGGGATCAACCGCCGCCTTCGTGTTCGCCGTAATGCTCTCAAGCCCGCCGGCGATGGCCACCTCCAATCCCTCGTGAATGATTTCGTGCGCTGCCGTGGCAATGGCCTGAAGGCCGGACGAGCAGTGACGGCTCACCGTCACGCCGGGAACGCTGGGCGGCAAGCCTGCCCGAATTAGAGCCACGCGCGCGACGTTGTTGCCCTGCTGGCCATAAGGCTGGCCGCAGCCGAGGACAACCTCCTCGATCTCGGCCCGGTCCAGTTGCGGCAGCTTGCGGAGCAGGTCCTGGATGCAGTGCGCGGCCAGGTCGTCGGGCCGGGTAAGATTAAACGACCCGCGAAACGATTTCGCCAGAGGCGTCCGTGAACTCGCAACAAGAACAGCTTCTCTCATGATTCCAGCTCGGGCCGCCCGTCCTTCGGGCGCCCGTGCGGTCGTTGGAATTAGTTCGAGACGAATAGGAAGTCAATCCGAAAGGCGAAAAGGATAGCTGCCCGAACTCAAGCTATTCTCCTCCTCATCAGGTCAAAAGACACGTGCAGCTTTCCTCGCCCCAAATCGACCGGAGGGTTTAGGGTGGCGTCCAGTCGGGCGTCGCTCTAATCTGCGACTATGATCCTCGCTGATATTGAACACGATTGTAAAGCGAGGTTGTTTCACGGCGGCAACTGTGCGTGGTCCCCAGATTCTGAAAGGGCCCTCGCTGAATGAGAGGGCGATTTTACCGGCTCGTTCGAGATCTTCACCTTTACGTTGGGCTTTTCGTTAGTCCCTTCGTGCTCGTCTTCGCCATCAGCGTGGTTTTTCTGGTGCACACGTGGCGGCCAGAGTTCGCTTCAGGAGCTTCCACCACGCGCGTGGTATCGGCCTTGCCGCTTCCAAGAGACTTGCAAACGCTTTCGGGGCGACCTCTAATCGAAGCGCTTAAGCCGGCTCTGGAAAAGGCCGGTGTCCAGGGCGAAGTCGGCTTCGTCCGGCACATGGTCAACGAGCAAAAGCTCATCATACCCGTATCCATCCCCGGACGCGAGACGACCGTCACGATCATCCTCGCCAGCGGCGAAGCGAACATTGTGACCCACGAAACAGGTGTGGCGGATGCCCTCGTAACTCTCCATAAATCTCCCGGGCAACACGGGCCCGATATCCGTATGAATTGGTTCTTTATGCGGGCGTGGCGTTGGATGGCCGACGCAACGGTTTACCTGATCTTGTTTGTCTCGCTCAGCGGCGTTTATCTCTGGTATGTGCTGCGAGCTGAACGAACGGTGGGATTGATCTTGCTGTCTGCGGGGGCGTTATCGCTTTTCGGAATGGCGTATGCCCTCAGCCACTGAACCAACAGGTCGAGGCCAATCACCGAACGCCTCTCGATTTCGGGCGGGGTTCGAGCGCTGGAACCGCAAGCTACATTTCTACACTGGGTTGTTCCTGCTATTCTTCACCTGGTTGTTTGCCCTCAGCGGCCTGCTCCTGAACCATCCGACCTGGAGCTTCACGGAATCCTGGAAGAACCGGAAGGAGAGGAATTACGAGAGGGAGATGACCGTTCCGGGACCTGAAGTGAAGGGTGACCTGGCTCAGGCGCGCGAAATCATGACACAGCTTGGCATTGTGGGTGAGATCTTGTGGACTACAACCAGGCTGGACCCCAACCAGTTTGAATTTCAAGTCAGACGCCCTGGTCATTTCTTTTTCGTCAAAGCTGATTTCGCCCAGAAGCGAGTTAACGTGCGGCAAAGCGACGTGAACCTCTGGGGCGTAATCAAAGTGCTGCACACATTTATTGGCGTTCAAATGGATGATCCTCGCAACACCCGCGATTGGGCTCTGACTTCGATGTGGGCCATTTCAATGGATGCCGTCGCCGCCGGGCTAATCTTCATGGTTCTGAGCAGCCTTTATATGTGGTTCGGGCTTGCTCAGAAACGCCTTCCTGGCGCTGTGGTTCTTGGAGTCGGCTCACTCATTTGCGGTTTGTTTTGCATTGGCCTCCGCTGGTTTTTCTGAGGAACCCGACGCGAGCCTGTCCGTGGGATTTCACTCCAGAATTTCCTCGAAGCACCACGTCGAGCCCGCTGCCACCGCGCTCACACTCTCACGCTCCCCCCGCTCCCACGCTCCCCCAATCTCAGCCTCCCACACTCTTAGCTGGCTGAGGGTGCGGACGGACGTTCTCCTCCATTCCTTCGATGAAATAGAAGGGCGCCAAGTGCTGTCGGACGCGGCGCGGTCCCGGGCCCTCCTTCGGCCAGGTGAAATGGCACTGCTGGCAATAATAGTCCCTCTCAACCAGGCCGACCTCGGCTGAAAGACCGACGGCGAGGTTGGTCAACAAGGAATGATGCGCGACCTGTGGATAATCGACTCGCAATGATTTGCACTCGGGACACCGAATCGCATCGATCAAGGCCTCCTCGGCGGCATCCCAGGCCAGAAGCAACTGTTCGGCGCGTTCGAACTGGGCGCGGGGAACTTCGAGGTAGTAAGTGCCGGCGCTTTTTTTAGGCAGTAGCCACAACCTTTGGTGCCAATGGATGTCATGGATTTCGGCGGGAATCCCCGCTTGCACCAGGCGTTGTTGTAGTGGTTCCGCCATAGCTCGATTGTTGAAAAGGGCGACAGGAACTGTATTCATGCTTCAATATCGGCTCCGAGAGCGAAAAATCAATCGCCCGGGGCAGTCAGTCCGTCGCGGGCAGAGTCCCATCGGTCCCATTTCGCCCGCTCCACTCGCCATCCACCCTCTCTCATTGTCCAACGGCCTGATCAGGTGCCGGGCCGAAGGCCTGTTTCATACCAGCCCAGGCCAACGGCCTGGGTTCATCGTCGGCACCCAACGGTAGCAGGCTGAAGGCCTGCCTAATACGGTCGCGCCATGCCAGAGTCTCTCAGTCAGGTTATCCTCCTCATCATTGTCTTCAGCATGATGATGAAGCGCGCTTTCAGCGCTTGTACATATTTCGCGCAATGAACCCAGGCCGTTGGCCTGGGCTGGTATGAGCCAAACCTTTGGTTTGATTATGAAATGTCTGTGAACACGAAGGATTTCGGCTCGTCGACCTCTCTCAAATTTTGAGATGCGCTCCTGACCCACACAACGCAAATCTTTCAATTGCCAACTTGCATGATCCGGCTAATGTCCTTCTTAAGATATAGATCGAAGCGGCGCGCGAGAATCTTTTTGTGTCATGCCTGTTTGCAGTCGGCGTGCGCAGAAAACACTTCAGGCTCTTGTAAGACTTTTTGGGAATTACGTAACATGAAGCTCATTTTCTCCACCACGGTCACAATTAATCTCTTGCTAACAACTTTCCTCCCACCTGACGCGACTGCTGCGACAAGTGTCAAACCCAACGTCCTCTTCATCGCCGTCGATGATCTGAATCATTGGGTCGGCTACCTTGGACGCAATCCTCAAACCAAAACTCCCAACATCGACAAACTCGCCGCTCGCGGTGTCTCGTTCACGCGCAGCTATTGCGCCGCCCCGGTCTGCAATGCTTCGCGCACCGCTCTCATGACCGGCCTCCGGCCCTTCACGACCGGCGTTTACGAAAATAACAACGACTGGCGCACCGTTGTCTCGCAGGATCTTCCGCTCACAACCTCTTTCCGCAAGGCCGGCTACTACGTTTGTGGCGCAGGCAAGATTTATCACCCGGCCTATAACCGCCGCTCCGAGTGGGACGATTATCTCGCCAATGAAGGACGTGACCCTGGCCCCTCCGGCAACACCGGTGTCGATGGGATCAAATTCGCGCCTCTGGATTGCGCCGACGAGGATTTGCGCGAATGGCGCATCATCGACTACGGGATCCAACAATTGGAAAAGAAGCATGACAAACCCTTCTTCCTCGCCGTCGGCCTGCACAAACCGCACATGCCCTGGAACGTTCCTCGCAAGTATTACGACCTCCACCCGCTCGCCACCATCCAACTACCTCCTTACCGCGAGGACGACCTTGGTGATTTGCCAAGCGCCGGCGTCCGCATGGCCCATCCAGAGACCGATCACAGAGCCATCCTCGAATCCGGCCGCTGGAAGGACGCCGTTCAGGGGTATCTCGCCGCCATTTCCTACGCCGACGCGATGATTGGCCGGCTCCTGGAAGCGTTCGACAAATCAGCCTACGCCACTAACACCATCATCTGCTTCTGGTGCGATCACGGCTGGCATCTCGGCGAAAAGCATCATTGGCGCAAATTCGCCCTCTGGGAAGAAGCCACCCGTTCCCCGCTCATCTGGGTCGTCCCCGGCCTCACCCCTGCAAACGCAAGCTGCGTCCGATCCGTGGATTTCATGACCATCTACCCGACGCTTATGGATCTTTGCGGCATTCCCCTCCCCGCCCACATTCAGGGCGACAGCATCCGCTCCTTGCTCGCCGACCCAAAAGCGCCATGGGACAAACCCGCCATCACCACCTACAAATTTCAAAATCACACCATCCGGACCGAAGGCTGGCGACTTATACGTTACTCCGACGGCGGTGAAGAGCTTTACGACGAGACCAAAGATCCCTACGAATGGACCAATCTCGCGCGCGACAGCAAAATGTCCGCCCAAAAAGAACTTCTGACAAAATGGCTTCCTAAGACCAATGCGCCCGATATTGGCGGCCGCCCGAATCGAGGCGCCGAGGAAGGCGAGCCTCCTCAAAAACCCAGCAAAGCCACCTCACGAGAATAGCGAAGCCGCCATTCCACCATTTGAACGCCGCGGGTTAGGTGCGATCGAGTCCATACTCTCGATTCAGATCCAGAAGACGATGCCCAAGGACCCTCCGGTTTGGAAGATCCAAGCCCAGGACCATGAAGATATTCTTGTCCTCCGTGCTGACTAGCACATGCTGGAAAAGGCCCGCCGGGTGCTCCCAGACGTAGGTCACCGCTCCAGCACGGCAATCGTGGCCCTCAAAGTCTGATTCCGGGATGGAGCCGAAATAATCCCAGAACTCGAAGGGTGGTGCTGCGTCGGGAGCGAGGCGCTTCATCGGTTCTCCGAAGGTGGCGTGGTAATCTTGCTCTGAAAGTTGGCTCATCGCGAAAGCCTCTAACAATCACAATCAACGATCCCGCGCCACTGGGGTCCGACTTGGAAGCGAGGCGCCATCGCCGGGTTCGGTGCATCCGCTTCAGCAATTCTCATCGGAAAGATTTGACTACATGAAACGACGCCAAAGTCCGTCCCGGAAGTCATCTCGATGCAGCAATTTTGCGATTTTCGCAAGGGTGTCCACATGTTTTTGGAATTGGCCCGTCGGTACCAGAAACAGCAGGACCAGATGGACTGGTTTGCCGTCGAGCGCGTCGAATTGTATTCCCCTTCGTGAACGCCCGACCGCTCCCGCTACTTCGGAGATCAATTCCGTGACAGCGTGAGGGAGGCCAATGCTAAACCCGACGCCTGTGCTCATCGCCGATTCGCGCTGCCTTACACTGCGTGCGATCGCATCCCTTTGCTCAGTCGCAATCTTGTGAGTAGCCACAAGATGACCGATCAGCTCCTCAATCGCATCCCAGCGGTTCTCTGCGCGCAGCTCAATGATACTCGGCTGTGGCCCCAGAAGGTCGTCAAAATCCATACTTACCAGCAACTACGATGGCTGCGCCGAACGATGGCGGTCAAGCACGACGGATCGAGCGCACTCTGTCGGGAAAACAAGCGTGAGCTGCTCTCGCCTGTACAGCGCTCTAGTTCCGTGCATTATCTCCTGCTAATCTTCTGCAACACCAGATATCCCAGGCACACGGCAATCACCGCAATGCCAAGACAGAGGACCCCGAAAACAATCGGGACTCCGATGCTCTCAGGAAGAAAACCACAAATTATTCCTAAAACAGCCACACTCGAGAGAAGGTGCCAGAGTCTGAATTCTCGTCCTGACGCAAATTGAAACTCAAACCTCATGTCGCGTGCGAACCTGATAAATATTCAACTAACCATCCGTTCGAATAATCGATCGTGCAAGTCCAACAGGCAAGGCATTCGGCGAGAGAACTGTGCGCTCCGCGGCCCGTATGCATCGGCACTAGAAGGGCCTGTGCGTGATGGCCGAATCGCTCGCCCGCCGATTGCTCCTGCTATCAGCCTGGCCTATCTGGGCGGACGAACGCCGACCCTGTTATCTCGGTAGCGGAAAACGGCGGCTTTCGTGGTTTTTAATTTGCTTGAGCTGCACGTTGATTCAAACTGGCTGAGCATTTCGAGAACCGAGACCCTATGCCGCAGTCGATCGCCAAATTCATTGCCGCCACAGGTATCGTGGATGTCCACGAACATCACATGCCTGACATCCTGCTCAGTCGTGAGGTCAACCTATTGCAGTTGTTTCAGCAAAGCTATGCGGGCTGGACGCAAGCGCGGCCTTACACACTCCCTTCGGAGCGCCGAGACAGCGATCCGATGCTGGTCGCGACCGGTCCGACGACTTGGGAGACGCTCGCGCCTTACCTTGAAAAGAGCGCCAGCAATGCGTTCGTGCGCAATCTCGTGCGCGGGATTACGGACCTATATGACATCAAAGAGGGGACTATCACGCGCGACAACTGGGAGGAGATGGACGCCCAGGTGCGCCGGTGGCATCAGCAACCGGATTGGTGCCGGGAAGTCTTGCGTCGCGCCGGGATCGAGCAGGTGATTACCGATTCCTATGCGGATCCGCTCCTCGATGCGCGTCAGACCCTGGGAAACAACTACAGCTCAGTCGCCCGCATCAACGCCTTCGCCTGCGGCTGGCATCCGGAATCACGCGACCACAACGGCAACAGCGCGCACAAATTGCTCAAGCGATTGGGTTGGGAGCCAGTTTCGTTCGACGACTATGCGACTGCGCTGGAAAAGCTGGTGGACGGCCTGGCTTCGAGGCATCAGGTGGCCCTCAAGAATGCCCTGGCTTACGACCGTGACATTTCCTTTGACGAGCCGGACGAGAAACTGGCCTGCCGCGCCTGGGGGAGGGCTTCGCCCTCGTTCACCGAGCGGAAGGCATTCGGCGATTGGGTGGTGGACCGGCTCTGCCGTCTGGCGGGAGAACGGGGCGTACCGATGCAAATGCACCTGGGCACTGCCATCATTCGCGGATCGCATCCGTTGAACGTCGCGGGCCTGCTCGAGCGTCATCCGCGCACGCGGTTTCTCTTGATGCACCTGGCGTATCCATGGAGCCGCGACCTGCTGGGGATGGCGTTTGTCTATCGCAACATCTGGTTGGACCTGACCTGGTCGTGGCTGATCAGCCCGTCGCACTTCAAGCTGGCGTTGCACGAAGCCATCGAAGTCCTCCCGGACGAATCGCGGATGATGCTCGGCGGGGACAACTGGCACATTGAAGAGACCTATGCCACGATGAAACGGGCTCGGCAGTTGATTGGTGAGGTGCTCGAAGAAAAAGTCGCCGCCGCTTACTTCCACCAGGCAGACGCCCAGCGGCTGGCGGCAAAGATCCTGCGCGAAAATGCGATTGGTTTCTTCAAACTGGAATTGTAGGAGCCGACGTGAGGAGGCTCTGATCAATTTTGGACTCTGGATTTTGGATTTTTAGATCAGAGCCTCCTCACGTCGGCTCCTTCAGCCTTAAGACACGCTTTTGGGTTTATGTTTCGCCGCGCACTTTTCCTGCTACCGCTGTTGGTCCTGGTCGGCTGTCGTGATGTGCACGAGGTGAAGCCCGGGGGGAGGGGTGTAATCCTGGAGAATCAATACATTCGGTATGAGATCCGGGCCGATGGACGGAATGAACACTGGGTGGACGGGCGGACCGGCCGAGATTACGCGGTGCCGAACTCGCCCTGTGCTCGTGTCAAGAAGGGCGGCAAGGATTTTCCTGTGACTGGTGCAGCCTTTAAAGACGGGCTGCTTACTTTCCAATTCGGCGAAGCGAATGTTGAGGCTGCAATTCGAATAACGATCAAGAAAACTCACTTTCTATGGGAAGTGGCCTCGCTGAAGGGAACGGGGGTCGAGGAATTTGTTTTCGCCGAGGTGCCGCTGACGTTGAAGGGCTCACCGGACGAGCCGTTTGTGTCGTCCGCTATGGCGTTGAACCTGCAAACTCTCGTTCCGGGATTTCCCCAGCCGGTGTCGCGGCTGGGCGCGTCGTGTTTTCCGCGGTTTGGTTTTGCCGGAGCTCAAGTGGCGCTGGTCGGTTGTCCGACGGCAGAACTGCGCCGCGTGATGCAGGAGGTGGTTACCAACGCGCCGGCGTTGCCCAAGTCCGCCCTGGGTGGGCCTTGGGCCTGGGACGCGCCCTCAGCCCGCGGCTCCTACCTGTTTGATTTCGGCAATCTCAACGAGAAGACCGTGGACGACTGGATCCGCCTAGTGCAGAACCTCGGATTCACCCAGGTTGATTTCCATGGCGGACGCTCGTTCCGCTTTGGCGATTGCCGCGTCAACCCGGAGGTGTTTCCCCGAGGCCGCGAAGGTTTCACGGCGGCGATCGACAGACTCCACCAGGCCGGAATCTCGGCGGGCCTCCACACCTACGCGTTTTTCATCGATAAGAAGACCCCCTGGGTCACTCCCGTGCCCGATCTGCGCCTGGCGAAGGACTCGAGCTTCACTCTGGCCGAGGATCTGAACGTCGATGCCGCAACGGTGCCGGTCGTGGAATCGACCGAAAATGTGTCTGCCGTCACGGGCTTCTTTGTCCGAAACAGCGCAACTCTGCGAGTCGAGCAGGAATTGATCTCCTACACCGGCGCTTCGAAGTCGGCGCCCTACGGGTTCACGAGATGCAAGCGCGGAGCGTACGGCACTCGCGCAGCAGCGCATCCTCGCGGAGCGAAGGTGGATCATCTCAAGGAATGTTTCGGCCTGTTCGTCCCTGACCCGGAGACGACGCTCCTCGCCGAGGTTGCGGCGGCTACGGCGGATTTCTACAACGAATGCGGGTTCGACATGATCTATCTGGACGCACTGGATGGCGAGGACATCCTGGGCGGCGCGGAGAACGGCTGGCACTACGGCTCGCAGTTCGTGTTCGAGATTGTGAAGCGGCTGCGCAAACCGGCGCTGATAGAGATGAGCACTTTCCATCATCACCTCTGGTACGTTCGCTCCCGCGCCGGGGCCTGGGACCATCCGCGCCGCGCGGAAAAGCAGTTCATTGACTTGCACCTTGCCGCCAACGAGACGTACCAGCGCATGTTACTCCCGGCGAACCTCGGCTGGTGGGCGGTGAAGAACTGGTCCGGCGCCCAGGAAGAGCGAACGTTTCCGGACGACATCGAGTATCTCTGCTGCAAGAGTTTGGCCACCGACAGCGGCCTGTCGCTGATGGGGATCGAGCCAAAGAACGCCTCAGGGTTGTCGCGCATGGCTGAAATCTTCAAACGCTATGAGACGTTGCGCCGCTCGGGTCGGGTCCCGCAATCAATCAAGCAGCGACTCAGCTTACCAGGGGACGAATTCCGGCTCCTGGAGTTGCCTGGCGGCGGCTGGGAGTTCCGACCCGCACGTTTTGATCAACAAAAAGTCGAGATGGAAGGTGGGACAAGCCAGGTCTGGGCCGTGACCAACCAATTCAAAAGCCATCCTCTTCGACTGCGAATCGAGGCGCTCATGGCCACGGGCCCGTGGGAAGCGAGCACCAACGTTCTCCTGGCGGATGCCAGCAGTGTCGGCGCCTTCACCAGTCGCGCCTCCGCCCCCGGCGTGCAGTCGGAGCTTGCACTCTACGGCGGCGTTGTGCGCCCCGGTTCAACCGCCAGCCTCCGCTTCTCTGCCACGAACATGACAGCGTCGGCCCGCGGGGCCTGGACAAAAATCGAGCGGACCTTTTCACCTCCGTTGAATCTCTCAGGGCGCGAAGGCCTCGGCGTGTGGGTTCACGGCGACAGCCAGGGCGAGGTTCTCAATCTGCAACTGCGCTCCCCTGAGCACGTCGTGGCCGGCATCGGCGATCATTACATCGTGGTGGATTTCACCGGCTGGCGGTACTTCGAGTTGGTCGAACCGGAAAGCCGCCGCTGGGCGCTTTACACTTGGCCTTACGGCGACCCTTACTCGATCTATCGCGAGTCGGTGGATTTTCACCAGGTATCTCTGGTCTCGCTTTGGTTCAACAATCTGCCGCCGGGCAAGTCCGTGACATGCTACCTCGGCCCGATCAAAGCCCTGCCGCTTTTGAAGAGCTTCGTGCGACATCCGGCCGTGACGATTGGCGCCAGCCGCATCATTGTTCCAGTCGAACTCGAAAGCGGAAGCTATCTGGAATTCAATTCTTTGACCGACTGTAAAATTTATGGGCCGAATGGAGAATTGAAAGCTGAGGCGAGGCCGGAAGGAGAGATCCCCACATTGGCCCCGGGAGTGAATCAGCTCGGCTTCCGATGCGAACCCAACGACGGTACCCGTGCTCGTGTCAACGTGACCGTGATGAGTGAAGGAGCGCCTGTCGGAGTAATGGAGTGATGGAGAGATGAAGTGAAGTCAGGGAACGACGAGCTTCGTGAACGGAGCGACATAAGCCTGGAGGAACACGAGGATTCCCATGAGGATGGCGAGCGCCAGGCTGTGAAAGAACACGTAACGCAGGATGCTGCCCTCGTGGCCGTACCAGTTGGTGACGGTGCTCGCCACCACAATGCTTTGGGCGTCAACCATCTTGCCCATCACACCACCGGAGCTGTTCGCCGCTGCCATCAGCGTCGGGCTGAGACCTGCCTTTTTCGCCGCGATGGTTTGGAGGCTGCCGAACAGAAAGTTCGAGGCCGTATCCGAGCCTGTCAGCGCCACGCCCAGCCAGCCGAGCATCGTGCCGAAGAACGGATATAGCCGGCCCGTCTGGGCGAGGGCCAGACCCAGTGTTCCGTCAATGCCGGAAAAGCGACTCACGTAACCCAGCGCCAGCATGGCCGCAATCGTCAAGAGCGAGTAACGAACGCCTACTAGTGTTTTCACATACTCGGCGGCGAGTTGAGCAGGCGCGAAGCCCATGATCAGTCCGGCCAACACAGAAGCGACGAACACACCAGAGCCAGTCGCCGAGAGCCAATTGAGCCGATAGACAGCCTCCTCTGCTTTAGCGGGCGCTTCCGCCGTCAATTCGGGAGCAATCGGTGGCGCGCGCTGGACGACATTGTGCAAACCCGGGACCCGCAAGCTGGGCGAGGCGCGTCTATCGAGAGCGCTCTTGAAAAAGGGCACGCCCCAAACGAACACCAAAGCACTCAAAAGGACCCAAGGAATCCAGGCTTGGACGACTCTCTGTCTCGGAATGCCCGTTTGGGCTGCCCCAGCAAGCGCGCCATCCTCTAGGTCGGATATCTCGTGCTTTGTAGCCGCCGACGTCAGTCGGCGCTGCTCAGCGTTTGTGATAGAGTGCGCCGCCTGATCCCGCAGGGCGGGACGGCTACACCCTGTCGGCGAATCGTGCGCGGCATCCTCTGAAAGTTTCCATTGCTGGGCCGGCTGCCAAAACCTTGACAACGCGGCTGTCGCAGCCATCGAGCAAATCGAGGCCACAATGTCCACCAACCACGGCCCATGAAAGTTAGAAATCAAGAACTGCGGGACAGCGAACGCAAGACCGGCGGTCAGTGCCGCGGGCCACACGGCGAGCATGCTACGAAAACCCGCCATCGCCCACACGACCCAGAAAGGAACCAGCAACGAAAAAAACGGAAGCTGACGCCCGACCATTTGCGAAAGGGCCACCTCGCTTATGCCCGTCACTTTACTTAGCGCAATGATTGGGGTGCCCAGCGCTCCGAACGCCACGGGCGCAGTATTAGCGATCAAAGACAATCCCGAGGCTGCCAAAGGCTTGAAACCGAGTTGCATCAGAATGGCGGCCGTGACGGCGACAGGCGTGCCAAACCCCGCCGCGCCTTCAAAGAACGCACCGAAGGAAAACGCGATCAGGATCACTTGCACCCGCGGGTCCGGGGCCAGGCGCGAAAGGCTTCCGCGCAAGACCTCGAAAAGGCCGGCTTTGACCGTCAATTGATAAAGAAAAATCAGATTGAGAATGATCCAGCCGATCGGGAACAGGCCATAAGCGGCGCCGAACGCTGCCGCCGAGGCGGCAGGCTGGAGCGGCATGCCATAAATGCCCAGCGCGATTGCCAGGGCCACCGCAAGTCCGAGCAGCGCGGAAAAATGAATTCGTAGCCGCAGGAGCGCAATCGAGCCCAGCAGGACCACGATCGGGAGCGCAGCAAAGAAGGTTGAAAGCGCCGGATTGTGCAGCGGGTCGTATCGTTGAATCCAAACCTCCATGGCCTAGCATACCGCTCCAGCCAGCCAATCGAGGTAACGCTTATTTCCGGCCGCTATCTTTATCACGAGAAATTCCGGAGTGTCATACGGGTGTTTCGCCACCACCAACCTTTCCAGCGCGGCCAGCCGTCGGGCGGTGGTCTTCAAAACCATCAGCACTTCCGCTCCCCTCTCGATCTTACCTTGCCACCAGTAATGCGACTCGACTCGTGGAATCAGGTTCGCGCAGGCGATCAGGCGCCCTCGCAAAGCAGCGCGCGACAGCCTGAGGGCCGTTTTCATGTCCGGCACCGTGACCAGCACGAAAGCGCATTTTCCTCGTAGCTTCATCCACTCACCCTCAATCGTTTGACCTCTGAAATCTCAATTTACCTGCGAAAAAACCTCACGTCCTATTTTGCGTCTCGGTGTGTCAAGCATAAGTGTCGTAGACGGTCGCTGGCAAGGAATGCCCATAGCTCCCGCAACGAAAAAAAGAGCATCCGGCGAACCGTATGCTCTTTGCGCAATTAGCTTGGTGGATGGTTACCCGACGAGCGGATTTTCCGCCAGGAGCGCGGCGGCGCGGTCTTCGGGTTCAGGCTCTTCCTCGAGCTCGACCAGCGCCCTTAAGCGAACCTTGCGATGGTGATCGAAGCCAGTGCCGGCCGGGATGATGTGGCCCATGATCACATTCTCTTTGAAGCCACGCAGGTAATCCACTCGCGCACGCGTGGCCGCTTCCGTCAGCACGCGCGTTGTATCCTGGAACGATGCGGCGCTCAGAAAGCTTTCGGTTTCCAGCGAGGCTTTGGTGATGCCGAGCAGGACCGGCTGCGCTTCGGCCGGTTTGCCGCCCATCTTCTCAACACGCTGGTTCTCTTCCTCGAACTCAAGCTTATCCACCTGCTCGCCCCACAGGAACGTCGTGTCGCCAGGCTCGGTGATTCGCACCTTACGCAGCATCTGGCGGACAATGATCTCGATATGCTTGTCGTTGATGGTCACGCCTTGCAGCCGATAGACTTCCTGGACTTCGTTCACCAGGTGCTCCTGCAATTCCTGCGGGCCGCAGATGTCCAGGATTTCGTGCGGATCGATCGGACCTTCAGTCAATTGCTGGCCCTTTTTCACATAATCGCCCTTGAAGACGATGACATGCTTGCCGATCGGGATGAGGTGTTCCTCTTCCACGCTAGTCTGCTGATCTTTGATGACGATGCAGCGCTTGCCGCGCACGCTCGGGCCGAAGTCCACAATGCCGTCAATCTTCGAGATCTCCGCCGCGTCCTTGGGCCGGCGCGCCTCGAACAACTCGGCCACACGCGGCAATCCGCCGGTGATGTCCTTCGTCTTCGAGGTCTTGCGCGGCGTTTTGGCCATGAGCGTGCCGGCGACAATCTTGTCGTCTTCGGCGACTACAATGTGCGCCCCGGAAGGAATCGGGTAATTGGCCGCCGGCTCGCCGTTGTCATCAAGGATGATAATCTGCGGATGCAGATCCTCTTTGTGTTCGATGACTACCATCGCTTCCTGGCCAGTCGTCTCGTCCATTTCCTGCTTCATCGTGACACCTTCGATGATGTCGTGGAACTTCACCCGGCCGGCTTTCTCGGAGAGAATCGGCACATTGTACGGGTCCCATTGGATGAAGGTCTCGCCCTTCTTGACCTTGCTGCCGTCGCCCACGGAAATCACGGCGCCGATCACGACATTGTGATTCTCCAATTCACGGCCGTCCTCGCCGAGGATCGAGACAGAGCCGTTCTTATTGAGCACAATATTGTTGCCGTCCTCCAGTTGCACCAGGCGCAGATCGTTGTAGCGGACCGCGCCGTCAAATTTCGCTTTGATTTGCGGCTGTTTGAAACCGGCGGTGGCGGTGCCGCCGATGTGGAATGTGCGCATCGTGAGCTGCGTGCCCGGCTCACCGATGGACTGCGCGGCGATGATGCCGGTGGCTTCGCCCAGCTTTACCTGGATGCCGGTCGCCAAATTGCGCCCATAGCATCTGATGCACACACCCTGCTTGCTCTCGCATGTCAGCACCGAGCGGATTTTCACCTTCTCGACTCCCGAGTTGTCGATCAGACGTCCTTTGACTTCATCAATTTCTTCACCGGCCCGGATCAATATTTCCTTCGGGTTCTGCGGATTGTGGATGTCGTCGCAGGAATGGCGGCCGATCAGCCTTTCGCTAAGTTTCACCACTTCATCCTCGCCTTCGTAGATGGCCTCAACCCAGATGCCGTTGGTCGTGCCGCAATCGTCCTCGCGGATGATCACATCTTGGGCCACGTCCACCAGCTTGCGCGTCATGTAACCCGAGTCGGCCGTCTTTAAGGCGGTGTCGGCCAGGCCCTTGCGCGCGCCGTGAGTCGAGATGAAATACTCGAGCACCGTCAGTCCCTCGCGAAAGTTGGAAAGGATCGGCTTTTCGATGATGTCGCCTGAGGGCTTGGCCATCAGGCCGCGCACGCCGGCAAGCTGGCGGACCTGCTGTTTGTTGCCGCGCGCCCCGGAGTCCACCATGAGGGAAACAGGATTGTATTCCTTCTTTCCTTGGTTGTGTTTGAGCGTGTCCAACATGACGTTGGAAATCTGGTCGGTGCAGTGCGTCCAGATGTCGATAATCTTGTTGTAGCGCTCGCCCGGAGTGATGACGCCCTTGCGGTATTGCTTTTCCACTTCTTTGATCTGCCGCTGGGCGTTGTCGATCTCCTGGTTCTTTTCCTTCGGTATGATCATGTCATCGATGCCGATGGAAACGCCCGCTTTAGTTGCCTCGCGGAAGCCCAGCTCCTTGAGTTTGTCGAGCATGATGACCGTCTTTTCGTGGCCGCAGACTTTGTAGCATCGCCAGATCAGGTCCCCCAGCTCGGTTTTCTTCACCGATTTGTTCGAAAACCCCAATTCATCCGGCCAGATTTCGCTGAAGATGACGCGTCCAACCGTGGTCTCAATCACCTTTCTGTTTGCGTCTCCGAATTCGGTCTTCTTGCCAAGATCAGGATTGGCCAGCCGGACGCGGTCATGGGTGGCCAGCGCGCCGTCGGCGTAGGCGAAGAGCACTTCCGTCTTGGAACCGAACAGCTTGAGTTCATTTGGATCGGACGGCGCCGCTGTCCTCGGCTCGGCGGTAAGATAGAAGCAGCCCAGAGTGATGTCCTGCGTCGGCGTGATGATCGGCCGGCCGCTCGACGGGCTGAAGATGTTGTTCGGCGCCATCATCAGCAGACGCGCTTCCAATTGCGCTTCGACTGACAACGGTACATGCACGGCCATTTGATCGCCGTCGAAGTCCGCATTGTAAGCGGTGCAAACCAGTGGATGAATCCGGATGGCTTCCCCTTCAATGAGCTGCGGCTCGAACGCTTGAATCGACAATCGATGCAGCGTCGGAGCGCGGTTCAGCAGCACCGGGTGGCCACGAGTGACTTCTTCGAGGATGTCCCAGACTTCGGTCGTCTGCCGCTCGATCATTTTTTTGGCGGAACGGACCGTATGGACGTAGCCCAGCTCCTTCAGGCGGCGAATGATAAAAGGCTCGAACAAAACCAGCGCCATCTTTTTGGGCAGTCCGCATTGGTGCAGTTTGAGCTCGGGACCGATGACAATGACCGAGCGTCCGGAGTAGTCCACGCGCTTGCCGAGTAGGTTTTGGCGGAACCGTCCGCTCTTGCCCTTGAGCATGTCGCTGAGCGATTTGAGCGCGCGGTTGCCCGCGCCGGTGACAGCGCGGCCATGCCGGCCATTATCGAAGAGCGCATCCACCGCTTCCTGCAACATGCGTTTCTCGTTGCGGATGATGACTTCCGGAGTCTTGAGCTGGAGCAGGTTCTTCAGGCGGTTGTTCCGGTTGATCACGCGCCGATACAGGTCGTTGAGATCGGAGGTGGCGAAGCGGCCGCCTTCCAACGGCACCAGCGGGCGCAGGTCCGGCGGGATCACCGGCAGCACGGTCAGGATCATCCATTCCGGCCGGCTCTTGGACGATTGCAGACCCTGGAGCAGTTTGATGCGCTTGGCGATTTTCTTGCGGATTTGCTTGCTCTTGGTCTCGGTCATCGCGGTCTGCAAATGATCGATCTGTTTGGCCAAATCGACTTTGCTCAACGCGTCGCGCACGGCCTCCGCTCCCATCTTGGCGACGAACGCCTCCGGGCCGTAGGTCTCGCGCGCCTCCCGAAACTCGTGCTCGCTCAGCAGTTGGTTCAGCTTGAGCGGCGTCGAGCCGGGGTCAATAACCATGTAGTCTTCATAATAGATGACGCGCTCCAGGTTGCGGGCCGTCATGTCCAGCACCAGGCCGATCCGCGAAGGCATGCACTTGAAGAACCAGATGTGGCAAACCGGGACCGCCAGCTCAATGTGGCCCATCCGCTCCCGGCGAACGCGCGCCAGCGTCACCTCCACGCCGCATCGGTCGCAGACCACCCCGCGGTGTTTGATGCGCTTGTATTTCCCGCACGAACACTCCCAGTCCTTAACCGGACCGAAAATCCGCTCGCAAAACAAGCCGCCCTTTTCCGGCTTGAATGTCCGGTAGTTGATCGTTTCCGGATTCTTGACTTCACCTTTGGACCAGGAACGAATCGAGTCCGGCGAAGCGACGGAAATCGCGACGTATTCGACCTGATTGACCTTGTCCAACCCGAGCAGCTCTCGGGCGCTTTCTTTGGTGCTAATCATAAAAACAATTTAGTGAACTAATAGGGCTTGAAAAAGTTATGCCGAGGACAGGAGCGTCATCCGTTCAACAGGCTGATCGACAGGGTTGGAGTAACCCACTTTCACGTCGAGGCCCAGCGACTGCATTTCCTTGACCAGCACGTTGAACGATTCCGGTATGCCGGCCTCAAGGCTGTTGTCGCCTTTGACAATGCTTTCGTAAATGCGTGTGCGGCCCTGCACGTCGTCCGATTTGACGGTCAGCAGTTCCTGCAGCGTATAAGCGGCTCCATAGGCTTCCATGGCCCAAACTTCCATCTCACCAAAACGCTGGCCGCCGTACTGCGCCTTGCCGCCGAGCGGCTGCTGGGTGACGAGCGAGTAAGGCCCGACAGCGCGGGCATGGATCTTGTCAGCGACCAGATGGCCGAGCTTCATCATGTAAATGTAGCCCACGACGATTTCCTGATCGAAGGTCTCGCCGGTCCGGCCGTCAATAAGCCGCGTCTTGCCGTGTTCGGGCAGTTTCGCTTCCTCGAGGTAATCCCGGATTTCCTTTTCCTTGATGCCATCGAACACCGGCGTGGCAAAACGCAGCCCGAGCAGCCGGGCCGCCCAGCCCAGGTGCGTCTCCAGCACCTGGCCGACGTTCATGCGCGAAGGCACGCCCAGCGGGTTCAACACAATGTCCACCGGCGTCCCGTCCGACAGGAACGGCATGTCCTCTTCCGCAACAATCTTGGCGACCACGCCCTTGTTCCCGTGCCGTCCCGCCATCTTGTCACCGACCGATAGTTTGCGCTTCGAGGCGATATAGACCTTGACCGACTTAATCACGCCGCTATCGACGCCTTCGCCCGATTCGGCGCGCTCGATCTCTTCATCGTACTGCATCTGCAGGTCGTCGAACTTCTTCTTGAACGCGCCGATGATTTCATTGATCTTGTTGCGGATCGGCGACGGATCGATCTCGATGCGATCGTACACCTGGGCCAGCTTGCGCAGGAGCGTCTTGGTGATCTTGCGGTTGGCCGGAATGATGATCTCGCCGGTCTCGCTGTTGACGACATCCAGTGGAATCTTTTCGCCAAGCAGGATGTTGCTCAGTGCTTCGGTAAGCTGCTCCCGCAATTCGTCCGTCTTTTTCCGGTGTTCCTCTTCAACTTCCCGGGCGTGGCGCCGATCCTCGGAGGCTGAGCTGCGGCCTTCGTGGTCGGAATCCTTCTTGGCCGAAACTTTGACATCCATGACGATCCCGTAAGTTCCCGAGGGCACTTTGAGTGACGTGTCTTTCACATCCGCGGCTTTTTCGCCAAAAATGGCCCGCAGCAATCGCTCCTCTGGCGCCAGCTCGGTTTCGCTCTTAGGCGTGATCTTGCCGACTAGTATGTCCCCCGGCTTGACCTCGGCTCCGACGCGAATCACGCCGTCCGGACCGAGATTCTTCAGCGCCTCATCGCCAAGATTCGGGATGTCGCGCGTGATTTCTTCCGGGCCGAGCTTGGTGTCGCGGGCGCCGACTTCGAACTCATCAATGTGGATCGAGGTGAAAACGTCCTCTTTGACGATGCGTTCGCTGATCAGGATGGCGTCTTCGAAGTTATAACCGTTCCAGGGCATGAAGGCCACGAGCACATTGCGACCCAGCGCCAGCTCGCCGCCCTGCGTGCAAGGGCCATCGGAGATGACCTGGCCCTTTTTCACCGAGTCACCCTTGTGGACCAGTATCTTCTGGTTGATGCATGTCGCGGCGTTCGAGCGCATGAACTTGCGGACCTGGTAAACCCAAATCCCTTTCGCGGGGTCGTGCTTAATCCGTTTCTTGGTCTCGGGCAGCTTGCCGTCTTCGGTGATAATGATCTGATTGCCGGTCACTGAAGCCACTTTGCCGCTCTCTTCGGCGACAATGACCGCGCGCGAGTCCCGCGCAACGCGCTCTTCCAGTCCGGTCGCGACTAGGGGCGCTTCCGTCGAAAGCAATGGAACCGCCTGGCGTTGCATGTTGGAGCCCATCAGCGCCCGGTTGGCGTCGTCATGCTCGAGGAATGGAATCAGGCTGGCGGCTACAGAGACCAACTGTTTGGGCGAAACGTCCATGTAATCAACCCGTGCGGGTTCCACGTCGATAAAATCGCCCTTGCCGCGGCACACCACCCGATCAGTCCCGAACGCGCCACGCTCGCTGATCGGCGAATTGGCCTGAGCGATCACGAACGATTCCTCGCGGTCCGCCGTCAGGTAATCGATATGGTTGGTCACCTTGCCCGACTCGGCTTTCCGATAGGGCGTTTCGAGAAATCCGAAATCGTTGATGCGAGCGAACGTCGCCAGCGACGCGATCAAACCGATGTTCGGGCCTTCCGGCGTTTCCACCGGACAAATGCGGCCATAATGGGACGGGTGCACGTCCCGTACCTCGAAGCCGGCGCGATCGCGCGAAAGTCCGCCCGGTCCCAGCGCCGACAAGCGCCGCTTGTGCGTCAGTTCCGCCAGTGGATTGATCTGGTCCATGAACTGCGACAACTGGCTGCGCCCGAAGAAATCCCGGATGACGGCCGAAAGCGCCTTCGGGTTGATCAATTTTTGCGGAGACATGGATTCGACGCCCTGGTCGAAAAGCGTCATACGCTCTTTGACGAGGCGTTCCGTGCGGGCCAGACCGACCCGGCATTGATTTGCCAGCAACTCGCCGACCGTGCGCACGCGGCGGCTGCCCAAATGGTCGATGTCGTCGAGCGAACCTTCGCCCTTCTTGAGGCGGAGCAGGTACTTGGTCGCCGCCACCAAATCCGCTTTGGTCAGGATGCGGGAGTCGCCGCCTTTAATGCCGAGCTTCTGGTTGATCTTGTAGCGGCCGACGCGGCCCAAATCATAGCGTTTGGCGTCGAAGAACAACCGTTTGATGAGCGCCTTGGCGTTGGCCGCCGTCGGCGGGTCTCCTGGACGCAGCCGGCGGTAGATGTCCTTGAGCGCCTCTTCCTCGTTTTTCGCCGGATCCTTCTTCATGCACTTGATGATGATCCCTTCGTCGGCGGTGGTATCGACGACCTTGAGCTTGTGCACGCCCAGCTCGGCAATCTGCTTGACTACGGCTTTGGACAGCGGCTCAAAAGCGCGCGCCACGACCAGACCCTTGTCCTGATCCACAGCGTCTTCAATAAGGACTTTGTTGGGAAGATCGTCGCGCTTTTCGGCTTCCTTGACGCTCATCTCTTCGATGTCATAGAAAAGCCTCAGAATTTCTTCGTCCGTTCCCCGGTTCTTTTCATGGTTTTCCTTGCCCTTGCCCTCCCCATCCAGAAACGCCAGCGCCCGGAAAAACGTCGTGGTCAAGAATTTCCGGCGCCGCTTCTTGCGGTCCAGATAAACGTAAAGCAGATCGCTGGTGTCGAACTGCGCCTCGTACCACGAGCCGCGATCCGGGATGATGCGGAACGAATGGAGGATTTTGCCGTTCGGATGCTGGGTGGCCTCGAACGCCAGGCCCGGCGACCGGTGAAGTTGGCTGACGATGACGCGTTCCGCTCCGTTGATGACGAACGTTCCTTGCGGTGTCATCAGCGGTAACTCGCCCATAAAGACCTTCTCCTCTTTGGTCCCTTTTTCTTCCTTGAGGAGGAAGGTGACGTACAAGGGAGCTCCATAGGTCAATCCTTCGCGCAGGCACTCCAGCCAGTCCAGTTTGGGCTCGCCGATCTCGTACGAATGAAAATCCAGCACGCACTTTTCGTCGTAGCTCTTGATGGGGAACACTTCGGTGAAGACCGCCTGCAACCCCAGGTTCTTGCGTTTGGAGGGCGGCTGGTCGGCTTGCAGAAACTCCCGGTACGAATTGGTCTGCAATTCGATCAGGTTGGGCGGAGCGATGATTTCTTTGATCTTGCCGAAGTTGATTCGTTCAATTGCTCGTGATGGCATTTGGACCTTTTTCAATGGCCTGGCCAGCGGCTCAGGCCGTCAGTTACTGCTAAACGACACAAGGCAAGAACGCTCCGTTCAAAAGCGAACTTGCCCAAACCCGGACCGCTCGAGGCGATCCCGCGCATGTGCTGATGGAAATTCTCAGATTATCTATTGACCACCGGCCGAGGGTGAAATCCGGGGAAGCCGTCCTGGCGCCTCCCCGGAAAATTTCCCCTATTTGACTTCTACTTTAGCGCCCGCTTCTTCCAACTTCTTCTTGGCGTTATCGGCGTCGGCCTTCGGCGCGCCTTCCAGCACCGCTCGCGGCGCGCCTTCCACCAACGCCTTGGCTTCCGCCAGGCCGAGGCCGGCTTTGACCTCGCGCACGGCCTTGATCACGGCAATCTTCTTATCGGCCGGAACCGATGCCAGGATCACATCAAAGGCCGTCTTGGCCTCGGCGGGCGGGGCCGCTGCAGCCGCGCCGCCAGGAGCCGCTGCCGCCACCGCTATCGGCGCGGCCGCTGTCACTCCCCATTTCGTTTCCAATTCTTTCACCAGGTCGGCGATCTCCAGGACCGTCGCGCTACTCAGGTCTTCCACGATTCGTGTTTTATCCAGGGCCATTCTTACCTTTCATTATCGTCTCGTCGTCGGCCATGGCGATGGCCGGTTTGAGCTCGCTGCCTGCGAACCGACGATTTACGTTGTTGTTGTTTGTTCCCACCGCCGTTTGGCTTGTACGGGGTGAAATTGTTAAATTCGTTTTCGTTAGCCGGCCGCGGGCGCAGCGGCCGCCTCGCCCAGCTTCTCTTTTCGTGCCGCCAGCACTCGCGCCATTTGGCTGGCCGGCGTGTTCAACAATCTGACGAATTTGGTCGTCGGCGACTTCATCAACCCCAGCAATTGACTGCGCAGAACCTCGATCGATGGCAAATCCGCCAGTGCCAGGACCTGCGGCTGCTCCAGCCGCTGATTGTTCAGATAACCGAAGTGGACCTTCAATCGATCGAATTCGGCTCCGAACGATTTCACCACTTTCGCCGCTCGTGAAATGTCGCGCTGGCCGGTGACCACCGCCACCTGGCCTGTTAAGGCGCCGTTCAGGTCGCCGACGCCCGCTTCTTTAGCCGCAATCCGGAAAATCGAGATCTTGACGATGTGAATCTCCGCCCCGGCTTTGTTCAGCCGCTGTCGCAATTCCGTCAGGTGGGCCACCTTCAAGCCCTTGTAGTTGACCACGATGAAAAAGGGCGAGCTGTTCAGCCGGACCAGGTATTCTTTTGCTAAGTTTTGCTTTTCGGCACGCATGTTTCTTCCTGTATTTGGCAGGCAGGTTAGGTCACGACGAACTCTTTCAAATCCACGCGCACCGGAGGGCTCATCGTCGCTGAGAGGGTGCAGCTATGAACGTAGGCGCCCTTGACGCTGTGAGGCCGCGCCTTGACGACTGCGTCGATCACCGACCGGGCGTTCTCTTCGATTTGCGTCTGGTTAAAGGACGCCTTGCCAATCGGCACGTGGATATTGCCCGCCTTATCAATCTTGAACTCGACCCTGCCGGCCTTGACCTCTTTCACCGCGCGCCCAGTGTCGTCGGTCACGGTCCCCGTCTTGGGATTCGGCATCAAGCCGCGCGGTCCCAGTACTTTGCCCAGTTTGCGCACTTCGCCCATCGCCTCGGGCGTGGCCACCGCAACGTCAAACTCATTCCAGCCTTCCTGGCATTTTTTAATCATGTCCTCGAACCCCACGTATTCCGCGCCCGCGGCTTTCGCCGCCTCTGCGGCCGGGCCGCTCTTGGCGAAGACCAGCACACGAACGGTTTTGCCACTGCCATGCGGAAGCGGAACTGTTCCCCGGACCATCTGGTCCGATTGTTTCGGGTCCACGCCCAGACGGAACGCCAGATCGATCGTCTCGTTGAACTTCGCCTTCGGAAATTTGATCAACACCTCGACGGCAGATTTCAAGGGATAGATTTTCTGCTTGTCCACCGCTTCGAGAGCTTTGCGATATCGTTTGCTTGCCATGTTTGGTTTTGCGGTACTGGCGAATTCCGATCTATCGGGACTCTCCCGCGATTCTACTGGGACCTATGGTACTCATGTTAATCAACCACTTCGATGCCCATGCTGCGGGCCGTGCCGGCGATGACTCGAAATCCAGCTTCATCGCCGGTTGAATTCAAATCTTTGGCCTTGAGTTTGACGATTTCCAGGACCTGCTTTCGGGTCACTTTGCCGACTTTTTCCTTGTTCGGTTCTTTCGATCCAGCCGTGATCCCCGCCGCCTTTTTCAGCAGCACGGATGCCGGCGGCGACTTGGTGATAAACTTGAACGATTTGTCCTGGAAAACCGTGATCACCACCGGGATCACCATGCCAGGCTGATCTTTTGTCGCAGCGTTAAATTCCTTGCAGAACGCCATGATGTTGACGCCGTGCTGGCCGAGCGCAGGTCCTACCGGCGGCGCCGGATTGGCCTGCCCGGCCGGTATCTGCAACTTAATCATTCCTGTAACTTTCTTGGCCATACAAATTCTTACTCTTACTCTTGATCCTAATCTTAATCTTTCTCTTACTCTTGCTCCCGCCGCCCCGTCAGTTTCTGCAGATTAAGGTTAATAAATGACCGCTCACCCTTTCTCCACCTGCCAGTATTCCAATTCCACCGGCGTGTTCCGGCCGAAAATATTTACTGTCACTTTCAATTTGCCGCGTTCCGGCTCAATTTCCTCGATCACGCCACTGAAATTGAGGAACGGACCGTTGTTGATCTTGACCGTTTCGCCCACGTCGAAGCTGACCTTCGGCTTCTCATGCTCTTCGGAGGCCGAGATCTGGTTTTTGATCGACTCGACTTCCTCCGCAGGCGTCGGCGTCGGAGGCTCTCCGCCCACAAAACCAATCACTCCCTGCGTTTCCTTGATGAAATACCACGGCTTCTCGATGATGCGGTGGTTGTCATCCAGCAACACCATGTCCACGAACACGTAGCCCGGCCAGAGCTTCCGGGTGGACACCGTTTTCTTCTGGTTGCGAACTTCGACGACCTTCTCCATCGGCACCAGGACTTCTTTGATAAAGTCGCCCATTTCCTCGGGCTTGATGCGCTTTTCGATGCTCTCTTTGACCTTCTGTTCCTGGCCCGAGAGCGTATGAATGACAAACCACTGGCTTTGCATGATGCTCACAGTTTCAACCAGTAAAGGACCCGGAAAAAGATCTGATCCACCAGGACCGTGAAGCCGCCCAGAATAAAGATTGATACCGCGACTACCACGGTCGAACCCTTCAATTCGTCCCACGTCGGCCAGGTGCACTTGCGTAATTCTTCACGCGTCTGCTGCACGTACGTCGTCAATCGCACAAGGTAACCCTTGCGCCACAGAATCCCGAAGAGGATTCCGACGACCGCCACCCAGATGCCTATTTTTCCAAGATCGCTCACAATTTTCTGCTCTATCTATAACTGGCGGAGAGGGAGGGATTCGAACCCCCGTCGGCGGTTAAGCCGAAGCGGTTTTCAAGACCGCCGCAATAGACCACTCTGCCACCTCTCCGGAAGTGCAGAGTGAAGAGTGCAAAGTGCAGAATGCCGGAACCGTTGCTTGCCGGTTAACTATTCTTCGTTCTTTATTCATTCTGCACTCTTCACTTTAAACTCTGCATTTAAGATGGCAGGGCGGGAGGGACTCGAACCCCCAACCGACGGTTTTGGAGACCGCTACTCTACCAATTGAGCTACCGCCCTTCTGCCGAAGTACGCCTGACGTAAGCTCGTGCTGACCATTTAGTTCAATCGACTCGATTGACCTCTGACGCGTAAACGCTTTAACGATTCAACGGTTCAACGTCTCCAGGCTTCACAGCCCTATGCGATGACCTCCGTAACTCGTCCCGCGCCGATCGTCCGGCCGCCCTCGCGAATCGCGAACCGCTGCCCGCGCTCCATCGCCACCGGCGCAATCACTTTCACTTCCACCGAGACGTTGTCGCCTGGCATTACCATTTCCACGCCCTGTGCCAGGGTCACGGTCCCCGTCACGTCAGTCGTGCGGAAATAAAATTGCGGCCGATAATTCGTAAAGAACGGTGTGTGCCGCCCGCCTTCTTCCTTCGAAAGCACATAAACTTCCGCTTTGAAGTTCGTGTGCGGGGTGATGCTGCCCGGCTTGGCCAGCACCATGCCACGCTCGACTTCTTCTTTCTTGGTGCCGCGCAGCAGCACGCCCACGTTGTCGCCCGCGTTTGCGGAATCCAGCAACTTCCGGAACATTTCGATGTCCGTGGCGACTGTCTGGCGCGTGTCCTTGAGCCCGACTATCTCCACCGGGTCCATGCGCTTGAGTTGACCCCGCTCGACTCGGCCCGTGACCACCGTGCCGCGGCCTTCAATGTTGAACACGTCCTCGATGCACATCAGGAACGGCTTGTCGATTTCCCGTGTGGGCAGCGGTATGTGTTCGTCAATCGCTTCCATGAGCTTTTGGATGGCTTGCTCGCCCTCGGGCTCTCCCGCCATCGCCTTCTTGGAACTGCCCCTGATGACCGGCGTCTTTTCACCTGGAAACTCGTACTTCGTCAGCAGATCGCGCACTTCCATTTCGACCAGGTCCAGCAGTTCCGGATCGTCCACCAAATCTACCTTGTTCAGGAACACAACGATCGCCGGCACCCCGACCTGTCGGGCTAGCAACACGTGTTCCTTGGTCTGCGGCATCGGGCCCTCGGAAGCGTCCACAACCAGGATTGCTCCGTCCATTTGGGCTGCGCCCGTAATCATATTCTTGATGAAGTCAGCGTGGCCGGGGCAATCGATGTGCGCGTAGTGCCGCTTGTCGCTCTGATACTCGACGTGTGAAACGGCGATCGTGACGGTCTTGGTTTCGTCCCGCACTGTGCCGCCTTTTGTAATTTCCGCATACGAGATCGGGGTCGCCAGGCCCTTCTTGCCCTGGGTCTTCACAATCGCCGCCGTTAACGTGGACTTCCCGTGGTCAATATGCCCGATAGTTCCGACGTTGACGTGCGGCTTGTTTCGTTGAAATTGCTCTTTTGCCATTGCGTTCTCCTGGTGTGGTTGTCTCTGTGTGTTACCTGGTTTTGTTATTTCAATTAGCAATTACCGGCTCGGCAGTTTGACGTTTCAGATGGAGCCCATGATCAGGGTTGAACTGATGACCTCGTCCTTACCAAGGACGCGCTCTGCCAACTGAGCTACATGGGCGTGGCCAAAACTTTCAACCGAATTCATCACGTAGCCTGCAAGCGACAAAAAACCATTACCCCCGGCTTTTTCGTTAAAAAGCTCAGGAGTTGGCTTTCGACTCTTTACGGTCTGACTACAGCGCGAAAATTACGCGAATTGGCGCTCAGTGTCAACGGGTTTTGAAAGGTTTTTTCGCTGCCCAAAAGGCCCAATTTGCCTGTGATCTTCATTCCCAACAAGGCACGGAAACTGTCTCTGATCTGCGGCCAGGACACCCCTCTTTCGAGGAGAGAAAGTCGGATTTTTTCCAAACTCGAAAAGTCGGTGGCCAGACCGCACATAGCGCGAATTAGACCAGCGCCGCCTTTCTCTCATCCAGCCACTCCGCCGCCGTGCCGAGCCTGCTCCGAATCCTGGTCCTGCAAAAAGCGGAAGGCACCTTCCGCCCCTGTCAGGCTGTCCTTTCCCCTTCTCGACGCGCTGCTGCGATAACTCCGCCACCATGCCCCGACCTCCCGACGCCCGACATGGCTTGAGCATTCAGCTAGGGTGACCGCCTCCGGGCGGCGGCGGCCTGCTCTGTTATTCACCCGACGAACCCTCCGTATTACGCGGAATTGTGTCCGTTGGCCGATTCTATTAAGTTACTCATGACTGAACATGAAATATGAAATCACTAACCGTTAACGCTTTCGCAGTGCTCTTCGCCTTCGTCGCCTACTGTTGCGATTCTCCGACCGTCCCTACCGTTTATCAGATGAGCGCTGGCCAGACCCAGATCGTGCAATGGAGCTTCGCTGACTGCACCAACAGCCTCAACAATTTCACCATCGACATCGGGAAGCCTCGCTACCACAAAGGCACATTACAGAAACTCTCACCCAACACGCCCTTAACGGTCACTGCCACCAATCTCACCACGGGCGAGGTGGCGGGCTATGCAGCTCCTTTTGTGCTGACGTTCACCAACAACGTGCAAGGGGCTGACGTTGTGCTCACTATGTTTTTTCAAGGGTATCACAATACCAATAAAGTCGTTGCGGTTGAGGTCTCCACCGCGGCAACCAATTGACCGGGCTGTGTTGGCTGCGCCGAGCTTGCACCTGTAGCGGCTGTGTTGGCCCGCGTAGCGGGTCGTGTAGCGGCTCCGGGCTTAGGACGACACAGCAAAATCAATAGTTGTAGCGATGTAGCGGCTGCAGAACCCAAAGAGCGCCGGGCCTCCAGAATTCTAGTACCCTCCAGTCAGCTTTAGAATGGCCGTGACATTCAGCGCCGCCTTGGGCACGAACGAACTAGCGTCCACAAACTCCGGCAGCTTCGAGCCGTCGGCGCTGCGCTCGGAACAATGGTCGTTGTCACCCCATGGGCCCAACCCGTCCAGCGTGGGCACCACATCCCAGATCAGGTTCGCATCGCTCAAGCCGCCGCGTTCTTCGCCGCTCACGGAGCGTCCAAGCTCTTTGCCCGCCTGCTGCCATACGTGCAACAATCGATCGGTTAGAGCGTTGTGGAGCCAGGGTCGTCGTTCGTTCACAATCTCAACCTTCACCTGACAGGCGTATCCATCGACCGGACTGCGCACTTCGCCTGTGCCCGCCAGAGCCAATAAGGCCGTCCGGCCGCTCTGGTAGGCCTCGTTTGTGAACGCCCGGAATTCTCCCTCCGCGCTCGCCTCATGCGGCACGCGATTCGCCACCGTCCCGCCTGAAATCGCGCCGACGTTGAACGTCAGATCACGCGAATAATTCGTCAATGCGGCGACGCGCTCGACGGTCCTGGCCAATTGAACAACTGCATTCGCCCCATGACTATGCTTGCCCCCGGCATGCGCGCCGCGGCCCGATACCGTGATTCGCCACACGGCCCGGCCCTTGCGCGCAACGACAACCAACTGCTCATCCCCGAATCGTCCCTCCGCTTCGAACACCAGCGCGGCGACCGTCTGGCTGTCAAATCGGTGACGACAAACCTCGCCAAAATCGGGCGACAAAGGTTCTTCGGCGGAATTCAGCAGCACGTTCCAGGAAATCTCCTCGAATACTTCCGGCGCGAGCTCGCGCAACGCTGACAGCACCAGCCACATCATCACGGTCCCACCCTTGATGTCCACCGTACCCGGCCCATAAATTCGCTCTCCCTCCGGTTGCCAATGAAAATTATTTCGCGCCTCTTCCTCCGGTGGAAACACGGTGTCAAGGTGAGAGATCAGCGAAATGTTCCGACGTAAGCGCCCTCGACGCGTTAAAATCACGTGGTCGCCGAATGTTCCTTTGGCGCACGGCACGCGCTCCGCGCCAAACCCGAGCGGCGCAAAACAGTCGGCCGTGAGCTTCCCCAGCCGGTTGACCCCCTCTCGATTCGCCGTGAAGCTGTTGATCTCCACCATCGCCTTCAAGAGCCGGAGCGCCTCGGGCATTCGGCCTTCGAGGAATTTTTTCAGAGATTCGACGCTTGGCACGGGAACCAGAGTGTCGCGAGCGTTCGCGGAGGTCAACCTTGGCCGCAACGCTGCGGAGGGCGGCCGTCCTCGGCCGCAGCTACGTCCATACAAATGAAGTGCTCGCGATGTGCCATGGGTCTGAAGGAATCGCCCGTTGCTGTGCCCGGGGACGGGCACCCTCCGATGAGTCTTCAGCGTGCGTCCTTCGCCAACGGTGCCGCTCCTCATTCATGACGGCGCTTGTGTTGGTTGGCCTGACGAGTACGCTGCGCCGCCACATGCCGTCGAGCGAACTCCTCGGGCTATTCTTCGCCGCTGCGGCGGCCGGCGCCATTAACGCCGTCGCCGGCGGCGGCACGCTCATCACGTTCCCGACCCTGCTTTTCTTCGGAACGCCGGCCATCGTCGCCAATGCCACCAGCACGGTGGCGCTGGTGCTCGGCACCTCTGGGAGCCTATTTGGTTATCGTCAGCATTTGTCGGCGATCAGACCGTGGCTGTGGCGCTTTGTTCCCATCAGTTTGATAGGCGGCTTGATCGGCGGCATTCTTCTGACTCTTACCAGCAATCGAATGTTTTCGAAGCTGGTCCCGTTCCTTATCCTCTTTGCGACGCTCGTATTCCTGGCCCAGGGCGCCGTGCGCCGCATGTGGGCCGTGGCCAATCCGGTGGCTGGTCGCCAGCACGTGGCGCTCGCCGGAGCAATGCTCTTTCAGCTAGCGGTGGCAGTTTACGGCGGCTATTTCGGCGCCGGCATCGGGATCCTGATGCTGGCCTGGCTTGGGTTCATCGGGCTGGGCAACATCCACGAAATGAACACTCTAAAGACCCTCCTCGGCTCGCTGATCAACGTCGTGGCTGCACTCTGGTTCTGCTTCGCCGGTCTGATCCATTGGCCGAAGGCAGGAGTAATGACGGCCGGCGCGCTGGCAGGTTATTTTCTGGGCTCGCATTACTCCCAGCGATTCCCCCAAGCCCGAGTCCGCCAAATCATCACTGTGATTGGTTTCATCCTTTCGGTGGTGACATTCTATCGCGAATTTCTTCGATGAACTGGAGGTCGATGCTCCAAACTTATTAACCTTGGCCCATGAACCGACCAGCCTACCGCGCAGCCATTATTGAGTACATCCGGGCTCAGGCGAAGCCGCCCGACAAGTTCAGTCACCAACCCCGGCTTTATCGCCTCGCCACCCAACTTGCGGAAAACCAACCTTTCGATGACAACGTGCTGTTTGCCACCGCCTGGATGCACGACCTCGGGGTCTTTATCGGGCACCGGCCCGAAGCGCCCGCCGCCCTGGCCGAGTGGGACCACGTTGCTTATGCCATCGATAAAACGCCTGCATTACTGCGGGAGTTCGGCTTTCCCGCTAAAAAAATTCCCGCCGTCCTCGAAGCTATCCGCACCCATCTTCCATCCGCAGTGCCGACTGCATTTGAGGGCGTGCTGCTCCGCGACGCGGACATTCTCGAACAACTCGGCGCCACAGCGATTCTTCGCACCGTCAGCAAGATCGGCCGTGACACTCGTTTCGCTTGCTTCGCCGACGCCCTGCGTGTTTTGCGCAATAATGCCGCCCAGTTGCCAAATCTACTGCGGCTTGATTCAGCTCGCCGAATGGCCGAACCGCGCGTGAGGATTCTCCGGGCGTTTCTGGACGCGGCGGAGGCCGAGGCCATTGGCTTTTTCGAGCCGGAAAAAAGCATCACGTCTGCTTGACATCGATCCCAATTCTGATAGCGTCATTTTACTGCCGCGATGAAAAACACTTCGTTCATCGGTCGTGTCCCAGGCCGGAGGCAAGGGTTTACTCTGATCGAACTGCTCGTCGTCATCGCCATCATCGCCATTCTCGCCTCGATGCTTTTGCCGGCGCTTTCCAAGGCCAAGACCAAAGCGCAGGGGATTATGTGCATGAGCAATCATCGCCAACTGTCGCTGGCCTGGCGGATGTATTCTGAAGACAACCGCGATGTGCTTTTGTTCGCGACAGCTTCCGGTATCTACGTACCATGGACCTGGGTCCAAGGAGTACTGGACTATCGTCCCGGCAATCATTCCAATTGGGATGTCAATGAAGACATCAAGAAAAGCCCGATGTGGCCGTATTGTGGAAACTCCGTTGGAATCTGGAAATGCCCGGCGGACCTGAGCCGGGTGGTACCCTCCGACGGGCCGTTTGCGGGACAATCGGTTCCGCGCGTTCGAACTATGGCGATGAGCATCTGGGTGGGAGGTTGGATGGAGGCTTCGGGAGATTTAACCGATGCAAACTGCTCTGGACCTGCGTGGAGGGTCTATCACAAATTTACAGACCTGATTGCGCCTGGCCCGACGCGGACATGGGTCTTAATGGATGAGCGCGAGGATCGCATCAACTTCGGCAATGCCTTTACAGATATGACCGGCTATCCAGACAGTCCGACTTCCTGGCGCTTTCACTTTGATTATCCCGGCGGCTATCATAATCGAGCCGGCGGTTTCTCCTTCGCGGACGGCCATGCTGAAATCAAGAAATGGCGAGATGACCGCACGGTTCCTCCGATCGTCGTCGGGGGCGCCTGGGATTCCAACGAATACGTCAGCTCACCCAGGAACCAGGACATCTTCTGGATGCAGGATCGCTCGACCCGGAAAAAGTAAGGCTAAGCCTTCGCGTACACCTCCGCGCCTTTTTCGACGAATTCTTTCGATTTGTCTTCCATGCCCCGCTGGAGGGCCTCCTGCTCATTCAAACCTTGCTCGGCCGCATATTGACGCACGTCTTCGGTGATCTTCATCGAGCAGAAATGCGGTCCGCACATCGAGCAGAAATGGGCGAGCTTGGCGCCTTCGGCCGGCAGAGTTTCGTCATGGAACTCGCGGGCGGTAACCGGATCGAGGCTCAGGTTGAATTGATCTTCCCAGCGAAACTCGAAGCGCGCCTTGCTGAGCGCGTTGTCTCGATACCGGGCTGAAGGATGGCCCTTGGCCAGGTCAGCGGCGTGGGCTGCGATTTTGTAGGCGATCACGCCGTCCTTGACGTCTTTTTTGTTCGGCAGGCCGAGGTGTTCCTTCGGGGTGACATAGCAAAGCATCGCGGTGCCATACCAACCGATCATCGCCGCGCCAATCGCGCTCGTGATATGATCGTAACCGGGAGCAATATCGGTCGTCAGGGGGCCGAGGGTGTAAAATGGCGCCTCCTGGCACCACTCGAGTTGTTTCTCCATGTTCTCTTTGATGAGATGCATGGGTATGTGGCCGGGGCCTTCGTTCATCACCTGGCATCCCATCTCCCAGGAAATCTTCGTGAGCTCCGCCTGTGTCCGCAGTTCGGCGAATTGCGGCTCGTCGTTCGCGTCGGCAATCGAGCCTGGCCGCAAACCGTCACCCAGGCTGAAGCTGACGTCGTAAGCGCGCAAAATTTCGCAGATCTCCCGGAAGCGGGTGTAAAGGAAGCTTTCCTGGTGATGGGCCAGGCACCATTTCGCCATGATCGAACCGCCACGCGACACAATGCCGGTCACTCGGCTCGCCGTCAGGGGGATGTAGCGCAGCAGCACGCCGGCGTGCACGGTGAAGTAATCCACTCCCTGCTCGCACTGCTCGATGAGCGTATCTCTATAGACCTCCCACGTCAGTTCCTCGGCTTTGCCGTCAACTTTTTCCAAGGCCTGGTAAATCGGCACCGTGCCGATCGGCACCGGCGAGTTGCGTATGATCCATTCGCGCGTTTCGTGGATGTCCTTCCCCGTAGAAAGATCCATCACGGTATCCGCGCCCCATTTGGTGGCCCAGCGCATCTTTTCGACTTCTTCCTCGATGCTCGAGGCCACCGCGCTGTTGCCGATGTTGGCGTTGATCTTCACCAGGAAGTTGCGCCCAATAATCATCGGCTCGCTTTCTGGATGATTGATGTTGGCCGGAATGATCGCGCGGCCCCGGGCGACTTCGGACCGAACGAATTCGGGCGTGATCGCCTCGGGAATGCGGGCGCCAAATGATTCCCCGCCGAGATTTCGTGGTCCTATGGTCTTGTGGTGCTGTGGTCCCTTCCCCTCCCGTCCGAGGTTTTCGCGGATTGCGATGAATTCCATCTCCGGGGTGATGACGCCCTGGCGCGCATAATGGAGCTGCGTCACGATCTTTCCCGGTTTGGCGCGCAAGGGCTGACGTCGGAGCGACGCCGGAATGGGCGCGTCACTGCGGCCCGGGATCGGGCGATACGATGGCTTGGTTTCCTCGACGTCTCCGCGCGCTAAAATCCACTGTCGCCGCAGGGGCGGCAGGCCTTGCTCTACTTCTCCATGAAACTCCGGATCGCTCCAGGGCCCGGAACAATCATAGACACGGACCGGGGCATTGGTTTCCGCGCGACCGGTGAGCGACTTAGTCGGGCTTAACTCGATCTCCCGAAACGGCACGCGCACATCTGCGTGGAGCTTCCCGCCGACCCAAACCTTTCGCGAACGCGGCAGCGGCTCCGTGCTCTGCGGCTCAAACGAACTCTTGGTTGCAATCATAAAATCGGATTTGTGATTTCGGATCTCAGACTTCTCTCGGATTTTGGCCTTCGGATTTCGGATTTACCCACGGCCTGCCGGCACGAGCTGGAAGGAAACGCTCTGAAGTTCCCTTCGCCAGCATTACCTGGAGCAGGTTCATCGGGTCTGTCCCTAATATTTTCGGGACACTCTCAGCCTCTGCATCCGCCGAATGCTTTCGGAGGACGACAGGTTGGCTCCCCTGCGACAAATTAGACGTTAGGCCCAACCGCTCTGTGCGTCAAGTCGCGAACCGGCAGCGGGTTGGATCGCCTTCCCGCGAGGAAACCAAGTGGGAAGAGGCCCCCGAACCGCAAGTGACGCGCAGAATTCGAAGCGAATCAGGGGACCAAGTAACCAAGATCAGCGATCCTGTGGGCAACGGCGGGCCCTTGTGAGGGCGTCGACATGATTGGGCGCATTCATTAGGTGGAAGACAAATCGGCGTCGACTCACCTCCTCTCAGCTGAAATCTAGTCTACTGGAGGTCAATCTGGTTTTTCCTCGATAATCACCTCGCCGGAGCGAGCATTGCCGGTGAAGTAACCAAAACCGACGTTCCGGTTTTGCAGCACCGCACCGCTAAGCCTTGGGCTCAGCATGGTTCCGGGCACATCACCTAGACCGAGAAACAGGCCCTTAGCCGGATAAAATTTAACCAGCGGCGGCGAGCCAGATGTTCCTCGCAGCTCCGATGGCGTCCGGAAGATTAGCGCTTTGGTAACGCTCGAACTCAGCTCGCCCCCACTCAAAACCAGCACCGGATCGCTGAGATTGAGCGCAGGCTGATTAGGGGCAGGGGGAACGTAACGAGAAGCCAGAACTCCGATTTGGTTAGTGAACCCCTCGGCGTATGACGCGGTTCCCGGATGCCGCGATCTTATCCAGATTAACTGGCCGACGAGCTCGCTTTCGGTCGAATTTGTAAACTGCAGCCAACCCGCCAACGCCCCTCTGCCGCCGTCCGATGGCACAAAGAACGGCCACACTCCCTTTGCGGAAAGGATTGATCTCGTGACGAATTTGAAATTATCCGCCAGCCCGCCCTGAAGCAGGACGTTGCCGGCTCCGTCAACTGTCAGGGTGGCCCAGCCGTCGCCTTCCGGGCCGCTCAGGCCGCTTGAGCCTCCCGGCAACACCATCGTGTATCGTCCAGCCTGCGGAGCGGCATTCGTGCGGGCGTTGAACCCGGCCCGCTCTCCCTGAACAATCCCGCTCCAGCCCGCTCTTTCATATGAAAGAATTTGCCCGACTATGCTATCGAGTCCGTTGGTCAGTTGAAAAACAACGGTCCACTTCAGCACCTTAATCTCGCGATAGTCGATACTGAAATCAGAGTTTAGAATGGCTTCGTACTGCCCGGTTCCAACCGAAACCGGGACGTATGCAGTGCCACTGTCGTTGAACTTTCCGCTAAAGCCGGCATGTTGCTGACCGACCAAAAGCTTTCCGGAGAATTTCCCAGTGCGGGACACGTCGAGTCTGAAGTAGCCGGTTTCGCCGGGCACAACTCCTTCCTCGGGATAGACCAGGCCGTTGTAAGTCGTCTTCGCGGCGAAGAAGGGAATATTGGAGATTGCAGTGAGTGCCGGCGGGGCTGCCGCAAAGAAGGAGCCGAACAAAGCAAGGCAGAAAACGCTGCGCAAGAGATTTATGTGGCGCTTCATACTTTTGATATTACCGCCAGGCAGTTCGCGGCATGGAATCGAAAAAAATACTCCGAATATTGATCAGGCCGATGGTCGGCGGCTAGAGGTCGCCGCGGTGCGCAGCCTCGATCATCCGAGTGACGTCGCTCACGCAAGACGTCGTAGCAAATTCTGCTGAACCCCGCCAGACAATAGGACCAGCCACCACTACCACCATTTACAGACGGGAATTCCCGTCAGCCCGTCGGCAGGATTCTTAATCAACGGTCTGCTTTGCCGCTTCCTTACGATGGATTTCGAACCACTTGAGGATGTGAACCAGTTTGCTCACAAGGTAACTCGGGCGCCCTTCCATCATGTGCGAGGCATCGGGGATCCGGACCAGGGCGGTGTCTATCTTCCGGATTTTCAGAGCTTCGTAAAGCTGCTCTGATTCCGAGATCGGGGTGCGGTAATCGGCCTCGCCGGTGAGGAGCATCGTGGGGGTCTTGACATGTCCCACCAGCGAGAGCGGCGAGCGTGTCAAATACTCCTGCGCATTTTCCCAGGGCGGCTTGGTAAACCAATAGCGATAAAAATATCCGGGCATATCCGCGGTGAGGACGTGGCTGTACCAGTTAATGACGGGTTTGACGGAAACCGCGGCGCGAAATCGCTCCGTCTTGCCAACGATCCAGGCGGTCAAAACACCTCCGCCACTGCCGCCGGTGACGAATAGATTGTCTTTATCCACATAACCGCGCTCGATTACCGCGTCCACGGCCGACATGAGGTCGTCGTAATCCTGGCTCGGATAATTGCGGTCGATCAGATTGCCGAATTCGTCGCCATAGCTGGTGCTGCCGCGCGGATTAACGTACAGGACGACATAACCGGCCCCGGCGTAAACCTGGTTCTCGGAGGAAAACCGGTCGCCATAGTTGGCAAAAGGTCCGCCATGGATCTCGAGGATAAGCGGGTAATTTTTCTGCGGATCAAATCCGGGCGGTTTGGTAATCCAGGCCTGAATGGAGCGTTTGTCAAAAGAGGATTGGCAGTTGATTTCTTCAGTTTGCCCAAGCTCTTTGAAAGTAAAAAGGGCGTCGTTGAGGCGGGTGACGCGTTTGATTTCGGCGACTCCCTTGCGGCCAGTCGCGATGTCAGCGGGATGCTCCGGACGAGAATGCGTGTAGGCGAACCTTCCATCAGCGGCGACTGTGAACGTGCCTCCGCTGTAGGGTCGGCTGGGTGAGATGCCGCCAAGATCATTCGCGAGAACCTGGATTTTTCCATCGAGAGTGGCGAAGCCAATTTTGGTGTTCCCGCGATCATCGAACATGAAATAAATCCCGCTGCCATCTTTGCTCCAGACCGGTGTCTGGACGTCACGGTCCAGGTCTTTGGTCACAACTCGGGAACCGGTGCCGTCCCGGTGCATCACATAAAGCCTGGTGACTTCGTAGCCCCGATAGCGATCGTCGAAACCGACATAAGCGATTTGACTGCCATCAGGTGAAAGAGCGGGACCATGGTCGGGACCATTTCGATCTGTCAGGGACTTGATGCTGCCGTCGCTAATGGCGACTTCGTAGATTTCCGAGTTGATTGGCTGATACTCCCAGTCATCGTGCCGATTGGCTGAAAGAATGATCGCCCTGCCGTCCGGTGACCAGGCGAACGGCCCGTCGTGATCGAAAGGTCCGTGAGTCAGTTGGCGGGGAGCGCCTCCGTCCGCCGGCACGACGAATAACTGTTTGTGAGATTCCTCCAGGTAGCCATTTTCGTCGGTCCGATAAACCATCCGGCGAATCGTTTTGGGCGGTTTGGCCCATTCTGCCCCCTCGGGTTTGGGAGGCATCTCGACGAAGGGCTTCGTATCATCCGGCACGGACATGGCAAAGGCGATCCAGCGGCCATCGGGTGACCATTCCATGCCGCTGGGGGATTTGGGACAGCGGGTGACTTTTGCGATTTGGCCTGAGTCCATCCAGCGCACATAAATTTGGGCTGCCCCATCGCTGGTCGAGGCATAGAGCAGCCTTTGGCCGTCGGGTGACCATCGAGGCGAATTGTCGTTCTCGTTGCCGGCGGTGAGGGGCCGGAGGTCGGAGCCATCATGATTGACGATCCACAAGTTGGAGCGTTTCCGGTCTTTCATGATGTCGTTGAAGTTCCGAACAAAGACGATCCTGGCGCCGTCGGGGGAGATTTGCGGATCGGTGGCGATTTCCAAATCGAACAGGTCAATTGGGCGAAACCGGTTCGACGGCAGCTTGGACGACTTCGAAGCAGAGGAATCGGAGTTGTCTTTCATTGGAGTGTTGCTGGTCGCAGCAGCCGCAAAGAGGTTACATGCCAGGCAGGAAGCAAAAATCAGGAACAACTTCCGGACAGCGTGCGAGGTGAATTTCATGGGCCATTCAACTTACGCGCGAGTCAACCCGTGAAAAAGCAAAATGAGAGGGGGAAGGAGGGGGGCAGGTGCGCGACAGAGGTCTTCTGAGCACAGTCCGAGTCTCATTAACACCCCGCTTCAGCGGGGTGCTCGTTGGCCGCGAGTACCGAGGAACCGTTTTCAACGGTTTCGCATCTTGTATTTCGCCGCGACGCTACCTACATCTCCCCTGTCGCTTCATGCTTATTCACGCGTTTGGGTTCACCTGGTTTGGTCAACGCTGGAACGGCGCCCCCTCCTTACCAAGGCTGCCGCCGGCAAGGTCTCGGATCATCTCACAGAGTAGGCAGGCGAGAATGCCGTCTATATGAAGATTAACTTCGTCAATCCAGACCATGTCCATGCGTTGGTAGACCTGCCGACTAGCCTGTCCATCGAAGAGATGATGCAGCGATTCAAAGGGGAGTCGTCGCACTGGATCAACCAAGGCAGACTGGTCCCCGGCAAATTCGGGTGGGGCCGCGGGTATGGGGTGTTTTCCGTCTCCCACTCGGGCGTCGGCGAGGTGGCGAAGTATATCGC
>JACXTT010001243.1_pt1 | contig 42941 bp, 51 predicted proteins | sample 9270951 | NCBI WGS metagenome assembly JACXTT01 (sample SAMN15532306, study PRJNA645909) | rock metagenome | isolation source: weathered quartz diorite | place: Puerto Rico | collected 2017-06-21
AAAGGCGCCACGCACAACGGCATTTTTTTAAATACTGAACTTTTTTACCAACCCCATAAAACAATAACGGTATGGGATAGCTTTCCGCGGAACCTCGACAAACAGGAATATGCCAACCCTTACCTCGTATTGGAAAAATGCCTTGCGCACCTGGACCTGGCCGGCTGGCGGGCATTTCTGAAAGATTTATTTGAAGCCGCGACCTATGATGGGGTGATTACCGAAGCGGTACAGGAGGATGACTTGTATTATACCTGCCCGGCTACTGTTTAAGCTGGCAGATGCCTGTCGTTTAATTAAAGTGCGGGAAATGGACGCAGATAAGTAAAGAAGATTAGGGCTGTTTTTTATATTTCAACACCTGCTGATCCATAAACGACATATCCCTTACCTTTTTGTAATACAGGTGAGCCGGGTTGGCTTTTATCTCGTTAAAAAGAGCGCTCGCCTGGCTGGTTTGCCCTGTAGCCAGGTAACATAACGCGAGATAATATTGCGCTTCATCTTCAAAGCCGGCTTCGGCGGCAGTAGTATTCTTATTAACGATGGCATTTAAATGACGGATGGCATCGGGGTATTTTTTAAGCTCCATTTCTGCCATGGCCGTAAGAAAAACAGCTTTGTTATCTGCGTTCGTTTCACGGTTGAATAATGCAACAACGGCATTCCAGTCTTTCTGCCGGTAGCTGTTTTCCAGTTGACCGGCTGCATCGGCGCCACGGCTTGTATTCAACTCGTAAGAAGAATAGTTATGGTTGTAGATATCTTTCGGGGAGGTTAACGTGTATTTCAATACACCCCAGCCACCCAGTACAATAAACAGGCAGGCGGCCACTTTCATAGCATTAAATGTCAATTTCCGTACTATGCCTTTTTTAGCTATAGTAACATTACCGGCCTGGCCGGCATAGTATTGTTCTTTTACAGCAGCCACCTGGTTGGCCAGGGCGCCATGCCGTACCGCCGCTTTTGCCAGCTGCAGGTATTCCCATTGTTCGTGCGCAGCAGGGTCATTATGGATAGCTGCCATCACCTCAGGTACCTGCGCTGCGGCAACTTCTCCATCCAGGAGCTCTATCAGTATTTGATCGGTTATATTTGGCATAGTAGGTATTTGTTTGCAGCAAAAAAATAAAAAAGGTAGAAAATTTGCCCGGGCAATTGGTTTTAAAAGGATTGGATTAAAAAAATTGATAAAGAAGTACGCCTGGTTAATACTAAAAGGTATTGGATTTGGAAATAAACCGTTAATCGATTGCTTAGAAAAGGGGTCTTACTGGAGTAAATTGGTTTCATAGTAATACCGGTATCTGTTTTTTTAAGGATATTGAATCGGTTTAGGATATTGAATTGATTTAGGACTATTGGATTAGGATTTTAGGATATCGGACTACCGGAACATTTTTTCTACCTTTCAAAGAACTGCTGACTATTATTAGTAAAAGCCGGGAAAGGAAATGTAACCGGGAAATAAAAATATTCTTTAATATATTGATAATCAATATAGTATTATCGCCCCTGCATTTTCTCCTTTATTTGTACCGCTATAGCGGGGTTTAACCGGAGCAAATCGGTGAGTGCTTTCATGCACTTGAGCTTTTTATTGCGAACCACCTGCTCATTGCTATACGATAGCTTTTCCGCCAGTTCCCGCATGGAAACATCGTGGTAATAAAACAGGATGAGCAGCTTTTTGCAGGGTTCCCCCAGCCTGGTAAGCATATCAAGCAACTCTTTTTGTGTTTCCCGCTCCTGGATAAGCAGTGTAAGATCAGCCTCTTCTTCGTCCCGGCCTTTTTCGTATACCATTTCACGCCGGCTGGTCTGCCCTCTCTTTTTCCATTCATTCAGCCAGAGATTCCGGGCAATAGCAATAAGAAATGTTTTAATACCAGACTCGCCCCTGAATTTATTTTGCCGGACCAGTTCAATAAAACTAATAATCGTTTCCTGGAAAATATCCTCGCTATCCTGGCTGCTGCCGCCTTTATTAATGATATAAGCACTAACCGACCCGGCAAACTGCTCATACAGGGCTCGTATAGCCCCATTAACGTCAATATTTCTACTGATTTTGGACAAGATAACCGAGTCGTTTGTAGAAATATTTCTATCGTGCATTCGTCAATCGTCTAAAAATGGTTATAAAAAGAATATTGCCTACAAACAATTGCATTTTTAATACCTAACAAGTAATTTAACACTAGTATTTACACCTATAATTTAGTCCGATACCCATGAAGTTACTAAAAAATGCATTTGGCCCGCTACTTATCATTCTCTTTATTGTAGATCTTGCCTGCAATAAAACAGAACCCTGGACAGCGATACCCAATACGCTACAACAAGTAGCTGTTGCACCTTTGCCACAGCAAATGAATTTTAATTGCGCTTACTCTCCTGATTACGGCGACTCTATCGTTTACCTGCAACCTACAAATGGCAATAAGGATTATATCATTATGCCGGTAAATGCAGACAGCCTTGGAAAAGGTACCTACCTGGCCTGGCCGGCAGGGTTGATTATCGACTCTTCTACCGGCGCCATCAACCTGAGCCAAAGCGAAACCGGCCTACGCTATGTAGTTGGTTTTGTTAAACAAGGTACCCGTGACACCTGCGTTAAAAACCTGGTGGTAGCCGGGATTACTTATGTAGACAGTATGTATGTGCTGAGCAATAACGATACGCTGGCCAGGCCCCAATTTAACGCCAATGCCGCCGTGCCCCCGGTATGTGATTCCAGCGATAACTCGGACTACCCGGGTAATAGTGGCAATAACGGGCACGGAAATAATAAATGCGTCTTCGACGGGATGGGCAAAAACGGCAAATCGGGACAGGCCAATGCAAAGAAAGTAAAAGTGCGCACCATAAGCGGTATTATCAATTTAATGGAAACATATACCGGCGGCGCCTTCGGGAGCAACCCGGCCGACGGAACCAGTATTACCGTACCCGTGTATTATAACCTGAACGATAAAAGTAAAAAAGCTACCCAGCTCATCAATGTGCAGCTGGTATATTATGCTCATTTATCGGCTGTGCCGGATTCGCTGGTAAATGCAGTCCAGGCCAACCGGGCTGCCTTTTATCAGAATATACCACTTTTTTCGCTCAAACCCAGGCCGCCGGTTATTGTAGTTATACATTATTTTCAATAACCCGGCCGTGGTTAAAAGAAATATGAACGGGAGAGCGTTACCGGTAGCTGTTGTACTGCTACTGGCCGCTCCCACCCTTTTTGGCCAGGCCCTTCGGCCCGACCACAAAACGGCAACCTGGTACAAGGCCGGAAACAGGTTATTTAACCTGGCCCATCCTACCGAAAAAACCGATAGCCTGGCCCTGCAGTATTTCAGCCGGGTAATAGACGCGCTGGAAAAACAGCCACAGCAGGATGATACACTTCTTTTTCAAAGCTACCTGAAAAAAGGAAACCTGCTGGATGTTAAAACCAGGTTCAGTGCAGCAAAAGAATATTACCTGGATGCTATTGCACTTTGCCGGAATACCGGCGCCGTTCCGGACTCAATGCGCTTTAAAGTGTATGTGTATGCAGCCTCCTGCTATTACCAACTCAACAATTTTGACTCGGCCAATATCCTTTTGCTTAAAGCAGAAACATTTACCAGCCGCTATCCGCGGATGCCCGAAATAGAGCGAATGTACAATACGCTCGGTGCGTTGTATTTCGAGAACGGCAATTACGCTCAAAGCCGGAATTATTTTACCAGGGCGCTGGAGACCATATTAAAATCGCCCGACGCCGACCCCGAAACCGTCATTGGCTTTAAAACCAATATCGCATCTTCCCTGTTTAAGCTTGGTTTGTATAAGCAGGCACTGGCTATCTATCAATCTCTGTTGAAACATAACGACGTTCCTAATTCAGTTTATTTCAGTTTAGGGAAAGTACAATCCGCCATGGGCAATTACCAAACAGCCATGGCCGCCTTCAGGAAAGTAAATGCAGTGCAAATACCCGGCGTATATAACGAAATGGCATTTGCCCAATTGCAATTATCGCACCCGGACTCGGCAGATTACTTCCTCGATAAATTCCGGCTGATGGCCAGGCGAAACGAAATAAATAATATCGACAAAGGCATCAATCAATATTACCGTGCAGAAACGTTTCTTCGGAAAAACAATTATAAAGCTGCATTACCGCCGCTCCAGGCAGCTATAACCTGTTTTTCCGGCAACTTTAACGACAGCAGCATTTTTAACAACCCGGCCGCCTTCCTGGGCTGTCTTAGCCCATACAACCTCTTTAACGCATTAAATAAGAAAGCCGCGGCGCTGGCCCGGTTATACGACATTGCAAAAAAAGAAACCTATTTAATTGCTGCTCTTGAAACCTACAAAAGCGCTATTACCCTTGTTAATTACATCGAGAAAGGGTATGATACGGATGATTCGAAACTATTTCTGAAAAATAAAAGCCACGATATCTACCAGCAGGCTACTACAGTTGCCCTGCGCTTATATGCGTTACATTCTTCTACGGAAGATTATCTTTGCCAGGCTTACCTGCTTAGCGAAAAAAACAAAGCATCCGTCATTACTGCGGGGCTGAAAGAAAAGGAAATAAAGGGACTGTCCGACAGGGATAATAAATTACTGCAGGAAGAGCGGAATATCAAATACAATATAGCTAAGCTCAATATCAGTATTGACCAGCTGAAAAAAAGCGCCCTGGTAAAACCGCTTGTAAGCAGGAAAATGAATTATGAAACGGAACTATCCCTAGTACAAAAAAAACTGGAACAAAACAATTTCTATTTTGCGCTGAAATACGATGATGCCAGCCCCCGCATTGAGCATATTCAGCAAACCCTTCACCACCAACAGGCATTGATAAGTTTCCAGGCCGCCGGAGATGTGCTGCATGTATTTGTGCTTTCCGCCACGGGTATTCAACACAGGGCTATCGACTCCTTTCCCCTGCTCCGGCAACGCCTCAGGGACTGGCTGAACATGCTGCGCAATACTGAACCCGGTAAAAGCTTTAATGCAGCGAAGACAGGGCAGGCGTTATACCGGCAGTTGATTAAGCCCATCCAGGATATGGCTACCGGGAAAACAGCATGGATCATCATACCCGATGACCTGTTATGCTATCTGCCGTTTGAGTCGCTGCCGGCCGGCCCGGAAGCCAAAAGCCTGGTGGAAACAACAGAAATCAGCTACCAGTTTTCAGCCGGTTTTTTTGTAAACGACAGTAAGCAAAACAACAATGAAACACCCAATCATATTCTTGCATTTGCCCCTTTTGCCATAAGAACTTCTTCTTTTAAACAACTGCCCGCTTCGCGGGAAGAAATAGCCGGCCTTCCGGGCCAACAGTATATAGATACGGCAGCCACCAAAGAAAAATTCCTTGCAGCAATTAAAGGCCATTCTATTATTCACCTGGCCACCCACGCAGTATCTGATATCAATAACAGCGCAGCCTCTTATATTGCTTTTTACCCTGCCACCAAACGGGCAGACCAGGATAACCTCTACCTGGAAGAACTGTATACCATCAATATGGAGGACGCCCGGCTGGTGATAATAAGCGCCTGCGAAACCGGCAACGGAGAATTGGTCAACAATGAGGGAGTAATCAGCATAGCAAGATCATTTGCCTATGCCGGCTGTTCCAGTACCATTAACAGCTTATGGAAAGCAGACGATAAGGCAACTGCTTTTATATTACAACATTTTCACGTTTACCTGCAGCAAGGGTATACCAAATCAAAATCCCTGCAACTGGCAAAAATTGATTTCATTAACAGCGATGCTGTTTACAAAGGCCCCGCGTATTGGGCGCATCTTGTTTTAGTGGGAAATAACGAACCGTTGTATAATGACGGGAGATATTATAATATGCTTATTACTGCAGCATTATTATTGACCCTGGTTATTTTTTTGCTGCTGCTGAAAAAAAGAAAAAAAAGTCGACGTTTTCCACAGTTATTGGATAGTAATATAACTCAGTTTCATGGGTACGTCGACTTTTAAGCCATACGGTTTTACACAGGATTGGAAGTGTTTTCATTGGGTCTGGACGGACGTTATTGGACAAAAAACTGGTTTTTAGGTATATCGGCTTTCAGTTTCTTCAGAGGTAAAGGATGGATTTCACAGATTATAAAGGACTTGCGGTTTTCATAGCATTTGGATCATTCCCGGTTATTCGTCTTCAACTGTTAAGAAAAATAACCGCTTTAATATTAGTAAACGCTGGGTAACCAAACGTAACCGGAAAAAGGGTTTTTCTTTAATTAATTTTCAGTACGCTGTTTATCAATTAATTACATATTAACACTTACCTGGCTTACCTAATCTCCGCTTGTAAATGGGCTTTAATTAAATCATCAAAACTGTTTACAAGCTACTACTTACCTTACTCTGTCCAACTGCGCCTTTACCATCCACCTCGGCCGAAGGAAGGCCCTGCCTCAGAGCCACCACGGCACTCCACAAACCCCGGAAAACCGCCTCCCGGGCCACAGACATTATTGAATAATTATATAAATAATAAAAATATGCCCGCCCCACCTTTATAGTGCCTCGCAAAAAGTGGTAAATTGATATAAACCTGTCCATCGCATGGCAAAACAAACACTTCCGCCTTTTTTTGAGGGTACTGCCCAATTCCTCACCTTTTATAAAATGTACGACAGGTATTATGTGCGTATGAAGAGCTCGCTTACGGCCGAACGCGTAAAAACGGATGCCTGTTTTGCCCCTACCATGTACCAGGCCGGCATTATGGCCCATGCCGCTAAAATTGGTTCGGCAGCTTATAATACCATTCCTGGATTTTGCCGGGAATATAAATATTACCGCATGCTGACCGGCAAGGCCAACCGCCTGCTCAAACAGGGACTGCATGAAGATGAAATAATTATACGGCTGGTAGAAAAGTATATTGTTGCCATAAGAAGGCAGGCCATCAAAGAAAACCGCCGTATCCTCAATAAAGCAAAGCGAAAAAGAAATCGCAGCCTGCGTCCTCCTTACCTGCGCAGCCATCGCCGCCTGAGAATGGTGGAATGGGGCATTCAGCCCGGAATGGTTTCCGCTATTCCTGCCAATGCCATAGACAGCATGCTGAATGCGGTGCTGGGAAAAATTCCGGAAAAAGCGCCGCCGCTCGCCGCTTAGCCGTTTCCGTAATATATTTTACTGCACCCACCCGTTTTTATCCAAACAGTACCCGGTCTGTATTGTGCAGATCATTGGGGTCGAAATACCGCTGCGCCCAACTGTCATTGTTATATAAATTCAGCGCAGCCCCAGCCTGACCGCCGCTTGCAGGCGCTTTTGCCGCCACATGTTGTGCAGCAACATGCTCCGCGGCCGTTTTACCTTTCCCCTTGGGCGCCCTGGGGGCCTGCGCCGGCGTTTGCGTACCGGGACCGTGCGAATCGCGGAAATCGAAATGATCCACCAGTCCAAGCGCTTCAAGGGCAAATACCGTGGCGATGTCTGCATCTTTAATCTGTATCAGGTTATCGCCGTTTTCCTGTTCGCCTCCAAGCGCCAGGTTGGAAGAGCCGCACCATATAACAGGATCGGAGGTATTGAAATCGCAAACAATAAATTTGTGGTGCACCTGGTGACCAATAGCAATCGACTTCTCTTTATCAAAAGGCGGCGGCAAAATAGTTTGCCCCGGCTTGCCGCCTACCAGTACACCATCTTTGATACCCGGCTTATACAATGATATGCCCACCCCGGGCGCATCGGAAATACCATAACTGAATATAGCCTGGTTCTTATGCAATTGCTGCAGGGCAGGAAATACAGGCCCGCCGCCACTGCTAAGATCCATTACCGCAAAAAGCACACAGCTTGTGGAAGCCTGTACCCGCTTTGCCATTGCGTCCAGCACTGCCTGTGCAATGGGTGCCGTGTGGGGTGAAAAGGTAATGCTCATCGGCGGTAGCCCCTTTTGATTGAACGCAAACGGGGCTTCTGATAAGGAAGAACTGTTGAAACTGACAGTCACATTATCCTTCCACGATTCATCAAATACTTTGGCATACAATTCCGCCACATCGGCATTATTAAATACAATTACATGGTTGGAATTTATATACATGCCGGTAACCGAAAAATTGGTAGACCCAGACAATACCTTAAGCGCAACCCCATTCTTATAAACAACAAATACTTTATCGTGCGCATACCGGCCGAAATTGCCGCGAAGCATGCCGGCCGGGGCTTTCATCACTTTTCTGAACTGCTGTTCAAAAGCGTCTTCGGGCGCACCGGGTTTATGGTGCAGGCTGGCATTGTCAAGAATAATCCGTATCCGCCCTTCGGAGGCCAGTTGCAGGAAGCCCTTTAAGATATCCGGCTCATTGAGATCATAGGCAAAAACATCCATGGTGAGTGTCTTATCAGCCACTACCTCATCGAGAATCTCAAATATTTTTTCGCGCGCAGTAAAGCCCGACCACTGGTACTCCTGCTCAAACGTATAGCTCTGCCCGGCATCGTTCTGGCCCGCCGTTCCTTTGGTATCAAACAGGAGATCCTTACCGGCCGGCCGGAAAATGGCCTTAGCCCCGAAATGATGTGTAAATGCCTGCGATTGGGTAAAGCCCCTGGTAAACCCCAACGCTACCTGGCTGGTGGCAAAAGGCTGTACCAGCACATCCAGCGATACGCTTTTTAAAGTATCCATGGCCGTTAAAACGCCTTTGGAAAAATACCTGGGCGTAATAGTATACGTATACACACCGTAGAAAACATTCTCGCCCTGGTGAAACGCACCGGGCACATGCAGCCACCTGAATTTCTGAAATGGGGCATTGGCCGATGAATTGGCCGCCTCGCCGGCAACTACTGCATTTTTTCCCGCCGGCAGCACCAGGAAATTGGTAAGATAATACGCCGCTTGTCCGTGCGGCTGCACCCGGATAGAAAAACCTGCCAGGTCTTTCACCTTACTCTTATCATCGAAATTAAACGCAAGCAATGTCTTCGCATCGCCTTGCCATGCCTTGACGGAAAAGCCATCGGAATTCGAGTTTTGGACAAACATGGTATGGGGTTTTTGATATTATCATTTAGCTAAGCCCTGCAAAGAAACGCAGTAATTACATAGGGAAGAGGGGTGTTTTCACGGAAAATAATGCACTCCCGCCATAAATAAAGCCGCCTCAGCGTTGAGGCGGCTTTGCTATGTAAACGGTTTTCGGAACCGTTGTTTGTGCGTGTTGATTAAAGCGCTGCATCCTTTGCTACCACGCTGGTAACGGACCAGTTTTTAGAAGCCGTAGCATTCATGATTATCTTCTTGTCGGCATTTTCAACAGTAATGCAATATGAATTTTTGCCGTTGCTGGTAGTTTGGCTTAAGCCGGTAATCCAGTAATCTTTGTACGTCTTTTTGATGGGAGCCAGCAAACGGGCCGGCAGCCGGTCAGAAAGAATATTGCGCGTTACAGCAGTACTGCTGTGCCGGGCAGGATTAGGTTCTTTTTTACCGCCGGAAGCCCGCACATTGGTAAGACCAAAAACTGAAAGAACAAGGATACCCAAAATAACTTTTTTCATAAGGAACGATTTATTTTTTATGCGCCCTTAAAACGTCCGTTGGAAAACTATAGTATTGCGGGAATACGATTTTTTTGTTAAGTATTTGGTTACTTACTGGTAGTCAATTGCTTATAGAATCAACTCTTTTCCAATGCCAGGGCACTGTAATTTTTACTACGTAAAGTTACATCCCTACCTGTCCAAAAAAGCCAGCAGTTCCCTCATCAGCGATACCCGTTTGTTGGTAAACGAATGGTCGGTAGGCCAGACCATATACCGGAAATAATTTTTATTGCTGCTTTTAATACTACTGGCCATGGCCTCATTGTGGGTATGCTCGTACAGCATAATAATCTGCTTGTTCGATAAAGCCAGCGAATCATTGCCCAGGTAGTAATAGGCAGGATTATCCAGCACCGGTTGAAAAAGGTCCTTACCGGATTTTTTATGCAGCACAAAATAATCGTCGGCCTCCTTTTGCCTTTCAACCAGTAATGCATTGCTTTTTACCGCCCCGTATATATCCCATACCGACAATGCAAAAACCTTTTTTATACCAGGCAGCTGCTGTACCGCTTTCAGTGCTATCCATCCCCCCATACTGTGACCAAAAAGAACAATATTGCCGGTATCGATATGCAACGAATCGCGGTATTGTTTGCAATAAGCCACGGCATTCACCACATCTTCCACGCAATGGGTAAAACTAAAATCGCCCTGGCTGGCCCAGGAGCCACGATAATTGAAGTAAAGCACATTCCACCCGTGCGAGCGCACCACCTGTGCCAGGTCCAGGTTTTTTTCATTGCCCGGGTAACCATGCAATAACAAAAGCGTGGGATGCTTTTGCCCGCCGTTGGCTTTGTAAAAAATACCCTGCAACAGGCCGCCTCCCGATGGTATGAATACTTCAATGGAGGAGGCGGGCGAGGTTTTGTCCCATACGAGGTCTTTTAGTACAATAGTGTCCGGGCCGGTTTGGCAATAAACGATAAGCTGCAATAACAACATTACGGGAAGCAGGAAGAAGCGAAACAGTTTTGGCATGTAAGTATGTTTGGGTATAATGAATGATGTGCTGAATAGAGTACAATCTATATTTCGTAAGTATCGTTTAATTTGAGGAAAGATAAAAAATAAGATTTATTCCCGCGTAATCGTTCCTGTAATATACCCATACGGCTCATCCGTAGCAATAAAAATTTCATTGCTGTTGGTCATGCCAAACTGCTCCAGGTTAAAGGGAATATGGTGTTTATTGGGCATGGCCAGGCTGATTTCCTGTACACTGTCGTATTGCTTCAGCACCGCCTCGCCCATGGCATACAGGGTTTGCTGTACCGAAAGACTTTTATGCCACGCAAAGGTTCTTAACAGGGTGGTGCGGATATTCCGGTACCATTCATTAAAATCAGCCGGCAGCCGGCTATACGTCCAGCTTACTTCGCACTGCGTGCAAAAAATACGGTCGCTGGTTTCTTTGAGCGTGGTGAATTTGTCTTTGATATAATTTTCAAAACCCGAATCGGTTGTTTTGAGGATCATCAGGTCGGCAATGCCCGATATCACCTGCACGTCCTTACCGTTTTGTATAATCACGGCAGTATGCTTTTCCGGGCCGGCGCTGGTATAGGCATGCGGGTGCTCTGCATCTTCAAACGACATCCTGCCCCATAAATGCTCCGTAATTTCAATCGTGGCCCGGTATACCGATGGATTATTCGATACAAAATAATTGGCCAGGTAAAGCCCGAATGCCTCGATAGAAGAAACAAAATGATCCTTGGCCAGCGCATACACCGTGTTCTTTTGCGTATCGGTGGGCAGCACCTTGCTGTTATCGCCCTCGGTATGCGTGGATTCAAAATCGCCCTGCAGCGATACATTTACCGATACCTGCCTGAACTCGTGGTGGTCTGCATGACGGATGATCTTCGACAGGTTCACCGCATTCTTGCCATACGCGTTTTTTCCCAATACAATTTTCATGTGTATATTTTATGTTGATGGTGCTGAACACCTCAATTTAAAAAATTAATTGGCTATTTTTATGATTACCGGTGCATTTAATTCAACCGGCATAGCGCCTATGGTTGACCTGGCCATTCAAAGCAATGCAATACTTACACCCGGAGGCATACAACAGGGAGTGGTACTCATTTCCGGCGGTCGCGTGGCCGATATTGTGGATACCATCCCGGCCGGAATAGCGGAAATCATCACTATAAAAGATAAGCTGCTGATGCCGGGTATTATTGACCCGCATGTACACATTAACGAACCGGGCAGAACAGATTGGGAAGGCTTTGATACCGCCACCCGGGCCGCCCTGGCAGGCGGTCTCACCACGCTGGTGGAGATGCCGCTGAATGCCAGTCCCGTTACCACTACCGCCGCGGCATTCGACCAAAAAGTCGCCGCCGCGCGCCTGCACCTGCACACGAATACCGGCTTCTGGGGCGGCATCATTCCCGGCAATGATAAAGACATTGAACCGCTGATCGATAAAGGCGTATTGGGCTTCAAAGCTTTTTTAACGCATTCCGGCATCGACGAGTTTCCCAACGCCACGGAAGCCGACCTGCGCAAAGCCATGCCCATCCTGGCAAAACACGGCATGCCCCTGCTGGTGCATTGCGAGCTCACCAATACCCCTGCTCATGAGCCTGCCTGGAAACCCACCTCTTACCAGGGTTATTTAAGCTCCCGCCCCAAAGTTTGGGAGAACAAGGCCATTGAGCTGATGATCCGCCTTTGCGAAGAATACCATTGCCCGGTGCATATTGTGCACCTTTCTTCTGCCGAAGCCATTGAACCCATCAGCAAGGCCAAAGCAAAAGGATTGCCGCTTACGGTAGAAACCGCCCAGCATTACCTCTACTTTGCCGCCGAGGCCATTGCCGACGGGCAAACGGCCTTTAAATGTGCCCCGCCCATCCGCGAGAGGGCCAACAACGAACAGCTCTGGCAGGCATTGAAAGCCGGTATCATTGATTTTGTGGCTACCGATCACTCCCCTGCCCCGCCCGACCTGAAGCAATTGCAATCGGGCGATTTTACCAAAGCCTGGGGCGGCATTGCCTCCCTGCAACTGGCCCTGCCGGTATTGTGGACGGCCGCACAAAAGCACAACGCATCGCTTACCAATATAGCCCAATGGCTTTGCGAAGCCCCGGCCCGCCTGGCCGACCTGCAGGACCGCAAAGGCAAAATTGCCAAAGGCTATGATGCCGACCTGCTGGTATGGGACCCGGAAAAACAATTTACCGTAACGGAATCCATGATCCTGCACAAACATAAAATGACGCCCTATTTGAATGAAACGCTGTATGGTGTAGTGGAACAAACCTTCCTGGGCGGTACAAGGGTATATAACGAAGGAGAAATGCAATTAAACAAGGGAACGCTAATACAACGCTGATATGAACGATTACCTGCAACGCGCTCAAACCATCAGGGCAAGAATAGATGAACTGGCTTCGGTTAGCGAGGATGCGCATATCATTGCCCGCACCTTTGGCACAACGGCTTTCCTGCAAGGCAGTAAGAAAATAGCAGGATGGATGGAGCAAGCAGGATTGCAAACGCATACCGATAATATCGGCAATGTGCGCGGACTGCTGCCATCGCAAAACCCCGAAGCCAAAACATTGGTCATTGCCTCTCATATAGACACGGTCATCAATGCCGGTCGCTTCGACGGCCCCATGGGTGTATTGCTGGGGCTTGATATCATGGAACAATTAATACAGCAAGGCGCCGCACCGCCCTTTCATATTGAACTTATCGCCTTCAGCGACGAAGAGGGCGTTCGCTTTCACACTACTTACCTGGGCAGCAAAGTAGTGGCAGGAAGTTTTGATAACACTTTACTGGATAAAAAAGACGCGGCAGGCATTGCATTGAAAGAGGTGATTACAACTATCGGCGGCAATGCCGCCCGACTGCAAAAAGACAGTATCCCCGCCGGCCAATGGCTGGGCTATTTTGAAGCGCATATAGAACAAGGTCCCGTATTGTATGAAAAAAATATCCCGGTAGCACTGGTAACCGGCATTGCGGGGCAGAAACGTTCGGAAATTATTTTTACCGGTACGGCAGGTCATGCCGGCACCGTGCCCATGAACATGCGGCAGGACGCCCTCTGCGCCGCCGCCGCCTTTGTATTGCTCACGGAGCAATGGGCGCTGCAGCATAAAGATCGTATAGTAGCCACCGTGGGCAAACTCAACATTGCCCATGCCGCCAGCAATACGATTCCCGGCGAGGTAACCTGCACGCTCGATTTGCGCAGCAATGACCCCGCAGCCCTGGCCCAATCGTACGAGACCCTGCAAAAAGGCTGCGCCGCCATCTGCCACGAACGCGATATACAATGGCAATGGAACCTGGTGCAGGAAACGGCCCCCGTGGCCTGCGATGCGGGATTGAACCATTTGCTGGCCCGGGCCATACAGGAGTCTGGCCATGAACCCCTAAAACTGGTAAGCGGCGCAGGGCACGATGGCGTACCCATTTCTGCCGTATCGCCCATCAGCATGCTCTTTGTACGCTGCTTTAAGGGCATTAGCCACCACCCGCTGGAAAATGTGGAATTAAAAGATTTGGCCGCCGCTGTTCAAGTATCCGCTAACTTTATTCATCAACTTATTAAACTGCATACCCGCTAATATGGAAATATCAGCACTCACCCGCTCAGTAGTAAAAAGCAATCATGCCGTTATCAGCCCCGATGGCTATATCAACAGCAATGTGCCTGGCTGGACCAACTGCACCGTGAACGTTATTATCAACGAACGCATGGGTGCCGCTCTTTGCCAAACCCTGGTCACCTTTAAAAAAGGTGGGCAGCTTACCGGCCATACCACTGCCTCGCAGATCTTTTTTTATGTAATCAAAGGCAGTTGCAGTGCCCGCGTGGGCGGCGAAGAAAAGGCTTTGAAAGCCGGGCATTTTGTATACGTGCCCGTTAATAAAGACTATAGTTTCAGCAAACCCGAAGAAGGCACCCAGGTACTCAGCTTCCATAAAGTATATGAACCATTGGAAGGCCAGCATATACCCGCCGTGCTTTTTGGCGATGCCGCCGATGTGGAAGCACCCGCTTACCTTAACGACCCCGCGCTGCGCCTGCAGGTATTGCTGCCGGATACCCTTTCGTTCGATATGGCCGTGAACATTTTTACTTACGACCCCGGCGGTCATCTTCCCTTCGTGGAAACACATATTATGGAACATGGCCTCCTGTACCTGCAAGGGCAAGGTGTTTATATGCTCGACCATCAATGGTATCCCATCAAAAAAGGCGATTCCATCTGGATGGCGCCGTACTGCCAGCAATGGTTTACCGCCATGGGCAAAGAGCCCGCGGTATATATTTATTATAAAAACATCAATCGCTTTCCTACCACCATATAATGACGTTAACCGAGCTCAATACCCTTAGTGCCGCTGCCTTGAAAGAAGCGCTCAGCACATGCTGCGGGGCCCGCGCCTGGGTAAACCAGGTGGCGGCGGCATTCCCGTTAAAGAACGAACAGCAACTGTTCAGCGAAGCAGAACAAATATGGTATGCCTGCACGGAAAGCGACTGGTTGGAAGCCTTTACCCATCACCCGAAAATTGGCGATATCCATGCACTGAAAGAAAAGTTTGCTTCCACCAGCCAATGGGCCGAAGGCGAACAATCGGCCGTGCGCCATACTTCGCAGCAGGTACTGGAAGCATTGGCCGCAGGCAACGATGCTTACGAAAAAAAATTCGGCTATATCTTTATCGTATGCGCCACCGGCAAGCCTGCGGAGGAAATGCTTTCCCTGCTGCAGGCAAGACTGCACAACAGCGCCGCCGATGAAATAAAGATTGCCATGGCCGAACAACATAAAATTACATTACTCCGATTGAAAAAATTACTCCGCGCATGAGCCAGGTCACCACCCATATACTCAACACCACCCTGGGCAAACCCGCCGAAGGGGTTTTCATTATTTTATACCGCCAACAGGGTGAAGGCTGGGAGCCCATCGGCAGCGGCATTACCAACCAGGACGGCAGGATTTCCGACCTGCTGGGCAAGGATGTATTATTACCCAAAGGCCCTTACAAACTGAAGTTTGATCTGGAAGCCTATTTTGAACGCTTTGGCGAACGGGCCTTCTACCCGTTTGTGGAAATCGTTTTTATGGTAACCGGTAAGGAGCATTATCATATACCATTATTGTTAAACCCCTACGGCTACACTACGTATAGGGGTTCCTGATAAAACAGATCAACATGAAATTTTCCATCCCCGAAAAAGAAAAAGAAAGCCTCCTCGGTCACCTGCAAAAGGCCAACCTCCAATTTCAGAAAACCTATCCCGGCGATAAGCCGGACCGCCAGCCCGTGCATACCGTATACGGCGGCGCCAACCTGTTTAAATCGGACACCTGTATAAAGATGGGCGAAACAGCCCTGCGCAACCTGCAAACCTATGCGCCCAATTTTGTGGTACTGGCAAAAGCATTGCAATGGCAGGGGCATGAAACCCTTCCCCACCTCGAAAAAGATATTGTTGACCTGGCACATAAGCTGGCGCAGCTACCCGCTGCTGAACGGAAAAAAGAAAACGGCGGACTGGCTTATGCCGTATACAACCGCATTATACATAAACTCAGCAATGAAGCCGTAGAAGATTTCCGCATCGATTTTGAAGATGGTTTCGGCAACCGCCCCGACGACGAAGAAGATGCCACCGCCGTACACGCCGCCGAAGAGCTGGCGCTGGGCATGCAGCATAACACCATTTCGCCGTTTATCGGCATCCGCATCAAACCGTTTACCGAAGATTTGAAATACCGTGGGCTACGTACGCTGGACCTGTTTCTAACCACCCTGCTGGAAAAAACCGGCGGCCGCTTGCCGGGTAATTTTGTAGTGATGCTGCCCAAGGTAACCATACCCGAACAGGTTATTATCATGGTAAAATGTTTTGAGCTAATCGAAAAAGAAAACAAGCTGGCCCCCGGCACGCTGAAGATGGAAACCATGGTGGAAGCCACCCAGATCATCATGGACGACGAAGGCCGCAACCCGCTCATGCGCATCATCAAAGCCAGCGAAGGAAGATGTATTGCCGCGCATTTCGGCACCTACGATTATACCGCTTCCTGCGGCATTACCGCCAAATACCAAACCATGGGCCACCCGGTATGCGATTTTGCACACCACATGACAAAGGTAGCCCTTGCCGGTACCGGCATCTTTTTAAGCGATGGCGCTACCAATGTAATGCCCATTGGCCCGCACCGCGGCGATAACCTCAGCTTTGAGCAACAGGCGGAAAACAGGGAATCGGTACACCATGCCTGGCGCACCGGTTATAACCACAGCATGCATTCGCTTATCAATGGCTTTTACCAGGGCTGGGACCTGAACCCGGCACAGCTGCCCATGCGTTATGCCGCTACCTATCATTTCTTTCTCAACAGTTATGAAGATGCCGTATACCGGTTAAAAACCTTTGTGGAACGTGCGGCCATTTCTACCCTTACCGGCGATATTTTCGACGACGCCGCCACCGGGCAGGGCCTGCTCAATTTCTTTCTCAAAGCCCTTAACTGCGGCGCCATTACCGAAGAAGAAGCCGCCGCCACCGGCCTCAGCATGGAAGAAATCAGGAGCCGTTCTTTTTACCGCATACTGGAAGGAAGACGGAAGAAATAAGCTGCAAGCTATAAGCCGCAAGCTGCAAGCCTCGTTTGATGACCAGCCATTATCTTTGCCCAAATTTTAGTACAACTTATGACAGCCAGGAAGCCCGCCGATAGCCGTGTAATCATGACCGAACTTGTATTGCCCAGCGATACCAATATACTGGGCAACCTGATGGGCGGCCGCCTCATGTACTGGATGGATATTGCCGCCGCACTGGCCGCCATGAAGCATTGTAATGCACCGGTAGTAACCGCCTCGGTAGATAATATTTCGTTTGAATCGCCCATCAAGCTAGGCAATGTAGTGCATATTGAAGCCATGGTAACCCGCAGCTTTAACACTTCCATGGAAGTACACCTCAACGTGTGGGGCGAAGACCTGACCCAGCAATACAAATACAAAAGCAACCAGGCGTATTACACCTTTGTAGCCCTCGACCCCAACCGCAAGCCCCGCCCCGTCCCCCCGGTGCTGGCAGAAAACGAAGATGAAAAACGGCTTTTTGAAGGCGCATTAAGAAGAAGGCAGCTGCGCCTGATACTGGGCGGTAAGATGAAACCCTCCGATGCGGCGGAATTACGAGCGTTGTTTATTGCGGAATGATGACGGAGGTCCTAAGTCGGAGGTCGGAAGACAGAAGTCTGAAGTCTTCCTACTTCCGCCTTCCAATGATGCGCCCCCTTCATCATATATGATTTGCTTTGCTCAATGGCATCCATCACCTGTGCCAGGATGGCCTCGGCAGGAGCATTGTAGTCAATATCCATCGGCGGTTTGAAGCGGACGGAAAGCAGCACACCCTTTTTCTTAAACCGCAATCCCTTTTTATCGAACGCCCGCCAGAACCCGTTTATCACCACGGGTACTACAATAGGGCGGTTCATTTTTATAATGGAAGCGGTACCCTTGCGCCCGGGAGCAAAAGGCTTGGTGGTGCCCTGCGGGAAGGTAATGATCCAGTTGTTTTCCAATGCGCGGGTTATCTTCCGGGTATCCGAAGGATCCAGCCCCTTGCGTACTTCAGTGCCTTCGGGCCGCCAGGTCCTTTTTACCGTAAGCGCGCCGGCCAGGGTAAAAAGCCGGCTAATCCAGCTGCCCTTCATGGTTTCTTCCGCCGCCACATAATATACATTGGTAAAAGGATTGAGCAGGTAATAGGGAATGCCCAGGCGATTTTGTTTTCGCCATTTTACCGCGCCGAAAATATGCAGGAAGGTGATGACATCGGCAAAATAGGTCTGGTGATTGCTCACAAAAAGAACGTTCTTTTTAGGAAGTTTGCGCAGGTGTTCCGTACCGGAAATCTGCAACTTGTTGATTAAAGCAAGTCCCGGGTAGGACAACGAGCCAACCAGCACGTACACGAGTTTACGGACTATATTAACATGCTTCAACCGATCAATGAAAGTTCCCATGCCATGTTTTATTTGTTGAAACAATCAGTTACGAATGTAAACCATTTGCCCGAAAACTAATATTTTTACCCCTATGCTTACAACGGTCATTTTTGATATGGATGGTTTGCTCATCGATTCGGAGCCCCTCTGGCAGGAAGCCGGTATGGAAGTAATGGGTCGCTTTAATGTAAAGCTCACTACCGACCAGTACCATACCAGCACCGGGCTGCGCACCAATGAATGGATACGGCATTGGTTTACCCATTTTGGCATCAACGCAGTATATGCTTCCGAAGCGGAAACCGCCATTATCAATAAGGCCATCGAAAAAATTGCCGCCCGCGCTATGCCCATGCCGGGCGTACAGCATATACTTCACTTCTTTAAAGAACGGAAATTTAAGATAGGCATCGCTTCCTCCTCCCCGCTTGAACTGATTAGCGTAGTAGTAGATAAACTGCAAATAGGCTCCTATATTAATACCCGCACTTCTGCTGAGCACCTGCCTTATGGCAAGCCGCATCCACAGGTATTTCTGGATTGCGCCGCGGCCCTCAATACATCGCCTGTAGATTGTATCTGCTTTGAAGATTCCTTTAACGGCATGATTGCTGCCAAAGCCGCCCGTATGAAATGCGTGGTGGTACCCGACCGCCACCAGCACCAGCACAACAAATGGAGCGCCGCCGATTTGAAAATATCGTCGCTGCAGAATTTTAATGGATTGCTGCTGGAAGGGCTTTTATAAGCTAAAAAAAAGTGCCCCGTATTTCTACAGGGCACTTCAATATACTAAAGCCGGCTATGATTAAGCATCAGGAGCTGCAGCTTCGTTGTCACCGCTGCCTTCCATCTTCTTTTTCAGTTCTGCCAGTACGCCAAGATCACCCAGGGTGGCTTTCTCAACTTTGCCCTGTATGTTCTTAACGGCTTTCTTGGTTTTGTCCGCTTCTACCCTTGCTTCTTTGCGGGCAGCATCCTTCTCTTCGGTCCTTACCTGCTCCCAGATACGGGTGTGCGAAAGAACGATGCGCTTTTCATTGCGGTCAAATTCAATCACCATGAACTGGGCTGTTTCATCAGCCTGTACCTGCTTGCCGTCTTCCTTGTTCAGGTGGCGGTTAGGTGCAAATCCTTCCAGGCCGTAAGGCAGCTGAACGATTGCGCCCTTGTCGTCTTTGCGGGTTACAGTTCCTTCGTGAATGGTGCCGACTGCAAATGTATCCTGCAGTGCATTCCAGGGATCTTCTTCCAGTTGTTTGTGCCCCAGTTGCAGCTTGCGGTTGGCCTGGTCGATACCAAGGATCTTGATTTCGATTTTTTCGCCCACCTTGGTGTATTCGCTTGGGTGGTTGAAACGCTTGAGCCAGCTCAGGTCGCTGATGTGGATCATGCCGCCGATACCGGTAGCCAGTTCCACGAACACCCCGTAAGGAGTAATGTTCTTCACCAAACCTGTGTGACGGCTGCCTTCAGGGAATTTGGTTTCGATAGTATTCCAGGGATCTTCGCTCAGTTGCTTGATAGAAAGGCTCATCTTGCGCGCGTCTTTATCGAGCGTTACAATCTTGGCCTTATGGATATCACCCAGCTTGAAGAATTCTTTTGCATTGATGGGGGTATTGGCCCATGTAATTTCACTTACGTGTACCAAACCTTCCACGCCTGGCTGAATTTCGAGGAATGCGCCGTAGTCTTCAATGTTTACTACTTTACCTTCCACTACTTCGCCTTCTTTCACACCTTCAGGAAGAATATCCCACGGGTGCGGGGTCAGTTGTTTCAGGCCAAGGCTGATACGTTTCTTTTCATCGTCAAAATCCAACACAACAACCTTCAGCTTCTGATCCAGCTTCAACACTTCGCTTGGGTGAGAAATACGTCCCCATGAAATATCGGTAATGTACAACAAGCCGTCCAGGCCGCCGAGATCCATGAACGCACCGAAATCGGTAATGTTCTTGATAGTACCTTCCAGTACCTGGCCTTTTTCCAGCTTGCTCATTATTTCGGCACGTTGTGCTTCAATATCGCTTTCAATCAGGGCCTTGTGAGATACAACGGCGTTCTTGATAGCTTCGTTAACCTTAACAACCTTAAATTCCATTGTTTTACCAACAAACTGGTCGTAATCGGTAACCGGTTTCACGTCTATTTGTGAACCAGGTAAGAATGTTTCCATACCGAAAACATCCACGATCAAACCACCCTTTGTCTTAGAGGTAACCGTACCGGTAATAACTTCGCCGGTTTTGTGTACTTCCACAATTCTTTCCCAGGCACGGGTAATGCGGGCTTGTTTGCGGCTCAGGTGAAGGTGACCTTCCCTGTCTTCTTTTTCCACTACCATTACTTCCACTTCATCACCTACTTTCAGGTTCTGCAAATCGCGGAATTCGTTGAGTGAAATAAGACCATCGCTTTTAAAGCCGATGTTCAGCACAACATCTGTTTTGGTAAGACCTACTACAGAACCTTTAATCAGCTCACCATCGGTAATCTGAACAAACGTGCTGTCGTACACTTTGCCATACTTTTCTTTTTCTTCCTTGCTGTAAGAAGAAACGTTGCGTTTGTCGATGCTCCAGTCGAAGTCATCATGCGCGGTTACAACTACCGGCGCAGCCACAGGTGCAGGGGGTGTCGCTGTAGCCTCTGCTGTTTCTGTTGCAGAAGACTCCTGTGCATCAGCGTTTAGTTGTTTAAAAATAAGATGCTCAAACATGATAAAAACCCCGTTTTTTTATCGGGGCTGCAAATATACGACGAAAAGCGGAAAGTTGAAGCAATTTATGCTATTGATTATGAATAAGTTAGGCACGATATCCGGCAACTTACAATCTCTTAACAAACCCCCGCTGGCTTTCCTCCGTATTGTTCCCTATCATTGTGAATCGTATAACCTAAGTCCCCGCATGGCGTTTAGTAGCATGGTAAAGAAAAGCAGCTGCCTTCTTGCCGCCTGTTCTATGATCTTTATTGCCCGTTCGCAGGATTCTATCCCGCACCTGCAGCCATTCCGGGCAGAGCTTAAATACCATGAAGGTTTTTTTCTTACCAGCAAGCCAAAAGCGGTTTATATCCGCGATTCCTATACCAGTTTCACGGAAATCAGTTTCAGCCGGCAAACCGATGGGAGCGCCCGCTGGCAGCAGTCCAATCATTATCCCCTTATCGGCATCGCCGCCTTTTTCGGCAATACCGGCAGCCGCCAGTATATCGGCAACATGGCAGCCGTATTTCCCTACGTGAATTTCCCGTTTTACCACGGCGCCGGGTTCCGGCTGGGCTTTCGCCTGGGCACAGGCCTTGCCTGGATACAGAAGCCGTTCAACGTATACACGAACTACAAAAACGAAATGATTAGCACGCACCTGGATGCCTGCATCAGCATGCTTACAGAGGCCGAAGCAAGAATAAGCGGGCGGTTCTGGCTTACCGGGGGCATCAGCTTTACCCATATTTCCAACGGCACCTGGCAAACGCCCAACCTGGGACTGAATATGCCCGCCCTTGTACTGGGCGCCCGTTATCATTTTGCCGAACCACCGGTATACCACCGGCAGCCCGCCCTCCCCTCCGGCAGGGAAATGCACTGGCAGGTATTTGTAGCAGGCGCCAACAAACAGGGCGAATGGGTGGAAAGCCCCCATTATTTTGTGAGTACCATTCTAACGGAGCTGATGCTATGCAAAATACATGCCGACGAGCTGGGCGTGGGGCTCCTGCTCACGTACGACCCCTCGCTGACCCGCGAAATACAAAACGAGCCAATACTGAGCTTTGACAACAGCAAGCCTAAACTACAGGCCGGCCTCTATGCCTGCTATGAGCACAATATCGGCCGGGTAAGCATACCGCTGCAGATGGGCGTTTATTTGTATAATAACTATCCCATCAACAGCATGTTTCAGAATATTGGCATACGTTATGCCATAAGCGCCCACTGGAAAGCGTTATTGCAGTTAAAAACACATTTGGGAAAAGCCGATCATATCGACTGGGGAATCGGGTACAGCATTTAAACCGGTATACGATGCAAACAATGATGAAAATAGCCACCTGTCTTTTACTTGTCCTGGCCGGCTGCAAAAAAAAAGGATGTTTTGAATCCAGCGGTACCGCGGTGCTTTCCGTGCGTACCGCCACGCCCTTTAATGAAATACATGCCTACGACAATATCAATATCGTGCTTACACAGGACTCGGTAAATGCCATCAGCATTGAAGCAGGCGACCACCTGCAGCCCTTTATCAAAACAGATATTCAAAACAATATACTCACCCTCGGCAATAACAGCGGCTGCTCCTGGCTGAAAGGCCCCTCCGAAACCATTACCGCCTACATATCGGTAAAATCACTGGCCCGGGTAAACCTATACGGGTCGGGCAATATTTCTTCTACCAATACCATTATCAGCCCCGGCCTTTGGCTGGACGCTTATGAAGCTGTATCCAATGTGGCGCTTAACCTGCAAACCGATAGCCTTACCCTGCTTATCCGGGAAGAAATTGCGGAATACAACCTCAGCGGGTCTGCCAGCTATGCTTCTGTATACTGCGGGGAAAAAGGGACCATGAACCTGGGCAGCCTGCAGGTGGAAACCATGGATTTTGATATGCGCAGCATCCGCGATGCCTATATATGGGTAACGGGAGCCCTGGACGTACGGGTGCAATACAAGGGGAATGTATACTATAAAAACAACCCGGCGCTAATCAATTACCAGCATTATAACGATGGCAGGCTATTGCCCCTGCAATAATGCCGATACGGAAGCAGCGGCAATCCACCCGCTGGTCCAGGCATGCTGAAAATTAAAACCGCCCGTAACACCGTCCACGTCCAGTATTTCGCCGGCAAAAAACAAGCCGGGTTGCAGTTTGCTCATCATTGTATTGGCATCCACCTCGTTTAAGCGGATACCCCCGGCTGTTACAAATTCTTCTTTAAATGTTGTCTTGCCCTTTACCGCAAATTCCTGTGCGCAAAGATTTTTGATGAGCTTGTTTTGCCCGGCAGCGGGTAAATCGGCCCAGCGTATATCGGGTTTTATGCCGGACTGTTCCAGCAAATATTCCCATAGCCGCTGCGGCAGGCCAAAGGGATTTTTATTGACTATTTTTTGCGGGGCCAGGTCAAAGCGCAGCTGCCCGAATTGCTCACGCAGCCCCTGTTCGTTTTGCAAAGGCACCCAGTTGACCAGGGCGGTAAACGTATAATTGCCATCGTGCAATAACCGGGCGCCCCAGGCGCTTAAGCGCAAAATCGCCGGCCCGCTCATACCCCAATGGGTAATGAGCAATGGCCCCTGCTCCGCCAGTTTGGTGCCGGTAATGCGCACAAGCGCTTTTTCTACGCTTACCCCCATCAGTTGGGTAATGGGGTTGCCCGGCATGTTGAACGTAAAAAGAGAAGGCACAGGCGCTTCAATGGTATGCCCGGTTTTGGCAAGCCAGTTAAACATCGTGGCTTTGGGATAGCCGCCGCAGGCAATACACACATAACGGGCATCCGCTGTTTCGCCATTGGCAAACAATACCTGCCATTGCTCTCCCCGGCGCTGCAAACCGCTTACATCCCGGTTCATCCACAGCTGCACACCATAACGGTTTACTTCTTTCAACAGGCAATCGATAATGGTTTGAGAGCTGTCGGTAACCGGGAACATCCGCCCGTCGGCCTCCGTTTTCAGGGTCACGCCGCGTTCTTCAAACCAGCGGATGGTATCGGTAGTAAAAAACCGGTGAAATGCTTTTTTTACAAAATGCGTGCCCCGCGGGTATCGCTTTATCATTTCGGTGGGTTCAAAACAGGCATGGGTAACATTGCAGCGGCCACCACCGCTTACCCGCACTTTATTGAGTACACGGTTTCCCTTTTCCACGATGACCACTTCCAGCGCAGGGTTCATTCTTGCAGCATTGATGGCGCAAAAAAAGCCGGCGGCGCCTCCGCCTATTACAATTAAACGATGTTTCCGCAACAGCAATTGGATTAGGAGTTAAACCCGGTAAGATAAAAAAAGTAGATATTCCACCAGCCGTCTTCCCGGCTGAAATAAAATTTAAACGGCCCTTCTACCGGCTGGCGTTCGCCGCTTTCCAGCACAGCGGTATATTTCACCAGGCCTTCGGAGTACCCCATTCCCTTGCGACTGCTTTCGGCAGTTTCCAGTTCATAGTTTACCTCTCCCAGGGCATACTGGCATTCTTCAAAAGCGGTATAGGCGGCAAAAGCATTTTTGAAGAGCTGCAGCAAGGCCCCCATCTCCAGTATTTTTCCATCGGGGTAAATGAATTGCTCACCCAGGTACCCGTTGCCGGCATCTACTTTACGTTCAAACCAGTCCGATAAAAACGCCATGGTCTGGTCGGTAATTTCTGCTTTATGATCGGGGTGAAATTCTTCGTACGTAAATTGCCGGGTCAGCCCTTCCATCCACAGGTCGTCCGTTTCGTGGTCCAGCAATTCTTCGGTAATAAAACAATACTTAAACCGCTCGCTGCGGGGTTTGTTGAACACTACTTCTATATGCTGTTCGTCCAGCAGGTGCTCCACATGCTCCAGTGCTTTTTTAATGGAAGGCTCGTCCAGTTCATCCGCTTTGGCTAAGGAGGGGTTGCCGATAAGGGTGGCGATTTTTACCCGTTTGGAATTGGCAAAGGCATGCTCAAACGAAAGGATACTTTTCAAAAACTCGTTTTCCATTTCCGGCGGCAGGTCTTCGCTCCCTTCGTATGCGCCACCCAGTTCTGCTTTTACGCGCATGCGCAGGATCTCGTTTTCTATCCGCAGGTTTTCCTGCGGGTCGCTGCTGAATTCTCCTTCGCCGGGAGAAGGGACTTCATTCATATCGCTCAATTTATCACTAAATCTAAAGAATAATCCCTAAATCAGCAATCAGCTATCATATTACGCTGTAAACAGGTTGGTGTTCAGGCCTTCCGCAGCCTCGATAATACTGTAATCAGAGAGAATATCGGCCTTGTTTTTCCGCACGCATACATCGTGCTCAAAATGAACAGAGGGTTTGTGATCCATCGTACGCACGGTCCAGCCATCATCTTCGGTATATACTTCCCGGGTACCCATATTTATCATCGGTTCAATGGCCAGCACAAGCCCTTCTTTGAGTTTTGCACCGCTACCTCTTTTCCCGTAATTGGGTACCTGCGGGTCTTCGTGCAGACTTTTGCCCAATCCATGCCCTACCAGTTCGCGAACTACTCCATATCCATGCTTCTTTTCGGTATATTCCTGGATGGCAAAAGAAATATCGCCTACCCGGTTGCCGGCTACAGCTTTTTCAATGCCTTTGTACAGCGATTCCTTGGTTATCTGGATCAGTTTTACCACCGCTTCCCCCGGAAACCCAATGGAGAACGTATACGCATGATCGCCATGCCAGCCATTCTTAATGACGCCTATATCTACTGTAATGATATCGCCCTCCTTCAACTCTCCCTTGCCCGGAAAACCGTGCACCACCACATCATTTACCGAAATACAGCTGTTGAACGGATAGCCGTGGTAATTTAAAAAGGAAGGTATGGCCTTATTGTCGCGTATAAACCCGCCAATCATCTTATCGATCGAAAGCGTGGTTATCCCCGGCTTTAAAATAGCGGCCACCTCGGTAAGCGTACGGCTCACCAGCAGGGCGCTTTGTCGCATCAGCTCAATTTCTTCTTCTGTTTTATAATACGTCATAAGTAATATGGAAATGTGAAAAATGTGAGAATGTGGAAATTGAAGAAACCCATTTTCATATTTCCACATTCTCACATTTCCGCATTTTATTAATAACAAAACAAAACCTGGCAAAGTTTGCACCGCCAGGTTTTGATATATCAAAAAACGTTCATTTACATTGTGGTTGACTGCAGCGTTTGCCGGCCCTGTATACGCCCGCTCTTCATAAGCCCGTCGTACTGGCGCATCAGCAATTGCGTTTCCACCTGCTGCAGCGTATCGAGAATAACACCTACCATAATCAGCAGGGAGGTGCCGCCGAAGAAAGAGGAGAATAACTGCTGTACATTCAGCATTTGCGCAAAGCCCGGCAGGATACCTACCACAGCCAGCAATATAGCGCCCGGCAGGGTAATCTTATCCATAACCGAACCGATATAATCCGCTGTAGGCTGGCCCGGTTTAACACCCGGGATAAAGCCGTTGTTACGCTTTAAATCGTCGGCAATCTGCTTGGGATTGAATATCAGGGCGGTGTACAGGAAGGTAAACCCAACTACAATCACCGCATAGATAATCATATGCCAGGGATCTTTAGGATCGGCAAATATGCGTGCAATACCGGTAGCGCTTTCAAACTTGGTATAAGAAAACAGCGTAGGCAGGAACATGATAGCCTGTGCAAAAATGATAGGCATTACCCCTGCACCGTTTACCTTAAGCGGCAGAAACTGGCGGGCGCCACCAAACTGGCGGTTGCCTACAATCTGCTTGGCATAGTTAACCGGTATTTTACGTACACCCTGCACCAGCACAATCAATCCCATGATGATGGCTACCAGGATGGCTATTTCGATAATAAACACCAGCAAACCACCACCGCCACGGTTGCTCTTGGCAGCCCATTCCTGCATCAGCGATTGCGGCAGCCTGCCAAGGATACCCACCATAATGATGAGCGAGGTACCGTTGCCCAATCCCTTGTCAGTAATCTTTTCACCCAGCCACATTACAAACAGGGTACCTGCTGTAAGGAGGATGGTAGTGGTATAAGGGAACCAGGGTGTAAAGGCAGTAATCATGGCAGCGCCATTCATACGCTCGATATAAGCTACATAGGCGCCGGCCTGTACCGCGGTTACAATTACCGTAAGGTAACGGGTCCACTGGTTGATCTTCTTACGGCCGCTGTCGCCTTCCTTCTGTATCTTCTGCATTTGCGGAACCAGGATGGTCATCAGCTGCATAAAGATAGAGGCAGAGATATAAGGCATGATGCCCAATGCAAAGATAGATGCCTGCGAAAAGGCACCGCCCGCAAAGGCGTCAATCAATCCCAGCGCACCGCCGCTGGCCGATTTCAAATCAATTTTACTGGGGTCGAGGCCCGGTAGAACAATATGAACTCCTACACGGAATATGAACATCAGCACTACGGTAGTAATGATCTTACTCCTTAGTTCATCGATGCTCCAGATATTCTTTAGCGTTTGTATAATCTTCTTCACAGATGGCAGAATTTAAAAAATAAGCCTAAACAAAAAAGACGCATGGCCGATGCGTCTATGCAAGTTACTGAAAATTACTTAACAATTTCGAGAGTCCCGCCGGAGGCTTCGATAGCTGCCTTCGCCTTTCCACTTACGGCGTTTACCCTGAAGCTCAGCTTATTCTTCAGTTCGCCATTGCCCAATATTTTTACGCTGTCGGTCTGGCCAATCAGCCCATTGATATACAGGCTTTCCAGGCTAAATTCCTTAATGCCGTATTTTTCAACCAGTTGTTCCACCTGGGCCAGGTTAAACACCTTATATTCAATACGATCGTTATTCTTAAACCCGCGTTTGGGCAAACGACGCTGGATAGGCATCTGGCCACCTTCATGCGACTGCCTGCGGGAGTAACCGGCACGGCTCTGGCCACCTTTATTACCTTTGGTAGAAGTACCACCTTTACCCGAAGCTTCACCACGACCTAATCTCTTTTGCTTGTGCGTTGCGCCTTTGGCAGGCCTTAATTCGTGTAATTTCATCTTGTTTAATTTTTACTCAACGGGGTTGTTTCCCCTCGCGTTTTTAAATAATGTGAGAATGTGGTAAATGTACAAAATGTGCGAATGGGATGCAGCTCGCTACAATTTCCACATCTTTCACATTTTCAAATTTCCACATTTTTATGCGTCGGCCACGGTTATCAGGTGGTTCACAGTGCGAACCATACCCAGGATCTGGGGCGTAGCTTCTACTTCTTTGGTAGAATTCATTTTATTCAAACCCAGGGCTTTTAAAGTCAGCTTCTGACGCTCGGGCCTGTCGATAGCGCTTTTTACCAGGGTAATCTTAATCTTTTTCATATTAGTTATCCGTTAAAAACTTTCTTCAACGATAAATTTCTTGTTTTAGCCACGCCAATAGGTTCGCGCAGCATAGCCAGTGCTTTAAACGTAGCTTTTACCACGTTATGGGGGTTGGCAGAACCCAGGCTTTTAGCCAATACGTCGGTCACGCCGGCGCTTTCCAACACGGCACGCATAGAGCCTCCTGCGATAACGCCGGTACCGTGTGCGGCTGGTTTTATCAGCACTTTCGCAGCACCTTCTTTTGCCAGCTGGTCATGAGGAATGGTTCCTTTCATGATGGGCACTTTAATAAGGTTCTTCTTTGCGTCTTCTATCCCTTTCGTAATAGCTTCCTGTACTTCTTTTGCCTTACCCAGGCCATGCCCTACTACCCCACTTTCATTGCCTACTACCACCAGGGCAGAAAAACTGAAAGCGCGGCCGCCTTTGGTAGTCTTCACTACACGGTTAATGGCAACAACCTTTTCTTTCAGTTCCAGGTCACCGGCTTTAACTCTGTTTAAAATTACTTTTGACATTATTTCAGGTTAAAATTTGAATTAGAATTTAAGTCCGCCTTCCCTTGCACCATCGGCTACCGCTTTTACGCGACCATGGTAGAGGTTGCCTCCGCGGTCAAATACAACGGCTTCCAGGCCAACTTCCTTTGCTTTACGGGCAATGGCAGCACCTACCAGTTTGCTCTTTTCTGTCTTCGTACCCTTCTGAGCGGCAATGTCTTTGTCTTTTGAAGAAGCAGCAGCGAGTGTTTTACCGCTGGTATCGTCAATTAACTGAACATAGATTTCCGTGTTGCTTCTGAATACAGCTAAACGGGGTTTCTGCGTAGTACCAGATAATTTCCGGCGAATGCCATACCTGATCTTTTGCCTCCTGATAATTTTTGCTTCCATGATTTCTATTTTGCATTTCCTGATTCTGCCAGGAAAAATTATTTATTTCCTCCTACCCCTTCAGGGGGCCGGGGGCTTATTTACCAGCTGCCTTACCAGCTTTACGACGCAATACTTCACCAACGAATTTAACACCCTTACCCTTGTACGGCTCAGGCTTGCGGAGGCTGCGTATTTTAGCCGCTACTGCGCCCACCAGTTGTTTGTCAACACCTTCCAGGGAGATAGTCGGGTTTTGCCCTTTTTCCTGTGCGGTAGCTACTTTGACTTCCTTTGGAATCTCGAAGATGATATTGTGAGAATAACCCAGCGAAAGATCCAGCAGGTTACCCTGGCTGGAAGCCTTGTAACCTACACCCACCAGTTCCATCTTCTTGCTATATCCTTCTGTTACTCCTTTAACCATGTTATTTACCAGTGAACGGTACAAGCCGTGCAGGGCACGGTGACGGATTTGGTCGGTGGGGCGGGCAAATTCAACATGGCCGTCTTTTACTTCAACCGTAATATCCCTGTCAATAGCCTGTTTCAGTTCGCCTTTAGGCCCTTTTACAGTTACGATACCGTCTTTACCCACTGTTACAGTTACTCCACTGGGAACAGTCACCGGTTTTTTACCTATACGAGACATAGTAGTGAAAATTTGAAAATTAAAAATTTGAATATCTGCGGCCGAAAGTGTTCAGTTCCGTATAGAGAACTTAATTGTCATCCGGCCCTGTTCTTTAGTATATATAACAAAGAACTTCGCCACCAACGTTCTGCACCTTTGCTTCCTTATCGGTCATTACACCTTTGGAAGTAGAAAGGATTGCTATGCCCAAACCATTCTTTACACGGCCAAATTCAACCGGTTTTGCGTAAGTACGCAAACCCGGGCGGCTTATTCTTTCCAGGCTCTTGATAGCGGGTTCCTTGGTAGAAGGATCGTATTTCAATGCTATTTTAATCACGCCCTGCTTGCTGTCATCTTCAAATTTGTATTTCAGGATATAACCTTTATCATACAAAATTTCAGTGATGCGCTTCTTCAGATTGGAAGCCGGAATTTCCACAATGCGGTGGTTAGCCATCTGCGCATTACGTACCCTGGTCAAAAAATCTGCGATAGGATCAGTTACCATTGTTTATCTAAAATTGATAGTTTAAAAAATTATTTACAATGCGATATCCTATGATATCCTTACTACCCGCTTGCAGCTAATAGCTTGCAGCTTGTAGCTTCTCTTGATTACCAGCTGGCTTTTCTAACCCCCGGTATCTTACCATTCAATGCCATATCACGGAAGGTAACGCGGCTGAGGCCGAAGTAACGCATATAACCCCTGGGGCGGCCGGAAATCTGGCAGCGGTTTTTCAACCTTACGGGCGATGCATTCTTGGGCAAAGCGTCTAACGCTTTATAGTCGCCGGCAGCTTTTAATGCTTCTCTTTTTTCAGCATACTGGGCCACCATACGTTCCCTTTTGTGTTGCCTGGCTGTGACTGATGTTTTTGCCATAGTAGTATATTAATTGGTATCTTCTTTATCTTTCCTGAAATTAACGAACGGCATACCCAGCTGTTTCAGCAACTCGTATGCTTCTTCGTTGTTTTTTGCCGTGGTTACAAACGTAATATCCATACCCGTAATCTTGTTCACCTTGTCAATATCTATTTCGGGGAATATGATTTGCTCCGTAATACCCAGGGTATAGTTACCGCGGCCGTCGAAAGCCTTTTCGCTGATACCTTTGAAATCACGTACGCGGGGCAGTGCGGTAGAAATCAGCCTGTCCAGGAACTCGTACATTTTTTCGCCACGCAGGGTTACCCTTGTACCGATAGGCATATTCTTACGCAACTTAAAGTTGGAGATATCCTTTTTACTCATGGTAGCTACTGCTTTCTGACCGCTGATCTGCGTCATCTCGTCCAGCGCGATGTCTATCAGCTTTTTGTCGTTTACGGCACCGTTAACGCCACGGTTCAGGCATATCTTTTCAAGCCGCGGAACCTGCATTACGCTTTTATAGCCGAAATGCTTTTGCAAAGCGGGTACAACTTCTTTCTTGTACTTATCGGCCAGCCGGGGATGATAATTTGTTGTGCTCATTGTCTAAACTTATTTAATAACCTCACCTGATTTTTTTGAAATACGCACCAGTTTGCCGGTTTCCCTGCTACGTTTTACCTTGGCAGGTTCTCCTTTTTTGGCATCCCACAGCATAACGTTGCTGATATGTACGGATGCTTCCTTTTTCACAATACCACCCTTGGTATTTTGTGCGGAAGGCTTGGTGTGTTTGGTAATGATGTTTGCTCCTTCTACCAATACCCGGTCTTTATCGGGGTATACTTCCAACACTTTGCGGGGCTTTTTCACGTCCTTGTCATCACCGGTAATGATTACCACTGAATCCCCTTTCTTAATGTTGAACTTTGGTTTGAATCTGTTGCTCATTGTTGTATGCTTTACCCCGCCTGGCGGGATGGTTTTTTATTATTTACAATACTTCGGGCGCCAGGGATATAATTTTCATGTATCCTTTATCACGCAGTTCCCTTGCCACCGGCCCGAAAATACGTGTACCGCGGGGCTCGTCGGCCTGGTTCAGTAACACTACGGCGTTGTCGTCAAAACGGATATACGAACCGTCTTTGCGACGCAGTTTCTTCTTGGTACGAACAATTACCGCTTTGGTAACAGTACCTTTTTTAATGCCGCCTGCAGGCAAAGCATCCTTTACGGTTACTACAATTTTATCGCCAATACCGGCATAGTCCTGGCCGCTGTTTCCAAGCACACGGATTACCAACACTTCTTTAGCGCCACTGTTATCAGCTACATTGAGCCTGCTTTCTTGCTGAATCATCTTATTTAGCTTTTAGCTACTAGCTGCAAGCTGCAAGCTATAGCAATTAAAAATTATCTGTTCGGCACTACCAGCTTGAAGCTTGTGGCTTGAAGCTTGTAGCTAATCTTATTTAACTTTCTCAACGATCTCCACCAGCCTCCAGCGCTTTGTTTTGCTGAGCGGACGGGTTTCCATGATACGTACAGTATCACCGATACTGCAGGTATTCTGTTCGTCGTGTGCGTGGAACTTGGTAGTTTTCTTTACGAACTTACCATAGATAGGGTGCTTTACTTTTCTTTCTACCTCAACAGTAACGGTCTTTGCCATTTTGTTGCTGGTTACCACCCCAATCCTTGTTTTACGCAAATTTCTTTCTTCCATTTTCTTTAGCGTTTAGCTACAAGCTGCAAGCTGCAAGCCATAGCAATTATAAATTATCTGTTTCCTGGTGTACTACCGCTTGCAGCTTGTAGCTTGCAACTGGTAGCTTATTCTTATACTCCCAGTGCTTTCTTCGCCGTCAATGCTGTTTGCAACCGGGCAATATCCTTGCGCAGGTCGCGGATGCTCATAGGGTTTTCCAGCGGGGAAATAGTATGAGCAAATTCCAGTTTCTTCAGCCTCAGCTGATCTTCCTGGATACGGGCCTTCAGTTCAGTCTCGTTCAAATCCTTCAACCCTTTTACAAAATCAATTCTCTTTGACATTTTATTGAAATTTTCAAATTTTCAATTCAGGTTATGCTTCAATATCATGACGCACGATAAACTTGGTCTTGATGGGCAATTTCTGCGCCGCCAGGTTCATGGCTTCTTTTGCAACGGCTTCGCTGATACCATCCATTTCAAACAGGATACGACCGGGTTTTACTACAGCCGCCCAACCTTCGGGGTTACCTTTACCTTTACCCATACGTACTTCGAGGGGCTTTTTGGTAATGGGCTTATCGGGGAAAATACGAATCCATACGCTACCCTCACGTTTCATGGCGCGGGTCATCGCCTGGCGGGCCGCTTCAATCTGGCGTTCTGTCATCTGCACAGTATCCAGTGCTTTCAGGCCATAGGAACCAAATGCCAGCGTAGTGCCTCTCTTGGCATTACCCTTTACCGGCATCTTCTGTGTTTTCCTGTGCTTCGTTCTTTTCGGTTGTAACATCTTATTTTAATTTCTTGTTACTTGATGTTTTTACATTTATCATTTTCACATTTCCACATCCCCACATTTCCTCATTTAGTTCCTCGGACCCCTTGGGCCGCCACCGCCCCTGTTGCCACCGCCACCTGGGCCCCTGCGATCGCCGCCGCCACCACCCCTGCGGTCATCACGACGGTCGTGACGTTCATGGCGATCATCCCTGCGGTCGCCGCCCCTGCGGTCGCTCACATCACTCTTACCACCAACGAAGTTGGGGTTCAGATCGCGCTTGGTTAATATTTCACCCTTACAAATCCATACCTTGATACCAATTTTGCCGTATACCGTCAGTGCAAATACATTGGCATAATCGATGTCCATCCGCAGCGTATGCAGTGGGGTACGGCCTTGTTTGATTTCTTCCGTACGGGCTATTTCAGCACCGCCCAAACGGCCGGCTGCCTTTACCTTGATACCTTCAGCGCCCATGCGAAGTGCAGAAGCGATGGCCATCTTGATAGCCCTCTTATAGTTGATACGATTTTCAATTTGTTTGGCAATGGTATCGGCTACAATCATGGCATCCAGTTCCGGCCTGCGGATTTCCAGGATGTTGATCTGCACATCGTCCTTACCCGTCAGCTTCTTCAGCTCTTCCTTGATGCGGTCTACCTCGTTACCACCCTTGCCTATAATGATACCAGGCTTGCTGGTATGTATGGTTACAATCAACTTACCCAGCGTACGCTCAATGACGATCTTGGAAATACCGCCTTTGTTGATACGCGCCATCAGGTAAGTGCGGATCTTGTTATCCTCTATCAGTTTGGTAGCATAATCCCTTTTGTTACCGTACCAGTTGCTTTCCCATCCGCGGATGATGCCCAACCTGTTACCAATAGGATTTGTTTTTTGACCCATATCTGGTTTATTAGTTGATTAGTTATTTTGTTGTTTGGTATCTACAATTAGCGTTACGTGGTTGCTGCGTTTGCGAACACGGTAGCCACGGCCCTGGGGAGCAGGACGCATACGCTTAAGTGTTCTTGCGCCGTCAACAAAAATTGTCTTCACTACCAGGCCGTTCTCATCACCACCTTCGTTCTTCTGCTTCCAGTTGCTGATAGCCGATAAAACCAGCTTACGCAACGGGGTAGAATTATGCTGCGGGTGAAACTCCAGTAAGGCGATGGCCTTCTCTACTTCCATTCCGCGGATCACATCCACCAGCAAACGCATCTTGCGCGGCGATGTCGGATAATTTCTCAGTTTAGCTACTGCTTCCATTGTTTATTTGATTTCAGGTTGTTGGTCTCGGGCCGCCGGTCGTTTCTGTCAACCGTCAACTGTCAACCGTCAACTTTTTATGCAATCTTTTTACTAGAGTGTCCTTTAAAGTTGCGGGTCGGCGCAAACTCTCCCAGCTTATGGCCTACCATAAATTCCGTAACATATACGGGGATGAATTTATTCCCGTTGTGCACCGCTAATGTATGGCCTACAAAATCAGGAGTGATCGTGGAACGACGGCTCCAGGTTTTGATAACACCTTTCTTGCTTTTTCCTTCATTAATGGCCAGCACCTTCTTTTCAAGATGTTCGGCAACGTAAGGACCTTTTTTAATTGAACGACCCATATATATGAGTTAATTTGATAGTTTGATAATGCTATTTGGTTATTTTCTTACCGTCTTTCCGCTGGATGATCAGCTTGTCGCTGCCCTTTCCTTTGGTACGTGTTTTCAGACCGCGCGAGTACTGTCCGTTCCTGCTGCGGGGCTGACCACCGGAAGCCTTACCTTCACCACCACCCATGGGGTGATCTACAGGGTTCATGGCCACACCGCGGTTTCTTGGCTTAATACCTCTCCAGCGGTTACGACCGGCTTTACCCATGCTTTGCAGGCTATGGTCGCTGTTGCTCACAACACCTACGGTAGCATAACAGTTAATCAATACTTTTCTCAACTCACCGCTAGGCATTTTCAGCACGCCATATTTCTCTTCTTTATTGCTCAGCTGTGCGGAAGAACCTGCACTGCGGGCAATCTTACCACCCTGGGTAGGCTGCATTTCAATGTTGTGCACCATGGTACCCAACGGCATGTTTTTCAGTTGCAGTGAGTTACCGATTTCAGGGGCTACATTGTCGCCGCTTATAACGGTAGTACCTACCTGCAATCCCTGGGGAGCCAGGATATAACGTTTTTCACCATCTACATAGTTAAGCAGGGCGATGAAAGCGGTACGGTTGGGATCGTATTCGATAGATGCCACAACAGCAGGTATATCCTTCTTATTGCGCTTGAAATCGATGATGCGGTAATGTTGTTTATGACCGCCGCCGATATAACGCATTGCCCTTCTGCCCTGGAAGTTCCGTCCGCCGGTGCCGTTTTTCTTTTCCAGCAAGCTCTTTTCCGGGGTGTCGGTAGTAATCTCAGCATAGGCGTTGCCGATTCTCCATCTTGTTCCGGCTGTAATCGGCTTGTATTTCTTCAGTGCCATAGTCTATGTTGTTTGTGCGAAATTTTCAGCTTCGCAGGCTATAAATGTTTGTTTACTTAGATAGCGGAATAAAGATCAATTGTTTCGCCTTCTGCTACGGTTACCAGCGCTTTTTTATACGCGGGCTTCTGGCCCTGTATATATCCTGCTTTGGTAAAGCGTGTTTTGTTTTTACCGGGTACTACCGCGGTATTAACATCTATCACGTTTACACCGTAAAAGCCTTCAATGGCTTTCTTTATTTCCAGCTTATTTGCCTTCCTGCTTACTTTGAAAGCATACCTTCTCAGCTTTTCCTGCTGTGCATTTGCTTTCTCGGTCAGAATGGGTTTTATCAGTACTTCAGAGAGTTTCATCTCTTTTCAATTTAATTCAGTGATTAATTATGCGTTTGCTTCAACTGTTTCTTCAGAAAAAACTTTGGCAGCGCTTTCTGTAAGTACCAGCACGTTTGAATTGATAATGTCATACGTATTGATATCGGCCAGTAACGAAGCTCCTACATAAGATATGTTGCGTAAGCTCAGGTACAGGTTGTCGTTGTGCTCGGGCATTACAAACAGTATCTTTTTATTATCGATTTTCAGGTTTTGCAGGATCTCTACAAACTGGCTGGTTTTAGGCGTATCCAGGTTAATATCTTCCACTATCACAATAGCGTTTTCCTTTGCCTTATACGACAGGGCCGAAATCTTGGCCAGGTCCTTCACCTTGCGGTTCAGTTTAAAATCCCAGCTATGGGGTTTAGGCCCGAAGATGGTACCACCACCTTTGTACAGTGGGTTACGCAGGTTACCCTTACGTGAACCACCGGTGCCTTTCTGGCGGTGCAGCTTTTTGCTGGCGCCCTGTACTTCCATACGGGTTTTTACCTTGTGCGTGCCCTGGCGTTGTGCAGCCAGGAATTGTTTTACAGCCAGGTAAATAACGTGGTTGTTGGGCTCGGTACCGAAAATTTCTTCCGGCAACTCAATGCTGCGACCAGCTTTTTTACCTTTTATAGTTAATACATCTACTTGCATGTTGCTTCAATTAATTGGTTGTTACTTCAGAATATAAACGATGGAACCGATATGGCCCGGTACAGAACCGCTGATCAGGATATAATTCTTATCGGCGAAGATTTTCACCACTTTCAGGCCTTTTAGCTTTACACGGTCATTACCCATACGGCCGGCCATACGCATACCTTTCATTACACGGGCGGCATCGGAGGAGTTACCCAACGAACCGGGAGCGCGCTGACGGTCATGCTGACCGTGCGATTGCTCACCCACACCATGAAAGCCATGGCGCTTAACCACACCCTGGAAACCTTTACCTTTTGTAGTGCCTACTACATCAACTTTTTCGCCTTCGGCAAAAATGTCTACGGTGATGGTTTCACCAAGTGCTTTTTCAACAGTAAAATCGCGGAATTCCTTGCTTATTTTCTTGGGGGCTGTAGAGGCCTTTGCGAAGTGATTTTTTTCGGCTGCAGTAGTGTGCTTTTCTTTCTTGTCGCCGAATGCTAGCTGGTGTGCATTGTAACCGTCGCTGTCCTTTGTCTTAACCTGTGTAACTACACAGGGACCAGCTTCAATAATGGTACAAGCTGTTTGCTTGCCATCGGGGCTGAAGATGCTGGTCATCCCAATTTTCTTTCCAATAATACCTTTCATCGTTGTACTGTTTGTGCCGCAAGGTTCAAGAGACAATCCTGATGATGGTATATGAAACCACTGGACTTCAATCCCCGTTTACCTACCGACCTTTTCTTTTCGTCTCCATACTTCAGATAAGGCAGCCCTTGTGGCCACCAACCGAATCATGTCACCTGCTTGAAGTGTCCCGCCGGGGCGGGATGACAGAAGTACCGGCAGTAAACAAACCCTGAACGGCTTGTTTATATGTTCTCCAACTCTCGTTGGAATTTAAACCCAGAGCTCTTTTTTCACACCCGGAAGCGTGATTGAGAGATGAGCGATATTTTAAGAACTCTTTTACGTTGTCGGTCTTTCTCCTTTGAAAAAGACAGCCTTGTTTTCCCGGCAGCCCTGGGCCTGCCCAAGGATCATCAGGCTTTGATTTCCACTTCCACACCGGAAGGTAAATCCAGCTTACTCAGCGCATCTACCGTCCTGGAAGACGATGTGTAAATATCCAGGAGGCGTTTGTGTGTGCTCAGCTGAAACTGCTCGCGGGCCTTTTTATTTACGTGCGGCGAACGCAATACAGTGAAAATCTTCTTGTGGGTAGGTAAAGGAATAGGACCTGTGACTACGGCACCTGTGCTGCGCACTGTTTTTACGATCTTCTCGGCAGATTTATCTACCAGGTTGTGGTCGTAAGACTGCAATTTTATTCTGATTCGTTGAGACATACGTAAAATGCCAATTTTAATTGGGGATGCAAAGGTAACGCGTTAGTACTTACGGGCAAAGAAATTTTGTAAGTTTTTTAGAGAAAGCAGGAAAAATCAGGGGGAAAAGGCAAAAAGGAGCCCACGGAAGCAGTTTTGTTGTTCGTTGACCGTTGTCCGGAAGCGCGGCCAACGAACAACGAACAACGAACAACGAACAACGAACAACGAACAACCCCTCTTTACGGCAGGTTGCTTTTTCCCGCCATAGTGGCCCGCAAAATTTCCTGGTAGGCAAACCAACCTACCACCAGCAGCATTATAATGCTCATTATCAGCGGAATAAAGAAACTGGCTACCGCGCAGGCTATTGCAGCGGCATTTTCGCCTGTGGCCAGTACCGGGTTGCCGGTGCCAAGGGTGGCTTTGGTGGAAAACAGCCGCCAGATGCCGGTACCAATATGGATGGTCCCCGCAGTAGCGCCCCCGGCCACAAAAGCCATCAACCAATGCAAAACAGGCTCGCTGTCAGGGAAAGGAATCAGTGCATGGGCCAGTATAGTGCCGGCAGCTACCGCCAGCGGGGCGGCAATGGTATCGAGAATATTATCAAGAAAAGGGAAATAATAAGCGCCCACCTCTATGGCGGAGGCGATGGCAAAACAGGTCAGGGAAATCCCCGTTCCCATCCAGTGCATATCCGCCGGCAGCGCAAACCAATGATTATAACCTACTAACGACGCCACCAGCAAGGGTATAAACACCCTGAACCCGCAGCAGGCGCTGAGCGCAATACCCAATGCCACCGCTGAAATAGTATGGTAACCGATATCCATTTTCGTAAAAGCTATGCTAAGATATTTCTTTTCGGCCTTCCCGGCAATCCTATTACGGCCGGCCGGGACCTTTGGTTTGCAAAAAAACCTGTTTTTTAGTGGCCAAACCGGCCGTTTTTACACAAAAACAAACAATTAACAATCCTCAAACCAGTTACCCCCACCGGGCCGGGGAAATTAACAACTCACGGATGGGCTTGATGGAACCCTGCCACAATAGCCGTTACCAATAAAGTCAAAATTACAAGCCCGCCTGCTGCATACGCCCCTTTGTTCATTTTTGAAGCATACGGTTCATCGCCCTCTGCTCTTTTGGTGTAATCGAGGTGGTTGGGATTTACAGTAGTTTGCCTTATTTCCGACACATAAAACGAATGTTGCCGCGTAATGGCCTGCTGCGGGGCGTCGGGCTGCACAAACGTAAGCAGGGTGTTAAACGCCAGGGGTGACGATTCCGGCGTAAAATGGGCGGTACCGCCCTGTATCCCGTCAAATGTTTTCTCCACCACAGGCAGCGTAGACCGGGTAACGAACGTGCCCGAAGGAATAAACAGCATCCCCTGGGGCAACGTAGTAGAAGCCGACACCGTGCCGCTTGCCGTGCCGGCGCCCCTGCCCGTACTGGTAGTGCTTATGGAACCGGATACTTCCACGCTCCCGCTGTTAAGCCCAATAGCATTATGGTTAGCAATCATCACGCTCCGGTTCAGGTCCAGTTGCAGCGGCTTATCCAGCTTATTGTATACCGTTATTTTCATGGGGCCGTTGAGGCCGTTAAAATCATATACCAGTTTCATGGTATCGTTCTCCATTTCAAACTGGTGCTGTTTGTTTTTTGGTATATCGGTAGAAGATACTCTCACATACTGGTAGGTATTGCACGAACAGCACAACGCAATAATACAGCAGGTAAATAGTTGTTTCATAAGAAAGCTTTTGCTGAAGTTAATTCAGTCAGAAAAACTTCTTATTACCGGCATTCAGAATTAACATTCATTAAACCCGATTTAACGCTTTATTAATTCAAATGTTACCAGCTGCCTGTTGCAGCTATTTTCCTCCCGGCGGGCAATGCAGCCGGAGATAACTGGTGTACAGGTTGGAAAGATGCTGGCGTGTACCGGCCCCTTCGGATATGCTGTGGGTGCGGTTGGGGTACGACATCAGTTGGAATGACTTATTGTATTTTACCAGTTCATTGATAAGCATCTCCGCATTGTTGTAATGCACATTATCATCGCCGGTTCCGTGCACATACAGCAGGTTGCCCTTCAGGTTCTTCGCGTAGGTAATCGGCGACCCGTTTACAAAATCCTCCCGGTTTTCCTGCGGCAGTCCCATATAACGCTCCTGGTAAATATTGTCGTAAGTAAGCTGGTTGCCCACCGCGGCAATGGCAATACCGGTTTTATAAATACCGGGGTACTGGAACATAAGGTTGAGGGTGGCCGATCCGCCGCCGCTCCAGCCCCATACTGCTATCCGCGAAGTATCCACGTACGGCCGCTTTGCTATTTCCTGCGCCGCCAGCGCCTGGTCACGGATATTGATGATGCCTATTTTGCGGTATACACATTTCCTCCATTCCCTGCCCTTGGGCACCGGCGTACCGCGGTTGTCGATGGAAACATAGATATACCCGTCTTTTGCCATATCGCCCTGGTACAAAAAGTTGTAGGCAATTCCGTATTCATCTTTTACATTCTGCCCCCACGGCTCGGTGTATACGTAAAACACCACCGGGTATTTTTTGGCGGGGTCAAAATCCCGGGGTTTTACCATCCAGGCATCCATCTCTACCCCTTCCGTTGTTTTTACCTTAAAAAACTCAATGGGCGATTTTGATTTATCGGCTTTGGCAACCGCTGTATTCACCGGGTTGTCGGCGCTTACGCTTTTATGGTCCGGCAACGAAATCCATTCCGTGGCGCCCGGGGTATAATAGTTGGAAAAGGTATGATAGGCAAACGCCGCATCGGGCGAAATCTTGTACTCGTGCATGCCCTGCTGGTTGGCCGGCGACAGCAGCTCCGGTTTTCCCTTCCCGTCCAGCCGGGTGCGATACAAATATTTCTGCGTGGCATTATTGGGCGATGCCATAAAATAAACAAAACCGCCTTTCTCATCTACCAGCACAATATCCATTACATCGTAATTACCGGCGGTAACCAGCGTTTCTTTTTTGCCATCGCGGCTCACCCGGTACAAATGGCGCCACCCGTCTTTTTCGCTGGCCCATAGAAAAGCCGCTCCCCCGCTCAGCCAGTCCCAGCCACCCATGGCATAGTCCTGGTCCCACAGGGGAAGTATATCTATCCATGCCGAATCTTTCTCGCCGTAAATTCTATTCGCTGCCCCGGTAGCGACATTGCAAAGCAGCAGTTCGCTTTCATTCTGTTTCCGGTTCAGGTGCTGCACTATCAGCTCCGTACTGCCCACCGCCCATTCCATCCGGGGCACATAGCTTTGCAATACCGGGTCGGTAGCTATGTTCATCCATTTGGTTTGTGCAGTGGCAATATCTGCCACGCCAATGCGGAACGGCGATGGCGCCTGCCCCGCAATGGGGTATTCCACCGGTTTTACCACCGGGTAAATGGAATCGGTATTATCCAGCATCAGGTAATCGTGGGTGTCTTTGGCATCAATCTGCCAGTAGGCAATCTGCTTGCTGTCGGGGCTCCAGCGAAACCCGTCGCGGCAAAAAAACTCTTCTTCATAAGCCCAGTCAAACGTACCATTAATCAGCTTGCGTGAACCATCGGTGGTCAACTGCTTTATCTCCCCATTCGCCAGGTCTTCTACATACAGGTTGTAATTGCTTACATACGCCGCCTTACTGCCATCGGGACTGAACTTGGCAAACATTAGTGAAGAAACAGGAAGCGATCTTCCCAGTTGCCTGAAGCTGCCATCGCTCATGGAATAGCACCAGTAATCGCCGCGGGTATCGAGGCGCCATACTTTGCGGGTATTGGTATACAAAAGCAGTTTCTGCTCATCGGCCGAAAAACTAAAATTGCGCACGCCGGTATTACCATGGCTGATGCCCGCCGCTATCTTATCTTTTGCCAGCACCACGGTTTTGGTATTCCCGGGCAGGCTGTATTTTACAATATCACCGCTCTCCGCCTTAAAATAACTTCTTCCGTCTTTAGCCCATTTGAGTGCCTGGGCCGGGGCTATAACAACGACAAGAATGCAAAACAGCAGGAATAAGCAACAGCGAAACCCGTATTTCATAGTATTTATTTAGCCGACTAAAATAGCTGATTTTGGGTTTGCGGTAAGAATAAATAGTAAAAAAAATCCCGCTAAAGGATTAGCGGGACCTGGTATTATCTTACCCAATGACCGGGTATCCATACCCAGCCACCTCTGCGTTCACCCCAGTGCCCGGGCACCCAGCGATGGTATCCGCGACGGGGCTCTTCCCAATAACCCGGCCGTCTTTCATACCGGCCGCCCTGTACCACCCATTCTCCTTCTATCCACACATGGCGGGGAGAAGGCGGGGGCGGGCGGTTAACGATAACCGGGCCGTACTCGGGCCTGACTTTTACAATAACCTGCGAAAAACCTGCTGCGGCAATTGCCATAAAAAAGGCAACCAGGAGCGCAATCTTATTACCGTACTTTTTCATGAGCTATGATTTAAAGATTGGATAAAAAAAATTGTGCCGGGTTTAAAATG
>JACXTT010001244.1_pt1 | contig 42940 bp, 36 predicted proteins | sample 9270951 | NCBI WGS metagenome assembly JACXTT01 (sample SAMN15532306, study PRJNA645909) | rock metagenome | isolation source: weathered quartz diorite | place: Puerto Rico | collected 2017-06-21
CTTGCCGCCGGCTACCGCATCAAGCGCACCGTGACGCCGCTGGAGCAGGCCGTGAAGGGCAAGTGGTCGCGCGGCGACGTCTACCGCGTGAAGCTGGAGATCGACGCGCAGGCCGACATGACGTGGGTGGTGGTCAGCGACCCCGTGCCGGCGGGTGCGACGATCCTCGGCAGCGGCCTGGGCCGCGACTCGGAGATCGCCACGCGCGGCGAGGAGCGCAAGGGCGCCGCATGGCCAGCGTTCACCGAGCGCACGCCGCAGGCCTATCGCGAGTACTACGAGTACCTGCCGAAGGGCGCCGCGTCGGTGGAATACACCGTGCGCCTGAACAACGCCGGCGACTTCGCGCTGCCGCCGACGCGTGTTGAGGCGATGTACGCGCCCGACGTCTTCGGCGCGGCGCCGAACGCCCGCCTCGCTGTGGGGCCGCGCCCATGAGCTGGCTGGCGGCGATGATGCCGGCGCGCGTGCGCGAGTGGTGGCTGGCGGGCTCGCTCGCCGGCATCGTCTATGGCGCGCTGCTGGTGCAGGTCGCGATGGACGTGCCGGCCGGCACGCCGCTGACCGGGCAGATTGCGCTGCAGCCGCTGTGGAAGACGGCGATGGCCGTCATGCTCGCGCGCGCGGCCTGGTTTCACCGGCCGCTGCCCGAGCGACGCTGGCTGGTGGTGGCGTTGCTGTTCTCGGCGCTCGGAGACTTCCTGCTGGCCGTGCCGCAGTACAAGTTCTCGTTCGTCGGCGGCCTTGGTTCGTTCCTGCTGGCGCACCTTGCGTACCTGCGCCTGCTGGTGCCGTTGGCCGGCGACCTGCGGCCGCACCGGCTGATCGGCTGCGGTCTCGTGATTGGCGCGGCGGGCACGCTGCTGGGCCGTTTCTGGCCGAACCTCGGCGAACTGAACGGGCCGGTCACCGTGTACATCGTGGTGCTGGCGGCGATGGCGTGCAGCGCCATGCTGGCGCGGTTGCCCACGCCGCTGGCCGCGCTCGGCGCGATCTGCTTCGCCACCTCCGACGGCATGATCGGCATGTCGCGCTTCCTGGTGCCGTTCGACAGCTTCCAGCTCGGCATCTGGTGGACGTACGCCGCCGCGCAGATCCTGCTGGTGGCCGGCGTGGTGGCGGGGCGGGGAGAGTCGCGGTTGTGAAGGGTGCGAAGGGTGTGATGGGATGAACGTGGTGCGTGGTGCCGCCGGCAAGCTGGCTGTGGGGGTGGCGATTGGCGTGTGGCTCGCCACGCCCGCGCACGCGGTGCCCAGCTTCGCGCAGGTGCGCGCGGACTGGCGCAGCGCCGACATCGTCGTGACCGACCGCCACGGCGAACCCATCGCCCGCGTGCGCGACGACTTCCGCGCGCGTCGTGGCGACTGGGTGACGATCGCCGAGACCTCGCCCGCGCTGCGCACGGCCATTGTGCTGTCGGAGGACAAGCGCTTCTATGCGCATAGCGGTGTGGACTGGCGCGGCGTGGCCGCCGCCGCGTGGGCGAATCTGTGGAACACGCGCACGCGCGGCGCCTCGACGCTGACCATGCAGTTGGCGGGCCTGCTCGACGAAGACCTGCGCGCCCGCGCGGGCCGCAGCTTTGGACAGAAGGTTGGCCAGGCCGTCAGCGCAACATCGCTGGAGCGCAACTGGAGCAAGGACCAGATCCTGGAGGCGTACCTGAACCTGGTGCCGTTCCGGGGCGAGCTGGTCGGCCTGTCGGCGATGTCGCAGACGCTGTTCGGCAAGTATCCGGAAGGGCTCAACGCGCGCGAGTCCGCGCTGGCGGTGGCGCTGGTGCGCGCGCCTAACGCGGCTGCGGCGCAGGTGGCGAGCCGTGCCTGCGGCGTGCTGCGCGAGATGCAACTGCCGCGCGAGTGCGACGGGCTGGAAGGCTTTGCGCAACTGGCGCTGACGCGCACGGCGAGCGTGGCCGCGCGCCGCGACGATACGGGCATGGGCACGGCGGCGGCCGGCACGCGCAACCTCGCACCGCATGCGGCGCGGGTGCTGGTGGCGCAGGCGCGGGCGGCGGCACCAGCAGGGCAGACGGTTCCCGCGCGCATCGTTTCCACGCTGGACGCCCGGCTGCAGCGCGTGGCCATCGACAGCCTGGACCGCCATCTGCGTGAACTGTCCCGCCGCAACGTCGAGGACGGCGCGGTGGTCGTGATCGACAACGCCAGCGGCGACGTGCTGGCCTACGTGGGATCGTCCGGCGCGTTGTCGGCGGCCGCGCAGGTCGATCATGCAGCGGCGCTGCGTCAGGCGGGATCGACGCTCAAGCCGTTCCTGTACGCGCAGGCACTGGAAGAGAAGCGCCTGACGGCGGCGTCGCTGCTCGACGACCGGCCCGTCAACCTGTTGACCGACAGCGTCGGCGGCGGACTCTACATTCCGCAGAACTACGATCACCGCTACGCGGGCTGGGTCAGCCTGCGCGCGGCGCTGGCGTCGTCGCTGAACGTGCCCGCCGTGCGCACGCTGGTGATGGTGACGCCGCACCGCTTCCACAAGCGCCTGGTGGCGCTTGGCCTGCCGCTGACCGAGGCCGGCGACTACTACGGCTACAGCCTGGCGCTCGGCAGTGCGGACGTGCCGCTGCTGGCGCTGACCAATGCCTATCGCGCCTTCGCCAACGACGGACGCTATGCGCCGCCGCGTCTGCGCGAGGGCGCGCCGGTGCCGCCCGCGCAGGCCGTGATGACGCCGGCGTCGAGCTACGTGATTGCCGACATCCTCTCGGACCGTCATGCGCGCGCGCGCACGTTCGGCCTCGACAGCCCGCTGACCACGCGCTTCTGGACCGCCGTGAAGACCGGCACCAGCAAGGACATGCGCGACAACTGGTGCATCGGCTGGTCGCAGCGCTACACCGTTGGCGTGTGGGTCGGCAACGCGAGCGGCGCGGCGATGCACGATGTGTCCGGTGTCTCGGGTGCGGCGCCCGTGTGGCACGAGGTCATGGAAGCGCTGCACCGCGGGCAGGGCAGCGCTGCGCCCGCCATGCCCGCGGGCGTGGAGCGCGTGCCGGTGACCTTCGCCGACAACCTGGAGCCGGCACGCGACGAGGTCTTCCTGTCCGGCACGGCGATCACGCGCATCCGCATGGCGGGCAATGCGCAGCCGGAAAGCGGCGGCAAGGACGGCAATACCGGCACGCCGGCCATCAGCAGTCCCGCCAACGGCACGATCTTCGCGCTCGATCCCGACATTCCGCCAACGGCGCAGCGCGTCTGGTTCCACGCGCAGGGCATCGCCGGGCAGACGGCGCGCAGCGTGCAGTGGCGCATCGACGGCAAGCCGGCGGGACGCGGCGGCGAGATGGCGTGGCTGCCCTGGCCGGGGCGTCACAAGGTGGAACTGCTCGACGCGGCCGGCAAGGTCGTCGACCACATCGGCATCGAGGTGCGCGGGGCGACGGTCGTGGAAGGCGCCCGGGGTTCAGCGTCGCGCTAGCGTCGGCGCGCGTGCCTTCAGGAAATCGACGAACACGCGCAGCTTGGGCGGCATCAGCGCGCGTCCCGGGTAATACAGGTAGAAGCCGTCGAAGGGCGGCAGCCAGTCGTCCAGCACCGTGACCAGCCTGCCGTCGTTGAGCGCGGCCTGGAAGTGTTCGGGGAAATCGTAGACCAGGCCCATGCCATCGAGTGCTGCCTGGTGCAGCAGGGTCTTGTCGTTGGCGATGAGCGCGGCGCGGGTATCGACGGTGAAGGTGCGCCCGTTTTCCACGAACTCCCAGCGATAGACCCTGCCGTGCGGGCCGAAGCGGTACTGCAGGCAGGCGTGGGCATGCAGCTCGGACGGCGACTGCGGCGTGCCGTGGCGGGCGAAGTAGGACGGCGCGGCGGCGACCACGATGCGCAGCGGGCCGGTGACGGGAATCGCCACCATGTCGCGCTGCAGGGATTCGCCCAGGCGCAGGCCGGCATCGAAGCCTTCGGCGATCAGGTCGGCAAAGTGGTCGTCGGTGACGACATCGACGCAGATGCCCGGGTAGGCACGCGCGAACTCGGCGAGCAGGGGTCGCAGCACAATGGCGCCGGCGGTGTTGGAGGTGTTCAGGCGCAGGGTGCCGACGGGCGTGTCGCGCTGTTCGCGGATATCGTCGGTGGCGGCGCCGATTTCCTGCAGCGCGGGCCCGATGCGGTCCAACAGCGCGGCGCCGGCTTCGGTCAGGCCAACGCTGCGCGTGGTGCGCTGCAGGAGCCGCACGCCGAGCCGGGCTTCCAGCGCCCGGATGGTCTGCGAGACCGCCGAGGGGCTGACCGCCAGTGCGGTGGCCGCGGCGGTAAAGCTGCGATGGCGCGCGACGTGCACGAACGCCGCGAGCGCGGGCAGGGAATCGATGTCGATTGTGAAGTCAGGCTTCATGATGCATGCAGCGTAGCACGCTGTTTCCCCGCCGGTCGAGTGGCGATACTTACCGGCATTCGTCGCCGCCGCGCGACGTCATCCGACAGGAGCGAACATGAGTGTCAACCCGATCCAGATCCAGACGCGCCAGCTTGGCAATCACGGTCCCAAGGTCTCGGCCGTTGGCCTGGGCTGCATGGGCATGAGCGATTTCTACGGCGCGCACGACGATGCCGAATCGATCCGCACGATCCATCACGCGCTGGAGCGCGGCGTGACGCTGCTCGATACGGCCGACATTTACGGCCCGCACACCAACGAGACGCTGGTTGGCCGCGCGATCGCCGGGCGGCGCGACCAGGTGGTGCTGGCCACCAAGTTCGGCATCGTGCGCGATCCGGCCAATCCGGTGGTGCGTGGCGTCAACGGCAGGCCGGAGTACGTACGAGCGAGCTGCGAGGCGAGCCTGAAGCGGCTCGGCGTGGACCATATCGACCTGTATTACCAGCACCGCGTGGATCCCGAGGTGCCCATCGAGGAAACCGTCGGCGCGATGGCGGAACTGGTGCGCGCGGGCAAGGTGCGCTGGCTGGGCCTGTCGGAGGCCGGGGCGCAGACATTGGAACGCGCGCACGCCGTGCATCCGATCAGCGCGCTGCAGAGCGAGTATTCGCTGTGGACCCGCGACGTGGACGAGAGCGGCGTGCTGGCGACCTGCAAGCGGCTTGGCGTGGCACTGGTGCCCTACAGCCCGCTCGGGCGCGGCTTCCTGACCGGCGCGATCCGCAGCCCGCAGGACTTTGCCGGGGACGACTACCGCCGCACCAGCCCGCGCTTCATGGGCGAGAACTTCGCGCGCAACCTGGCGCTGGTCGACGCGGTGAAGCAGTTGGCGCAGGACAAGGGCTGCACGCCCGCGCAACTGGCGCTGGCGTGGGTGCTGGCGCGCGGCGAGCAGGTGGTGCCGATTCCCGGCACGCGGCGCATCGCCAACCTGGACGAGAATCTGGGCGCGCTGGACGTGCGTCTGAGCGAGGCGGACGTTGCCGACATCGACGCGATCTTCCCGCCCGACGCGGTGGCCGGCACGCGATATCCGGAACAGGTGATGGCGTTGGTAGGCCGTTGAGCGGAGGCGGAAGGGGCGGGGCGCCTTCGGCTGCGCCTCTCGCCCATAATGGCGGATCGTTCAAGCCCAGCAGGAGCGCTTTCGCATGGCCGTGCCCGCCACTTCCTTCATTCCCCTCGACGCCGCGCAGACGGCCGCGCGGCTGCCGTATCCCGAGCTGGCGCAGGCGATCGCCGGCATGCTCGCCGAGTTGCGCGATGGCACGGCCATGGCGCCGCCGCGCATCGCGTTGCCGGTGGGCGATGCCGTGCGCGGGCAGGGCACGCTGCTGGTGATGCCGGCGCGCAACCGCGACCTGGTGATGACCAAGAACATCACCGTGCATCCCGGCAATCCGCAGCGCGGGCTGCCCAACATCCTCGGCGAAGTGCTGGTCGCCGACGCGCATACCGGCGAGCGCATCGCGATGCTCGACGGGCCGACGGTGACCGGGCGACGCACGGCGGCCGTTTCGCTGCTGGCCGCGCAGTCGTTCGCGGCGCGGCCGGATGGCGAGCTGCTGATTGTCGGTGCCGGCGTGCAGGCGATGACGCACCTGGAAGCCTTTATCGCCGGTCTGCCGGTGCGGCGCGTCTGGCTGCATTCGCGCACGCGCGCCAAGGCGGAAGCGCTGGCGGCGCACGCGCGGGGGCTGGGCGTTGCGGCCGATGTCACCGACGATGTGGCGGCGGTGCTGCCGCGCGTGTCGATGGTCGTCACGGTCACGTCGAGCACAACGCCGGTGCTGCCGGATGTCGATTCGGGCCTGTGGCGCGACGATCATTTCATTGCCGCGGTGGGCGCGTTCCGGCCGGAAATGTGCGAGCTGCCGCCGGCGCTATGTCATGCCGCCGCCGATCATGGCCGCTTGCTGGCCGACACGCTGTTCGGCATCGAGGACGAGGCGGGAGATTTGCTGCAGGCGGGTATCGACTGGAACACCGTGCAGCCGTTCGAGACGGCAATTCTTGAGGCCAGTGCGATTCGCGCGCGCGGCGGCAGTCCGCTGGTGTTCAAGAGCGTGGGCTACGCGCTGTGGGACCTGGCGGCCTGCGTGCTGGCCAGCCGCGTGTCGTTGGGCAGGTAGGGCGGGGCGTGCTCCCCGCACCGGAGATTACCGGGCAGCCTGTTGAGCCGGTTGCGACAGCCAGTCGTGGAACAGCTTGCGCGCCGGTTCCAGCACCTGCGCGATCGGCGTATCGCGGCCGCTCGCGTACCAGTAGCAATAGCAACCGTGAAAGATCGCCACCAGGGTCCTGGCCATCTCCGGCGGCAGCGGACGTTGCGGCGTGCTCAGCCCATCCACGAGCGCGCGGACGTGGCCGTCCCATGCCGAGCGGATCTGCTCGCGCACACTGGGCGGCACGCTGCCCGAGAACAGTAGTCCCAGCACGACGCCCTTCGCTTCCGGGTTGCGCGTGAAATAGTCGGCGACCATCGCGAACAGGCGGTCCAGCCGCTGCGGCGGCGCCTCGTCGAGCGGCACCATGCCGGGAGCCAGGTCGCTCTCGATTTCCTGGAACAGGCTCGTGGCGGCCTCCGCCAGCAGCATCTCCTTGCTGCCGAAGTGCCACAGCAGGCTGCTCTTGGCGACGCCGGCAGCGGCGGAGATCTGGTCCAACGTGACTTCCGCGTAACCGTGCTCGGCAATCAGGCCCTTGGTCAGTGCGATGACGCGCTGGCGGGTTTCCAGTCCGCGGCGGTTCTTGACGGGGGTGGAGGCGTCGGCGGGCGTCGTGGAAGCGGGGGTCGGCATGTGGGCTGGCGGGTGAAGTCGGTCGATTTTAGCAGTGGGGTCCATGCCTCCGGATTTTCCCTAGCGCCCCGGGTATCCGGTTGACAGTTCGGCAAGGACCGCCGCAAACTGGTATTGTACTGAACGTTCAGCACAATACAGGAATCCAGCCATGCTCGCATCTCCCGCTATCCTGCCCGTCGAAAGTGATGCGCTGGCCGCTCGGTTCGAGCGCCAGCGCGCGGCCTTCGCCGCTCATCCTTATCCGTCGCTGGATGAACGACGTACGGCGCTCAAGCGGCTCCAGGCCGCCATTCGCGAGCACGCCCCGGCGCTGGCCGAGGCTGCGCGGCTGGACTTCAGCGCTCGCGCGGTGGCGGAGACGATGACGGTGGACATCCTGCCCTCCGTGCTGCACATCCGTCACCTGCTTGGCGGGCTGCGGCGCTGGATGAAGCCGTCGCGCCGCCGCACCGAACTGCTGTTCCTCGGCAACCGTGCCTGGGTGATGGCGCAACCCAAGGGCGTGGTCGGCATCGTGGTGCCGTGGAATTTCCCGGTCTACCTGGCGCTGGGCCCGCTGGCCACCGCGCTGGCGGCCGGCAACCGTTGCCTGATCAAGACGTCGGAGTTCGCGCCGCAGACGTCGCGCGCGCTCAAGGCGCTGATCGCCAGTGTCTTTACCGAGGACGAGGTGGCGGTGGTGGAGGGCGATGCCGAGGTGGCGCGGCGCTTCACCGCGCTGCCGTTCGATCACCTGGTCTTCACCGGCTCGCCCGAGGTGGGCCGCCACGTGATGCGCGCGGCGGCCGACAACCTGACGCCGGTCACGCTGGAGTTGGGCGGCAAGTCGCCGGCCGTGGTGTCGCGCGGGGCCGACCTGGTTGCGGCCGCGGCGCGCATCGCACACGGCAAGACCGTCAACGCCGGCCAGATCTGCGTGGCGCCGGACTATGCGCTGGTGCCGGAAGAGCTTGCCGAGGCGTTCGCGCAGGCCGTGGCCCAGGCCTGCGCCCGCTTCTTCCCGCCCGGCAGCGACGACTACACGGCCGTGATCCACGAGCGCGCGTACCGGCGCCAGCAGGCGCTGCTCGACGATGCCCGCGCGCTTGGCGCGCGCGTGATCGCGTGCGAGATGCCGTCTGACGGACGGCGGTTGCCGCTGCACGTGGTGCTGGGCGTGACGCCGCAGATGCGGCTCGCGCAGGAGGAGATCTTCGGGCCGATCCTGCCGGTGGTGACCTACCGCCAGTTCGACGACGCGATTCGTCACATCCAGGCCGGCACCCGCCCGCTCGCGCTCTACTACTTCGGCGACGACAAGGGCGAGGGCGAGAACCTGCTGCACCGCACGCACGCCGGCGGCGTGACCTTCAACGACTGGGGCTGGCACGTGGTCAACCACGACCTGCCGTTCGGCGGCGTCGGCACGTCCGGCATGGGCAACTATCACGGCGCCGAGGGCTTCCGGGAACTGTCGCACTGCAAGGCGGTGTTCGCGGAGCGCAAGTGGTTCCCGGTCGGCCTGTTCCATCCGCCGTATGGCACCTGGGTTCAGCAAATGGCGCTGCGGTTGTTCGTCGGCCGCATGCCGCACAATGGGGCCGAAGCGCCCGCAAAGGCTGGTGCTGGCGCTGTCCGCTGACGCACTGCACTAGTCATTCACAGGAGATTTCGCATGCAGTTCAGAATCGCCACGCTTGCCGCGGCCGCCTTCGGTCTGTCGCTGACCGCCCACGCGGCCACGGCGCCCACGCCCAACACCGCCACCTCGTACACGCAACAGGCCAACGCGGCCGTGCAAAAGGCGCTGCCGTTCGCCAACAAGCAGGACTTCGAGGACGCCAGCCGGGGCTGGATCGGCACGCTGGATACCGGAGAGATTCGCGACGCGCAGGGCAATGTCGTCTGGAACCTGAACGCCTATGCGTTCCTGCGCGACGAAAACGCGCCCGCGACCGTCAACCCGAGCCTGTGGCGGCAGGCGCAGCTCAACATGCACCACGGCCTGTTCCAGGTCACCGACCACATCTACCAGGTGCGGGGATTCGACCTCTCCAACATGACGATCGTGGAGGGCGACGATGGCCTCATCGTCATCGATCCGCTGATGACCATGGAGACCGCGCGCGCGGGGCTGGATCTTTACTACAAGCATCGTCCGAAGAAGCCGGTGGTGGCGGTGATCTACACGCATAGCCACGTCGATCACTTTGGCGGCGTGCGCGGCGTGGTGAACGAGGCGGACGTCAAGGCCGGCAAGGTGAAGATCCTGGCGCCGGAGGGCTTCATGGAAGAGGCCGTCAGCGAGAACGTCTACGCCGGCAACGCCATGAGCCGCCGCGCGCAGTACATGTACGGCACGGGGTTGCCCCGGAGCCCGCAGGGCCAGGTCGATTCGGGCCTGGGCAAGGCCGTGCCGCTCGGTACCATCACGCTCCTGCCGCCTACCGACCTGATCGAAAAGACTGGCGAGACGCGCACCATCGCCGGCGTGAAGCTGGAATTCCAGATGGCGCCGGGCACCGAGGCGCCGGCCGAGATGCTGATCTACTTCCCGCAGTGGAAAGCGTTGTGCGCGGCCGAGGACGCCACGCACAACCTGCACAACCTGTACACGATCCGCGGCGCGCAGGTGCGCGACGCCAACCAGTGGTGGCGCACGCTGGACGACACCGTGGAGCGATATGGCGCGCGTACCGAGGTACTGTTCGCGCAGCATCACTGGCCGAAGTGGGGCGCGCAGAACATCGCCACGTTCCTTGGCAACCAGCGCGATGGCTACAAGTACATTCACGACCAGTCGCTGCGCTTGGCCAACCAGGGCTACACGATGACCGAGATCGCCGAGCGCGTGAAGCTGCCGCCGTCGCTGGCGCAGCAATGGGACCTGCGCGGCTACTACGGCACGGTCAACCACAATGCCAAGGCGGTCTACCAGCGCTATCTCGGCTGGTATGACGCCAACCCCGCCAACCTGCATCCGCTGCCTCCCGAGGAGTCGGCCAAGCGCTACGTGCAGTTCATGGGCGGCGCCGACAAGGTGCTGGCGCAGGCACGCGCGTCCTACGCGCAGGGCGACTACCGGTGGGTGGCCGAGGTGACGAAGCACGTGGTGTTTGCCGATCCGAAGAACCAGGCCGCGCGGCAACTGGAGGCCGACGCGCTGGAGCAGCTTGGCTACCAGACCGAGTCGGCCACGTGGCGCAGCGCTTACCTGACCGGCGCCCGCGAACTGCGCGAAGGCGTGCCCCGCCCGACGGACGTGCGCAGCGCCAGCCCCGACGTGCTGGCCGCGATGACAGACACCATGTTCCTGGACTACCTGGCCATCCGCCTGAACGGCGATCGCGCCGCCGGCCAGCGCATCGCCATCAACTGGACGCAGCCCGGCGGCAAGGGCTACGCGCTGACCGTGGAGAACGGCGTATTCCGCTACCGGACCGACCGCCTGCACACCAGCCCGCAGGCGACGCTGAATATCGCGCGCCCGCTGCTGGTGGCCGTGCTGCTCGGCAAGACGACGCTGCCCGCCGAGATCCAGGCCGGGCGCGCGAAACTGGACGGCGATCCGGCGGCGCTGCGCAACTGGCTGGCGCTGCTCGACCAGTTCGACCCGCAGTTCGAGGTGGTGGCGCCCTGAAAGCCCTTTATGCGCTGGGGAAATAATCCGGCCAAATCAGGGTAGAGCGTTGCGCAAATGCGTCGCCACCCGCTGACGGACATTGCTGAACCGCCCTTTTCAGGGCGGTTTTTTCATGGTTAACCCTTTCTTTAGGGGAGAACTTCTAGCAAATGTCTGAGTGTTTGAAACGACGCGGTCGCCTGAGGAAGGATAATGCGCCACAGCAGTCACCAAGAATGAGGAGTAAGAGGAACATGAAATCCATCCATAAGAAGATGCTGGTGGCGACAGCCGCCATGGCACTGGCTGGCGTCGCACAGGCACAGTCCGCGGGTAGCAACATCATCAGCCTGGGCTGGTTCCGTGTCATGCCGAACAGCTCGGCCGATCCGCTGACCGTCGACAGCATCAACGGCCGCCCGCTGGGCTTGGTCAAGCAGGGCACGGGCGCCGACATCGAGTCCGCCGACACCGTGGGCCTGGCCTTCACGCACTTCTTCACCGACAACATCTCGGGCGAGTTCGTGGCCGGCATTCCGCCGAAGCACGACGTCAAGGGCGACGGCACCTTCGCCAAGTACGGCAAGCTGGGTTCGGTCAAACAGTGGAGCCCCGCGCTGCTGGTCAAGTACCATTTCTTCGACGCCAAGACGAAGTTCCGCCCGTACATCGGTATCGGCGTGAACTACACGTGGTTCTCGGACGAAACCATCAGCAACCAGACCTTCGTCAACAACGAGTTCGGCCCGGGCGAGCGCCAGCGCCAAGAGCTCGTGGAACCCGGTGTTCAACATCGGCGCCAACTACGCGATCACGGACAACTGGTTCGTCGGCCTGTCGGTGTCGTACCTGCCGCTGTCGACGACCGCCGAGTTCACGACGGTCAATGGCCCGGTGACGATCAAGTCGCACACCAAGATCAAGATCGATCCGGTCGTGACGTTCCTGAACGTCGGCTATCGCTTCTGAGCGTCCAGCGCGTTGCGTGGATGTAAAAAGGGGCGCCCCGTGGGGCGCCCCTTTTTTTGTTGCGGTCCTGCCGCGCGGGATCAGGCCGCCGACTTGACCGGATAGCCGGCCTCCTCGATGGCGTCGCGCAATTCGTCCTTGTCGGCGCCGCTCTCGATGCTGACGGCTTGCGTCGACACGTCGGCCGACACGCGCGCGTCCGGATCGACGGCCTTGACGGCGCGGTTGATGGCGCCCACGCAGTGGCCGCACGACATGCCTTCAACGGTGAACTGGATCATCTTGATGCTCCTTGGTCGGGTTCGGGAAAGGGAAGGGGCCGCCGGTCCGCACTGGCCGCCACGACAAGATGTAGTGTTAACCTTCCCATAATGGGAAGCGCAAGGGGTTTTTGCAAACGGCTCGCTGCACCCTTAAAAGTGATGCATGCATTGCTGATAGGCGGGCTTGACCTTCCTATCATGGTAAGGTTCATGATGCAGTGGTCAAAACTGTAAACAACCGAAAGCCATGACTTCTTCTTCCTCCGCGCTGGCCGCAGCGCCTGCCTCCGAGGCTGCCGAGTGGCGCCTGCCGATCGATGGCATGACCTGCGCCTCCTGCGTGCGCCGTGTCGAGAACGCGCTGGCCAAGGTGCCGGGCGTGCGCGACGTCGCCGTCAATCTGGCCACCGAGCAGGCCACGCTGCGCGCCGATGACGCCGCCGTGCTGCCGGCCGCCGCCAAGGCCGTGGCCGATGCCGGCTACACGGTGCCGCATGACGACATCGATCTTGCGATTGCCGACATGACCTGCGCCTCGTGCGTGGGCCGCGTGGAGCGGGCGTTGCGCGCGGTGCCCGGCGTGGTGGGCGCGGAAGTGAACCTGGCCACCGAGCGCGCCAACGTGACGGTGATGCGCGGCGCGGTGGATACGGCGGCGCTGGTGGCCGCCGTCACGCGCGCCGGCTACGGCGCATCGCCGCTGATGGCCGATGCGCAAGGCGGCATGATCGCCGGCGCGGCCGCCGCGCGCGGCGAAGGTTTCTGGGCCGGCCCCTGGCCTGTCGTGATCTCGGCCGCGCTGTCGTTGCCGCTGGTGGCGCCGATGGTGCTGGAGTGGTTCGGCGTGCACTGGATGCTGCCGGCCTGGGTGCAGTGGCTGCTGGCCACGCCGGTGCAGTTCGTGTTCGGCTGGCGTTTCTACAAGGCCGGCTGGAAGGCGGCGCGCGCCGGCGCCGGCAACATGGACCTGCTGGTCGCGCTCGGCACCACGGCGGCCTACGGCCTGTCGCTGTGGCTGATGTGGCGGGCGGCGGACACCATGCCGCACCTCTATTTCGAGAGCGCGGCCGTGGTCATCACGCTGGTGCGACTGGGGAAGTGGCTGGAGACGCGCGCCAAGCGGCAGACCGCCGACGCCATCCGCGCGCTGGCCGCGCTGCGTCCCGACACGGCGCGCGTGCGCCGCAATGGTCAGGAGGTCAGCGTGCCGCTGGCCGCCGTCCAGGTGGGCGACGAGGTCGTGGTGCGCCCCGGCGAGCGCATCCCGGTGGATGCCATCGTCATCGAAGGCAGCAGTCATGCCGACGAGTCGATGCTGACCGGCGAAAGCCTGCCGGTGCCCAAGGCGCCGGACGACCGCCTGACCGGCGGCGCCATCAACTACGAAGGACTGCTGGTCGCGCGCACGGTCGCCGTGGGCGCGGAAACCGTGCTGGCGCGCATCATCCGCATGGTCGAGCACGCGCAGGCGGCCAAGGCGCCGATCCAGCGCATGGTCGATCAGGTCAGCGCGGTGTTCGTGCCCGTGGTGCTGGTCATTGCGCTGGCGACGGTGCTCGGCTGGGGCCTCTTTACAGGCGACTGGGAAACCGCGCTGCTCAACGCGGTGGCCGTGCTCGTGATTGCCTGCCCGTGCGCGCTGGGGCTGGCCACGCCGACGGCGATCATGGCCGGCACGGGCGCCGGCGCGAAGGCCGGGATTCTCATCAAGGACGCCGAGGCGCTGGAGGTTGCGCACCGCGTGACCGTGGTCGCGTTCGACAAGACCGGCACGCTGACGGTGGGCAAGCCCGAGGTCGTGGCGCTGCACGCAGCCGATGACGGTGAGGGCAAGGACCGCCTGCTGGCGCAACTGGCTGCCTTGCAGGCCGGTAGCGAGCATCCGCTGGCGCGCGCCGTGATGACGGCGGCGCAGACGCGCGGCCTGGCCGTGCCGACTGCCGCCGACGTGCGGGCGCTGCCCGGGCGCGGCATCGAAGGCGTGGTCGATGGGCAGGCCCTGCAACTGGGCAGCGATCGCCTGCGCGAGTCGCTGAACGCGCCGGCCGGCGCGCTGGCCGCGGTGGCCGACAAGCTGCGCGACGAGGGGCGCACGGTGTCATGGCTCGTCGAAACCACGCCGCCGCGCGTGGCGGGCCTGGTGGCGTTCGGCGATGCGATCAAGCCCGGTGCGGCCGACGCGATTGCTCGGCTGCGCGCCATCGGTGTGCGCACGGTGATGCTGACTGGCGACAATCGTGGTGCCGCCGCTCGCGTGGGCGAGTCGCTCGGCATCGACGAGGTGGTGGCCGAAGTGCTGCCCGAGGACAAGGCGGCCAAGGTGACGGCGCTTGCCAACGACGGCAAGGGCGGCCGGGCGGTGGTGGCGATGGTTGGCGACGGCATCAACGATGCGCCGGCGCTGGCCGCCGCCGACGTGGGCATCGCCATGTCGACGGGCACCGATGTCGCCATGCATGCGGCGGGCATCACGCTGATGCGCGGCGATCCGGCGCTGGTGGCCGACGCGCTGTCGGTGTCGCACCGTACCGTGCGCAAGATCCGCCAGAACCTGTTCTGGGCATTCATCTACAACGTGGTCGGCATTCCGCTGGCCGCATTCGGGCTGCTGAACCCGGTCGTGGCCGGCGCGGCGATGGCGTTCTCCAGCGTCAGCGTCGTCAGCAACGCGCTGCTGCTGCGCCGCTGGCGACCGGGCGCGGACGGCACCCACGCCAGCAACGTTTGAAACGAGGGGACGACGCATGAATATCGGTCAAGCCGCTGAGGCATCCGGGGTCACCGCCAAGATGATCCGCCACTATGAATCGATCGGACTGGTGGACGCGCCGCCGCGTAGCGACGGCGGCTACCGCCGCTATGACGAACGTGCGGTGCACACCTTGCGCTTCGTGCGGCGCGCCCGTAATCTCGGGTTCTCGCTCGACGAGATCCGCGATCTGCTGTCGCTGTGGCACGACCGCGACCGCGCCAGCGCCGACGTGAAGGCGTTGACGCTCAAGCACGTCACGGAGCTGGAAAAGCGCATCGCCGAGCTGGTGTCGATGCGCGACACGCTGCGGCAACTGGCGCAGGCATGCAACGGGGACCACCGGCCCGATTGCCCGATCCTCGCCGACATGGCGCAGCCGGGTGGGAACGGCTACAACGGTTACGATGGCCATGACGGCCACGATGGTCATGACTGCTGCGCCGATGAGACGAAAGGACCGGTGAACTAGCCGGCCAGCGGGGAGAGAGGCCGCGCGCCAGACGCGGCCCGGCGATACCAACCAGGAGAGACAACGGCATGGACGATTCGCGCACCATGGATTCGGGCAACGACGCTGCCGCGCCGCGGCCGTCCGCCACGGCGCAACCGGCGGGCGCCACGATTGCGCCCGTCGACAGTCATCAGCGCATGCGCGATGGCACCGAGCTGCTCGTGCGCACGTGGCAACCCGATCCGTCGCGGTTCCCGGAAGCGCTCGGCTCGCTGCTGCTGGTACACGGCCTGGCCGAGCACAGCGGGCGCTACCAGCATGTGGCGCAGATGCTGTGCGGGCTGGGACTGCGCGTGCGCGCCTATGACCAGCGCGGCCAAGGCGCGAGCGGTGGGCCCCGCATGGTGGCCCCGCACCCCGACATCCTCGTCGAGGACCTGGCCGAGATCTACGATGCCGCCGTGCATGGCTGGAAAGAATTGCCGTTCCTGCTGGGCCACAGCATGGGCGGGCTGGTGGCGGCGCGCTTTGCCACCGCGCGGGTGCGCCCGCTGCGGGCGCTGGTGCTGTCGTCGCCCGCGCTCGCGCTGCGGTTGTCGACGGGCATGCTGCGCATCCATCGTGTGCTGCTGGCCCTTGTGCCGCGCCTGCGCGTGCCGAACCCGATCGACGCGCGGTTCCTGTCGCACGATCCGGAGGTGGTGCGGCAATACCGGGCCGATCCGCTCGTGCAATCGACGATTACCGCCGGCATGCTGGAAACCTTCGTGCGCGGCATGGCGCAGGCGCAGGCCGACGCGCCCCGGCTGCAGGTGCCGACGCTGATGCTGGTGGGCGGCGCCGACCGCGTCGTCGATCCGGCGGGCAGCCGTACCTTCCATGACAACGCGCCCGCCGACCTGCGCGAGATGGTCTGGTACGACCACGGCTACCACGAGATCTTCAACGAAGCCGAGCCGCTGCGCGGCGAGGTGCTGGCGGCGCTGGCGGACTGGTTGCGCAAGCACCTGCAGCCGCAGGGCGGCCGCTGAGAGGGGCGCGCGTCTAGCCGCGGAACACCGACTCCGCCACGCCGAAGATCGCCGCGATGGCCGGGTCGTCGCGGCGTGCAGCCAGGCACACCAGCGACAGGCTGGTGGGCACCGACATGCCTTCCACCACCACCAGCCCATGCGCGTGCGACTCGCGCAGCGCGATGGAGTCGCGCACCAGTGACAGGCCCACGCCCGAGCGCACCAGGTCGAGCATTGACGCCTCCTGGTCCACCTGCGCGACGCGCGCGATGCTGCGCGGGTCCACGCCGGCCTCTGCGAAGCGTGCCGACAGCAGCCGGTTGTGCGCGGACTCGGGCGGCGTCCAGATCCACGGCAGCGTTGCCAGTTGCGCCCACGAGCGCAGCGCGGTGCGTTCCTTCCAGCCCTTGGGCGCGACGACGTAGTAGGAAAACGGCGTCAGTTCGAGCGCGTGGAAACTCGCGTCGGGCGGCTCGCCCAGGTAGAAGCCCACATCGAGCGCACCACTGCGTATCTGCTGCAGCACCCATCCCGACATGCCGTGACTGAGCGTCGTGCGGATCTGCGGATGACGTTCGACCAGCGCGTGCAGCATCACGCCCAGGCGCGTGAACTCGGGGTCGAGGATGGTGCCGATGGCAAGCTGGCCGCGCACGCTGTCATGCATCGCGCTGACGGTATGCTGCAGGTCGCCCACGGCCGACAGGATGCGCTCGGCCAGCGGCAGCAGCGACGTGCCGTCGGCGGTCAGCGTCAGGCCCGCCGCGGTACGCTCGAACAGGCGGATGCGCCACGCCGCCTGCAGCGCCTTCAGTTGCAGGCTGACGGCGGGTTGCGTCAGGTGCAGCCGCACTGCGGCGCGGGTGAGATTGCCTTCGCGCGCCACGGCAACGAAGGCGCGCAGGTGATGAAGATCCATGGGAGCGCGACGGCGGAAATGGTGCGCCGCCATATTTTGCGGCGCTTATATTGCCATTGACGATAAATCATTGGACGGCCCGCGGCAACTGCGCCAATCTTGGGGTCATGGAGGCCGGACCGGAAACGGCGGCGTCCGCATCTTCAGGCATTGCAAAGATGTGCTGCGCAGGATGCCATCCCTGGCGCGGCCAGTGGCTATTGGAAGGAGTTGAACGTGGAAGACACCGTAGGCCTGAGCACCATCGGGCATGTCATCGCAGGCCGGCACGGCGCCGGCGCATCGCAACAGTTTGCGGATGTGTATAACCCCGCCACCGGCGAGGTGGGCGCACGCGTGGCGCTGGGTACGGCGCAGGACGTGGCGCAGGCCGTCGCCGCCGCGCACGCGGCGTTTCCGGCCTGGTCCGAGACCGCGCCGCTGCGTCGCGCGCGCGTCCTGTTCAAGTTCAAGGAGTTGCTGGACAAGCACCACGACGAGCTGGCGGCGTTGATCACGCGCGAGCATGGCAAGGTGTTCTCGGACGCCAAGGGCGAGGTCACGCGCGGCATCGAGGTCGTGGAGTTTGCCTGCGGCATTCCGAACCTGCTGAAGACCGATTTCACCGACAACATCGGCGGCGGCATCGACAACTGGAACCTGCGCCAGCCGCTGGGCGTGGTGGCCGGCATTACGCCGTTCAACTTCCCGGTGATGGTGCCGATGTGGATGTTCCCGGTGGCGCTTGCCTGCGGCAACACGTTCGTGTTGAAGCCCTCCGAGCGCGATCCGTCGCCGAGCCTCTTGATTGCCGATCTGCTGAAGCAGGCGGGTCTGCCCGACGGCGTGTTCAACGTCGTGCAGGGCGGCAAGGAAGCCGTGGACGCGCTGCTGGCCCACCCGGACGTGCAGGCGCTGTCGTTCGTCGGCTCGACGCCGATCGCCGAATACATCTATACGGAAGGCACGAAGCACGGCAAGCGCGTGCAGGCGCTGGGCGGCGCCAAGAACCATCTGGTTGTGATGCCCGACGCCGATCTGGACCAGGCCGTCGACGCGCTGATCGGCGCGGCCTACGGCTCGGCCGGCGAGCGCTGCATGGCGATCTCGGTGGCGGTGGCGGTGGGCGACGTGGCCGACAAGCTGGTGCCGCGCCTGGCCGAGCGCGCAAAGGCGCTCAAGATCCGCAACGGCATGGAGGCCGACGCCGAGATGGGGCCGCTGGTGACTGGCGCGCACAAGGCCAAGGTGGAGGGCTATATCGCCAGGGGTGTGGAAGAGGGCGCGACGCTCGTGACCGACGGCCGCGGCCATCGCGTCGCGGGGCACGAGCAGGGCTTCTACGTCGGCGGCACGCTGTTTGACCACGTCACGCCGGACATGACGATCTACAAGGAAGAGATTTTCGGCCCGGTGCTGTCCGTGGTGCGCGTGCACGACTTTGCCGAGGCGGTGGCGCTGATCAACGCGCACGAGTACGGCAACGGTGTGTCGTGCTATACCAGCGACGGCGGCATCGCGCGCGCGTTTTCGCGGCAGATCCAGGTCGGCATGGTGGGCATCAACGTGCCGATTCCGGTGCCCATGGCATGGCACTCGTTCGGCGGCTGGAAGCGTTCGCTGTTCGGTGACCACCACGCCTACGGCGAGGAAGGCGTGCGCTTCTACACGCGCTACAAGAGCGTGATGCAGCGCTGGCCGGACAGCATCGGCAAGGGCGCCGAGTTCACGATGCCCGTGGCCAAGTGACACCACCGCGCAGACCGACCGGGCAAGGCATGGAGACATACGACTACATCATCGTGGGCGCCGGCTCGGCCGGCTGCGTACTGGCCAATCGTCTGACGCAGGATGCGGACGTGAACGTGCTGCTGCTGGAAGCCGGCGGCAAGGACGATTACCACTGGATCCACATTCCGGTCGGCTACCTGTACTGCATCGGCAACCCGCGTACCGACTGGCTGTACCGCACGGCGGCGGAGCCGGGCCTGAACGGGCGCTCGCTCGGCTATCCGCGCGGGCGCGTGCTGGGCGGCTCGTCGTCGATCAACGGCATGATCTACATGCGCGGGCAGCGCGAGGACTACGACGACTGGGCGCGACTCTCGGGCGACGACGGCTGGCGCTGGGACAACGTGCTGCCGCTGTTCCGGCGCAGCGAGGACCACTATCGCGGCGCGAGCGAATTTCACGGCGCGGGCGGCGAGTGGCGCGTGGAGGCGCAGCGGCTGCGCTGGGAAATCCTGGAGCGCTTCATTGATGCGGCCGAGGAGGCCGGCATTCCGCGCACCGACGATTTCAATCGCGGCGACAACTTCGGCGTGGGCTATTTCGAGGTCAACCAGCGGCGCGGCATTCGCTGGAACACGTCCAAGGCATTCCTGCGCCGCGCGGCGGATCGTCCCAACCTGACCATCGTGACCGGCGCGCAGGTGAAGACGCTGACGTTCGATGGCCTGCGCTGCACCGGCGTGACTTATCTGGGCGGTGGGCAGGAGCACACCGCTGGCGCGGCGCACGAGGTGATTCTGGCCGCTGGCGCGGTCAATTCGCCGCAGTTGCTGGAACTCTCCGGCATCGGCCAGGCGGCGCGGCTGCAGGCGCTCGGCATTGCCGTGCGGCACGCATTGCCGGGCGTGGGCGAGAACCTGCAGGACCACCTGCAGTTGCGCTCGGTGGTGAAGGTCGAGAACGTGCGCACGCTTAACACGCGCGCGGCCAGTTGGTGGGGCAAGCTCGGCATTGGGCTGCAGTATGCGTTCAACCAGAGCGGGCCGATGAGCATGGCGCCATCGCAACTGGGCGCGTTTGCGCGCTCTGACCCGTCGCAGGCGCGGCCCAATCTGGAGTACCACGTGCAGCCGCTGTCGCTCGACAAGTTCGGCGAGCCGTTGCACGCGTTCAATGCGTTTACCGCAAGCGTGTGCAACCTGCGGCCGACCTCGCGCGGCAGCGTGCACATCGACGACGCCGACTTCCGCCGCCCGCCGGTGATCACCCCTAACTACCTGAGTACCGACGAGGACCGCCGGGTTGCCGCCGATTCCTTGCGGCTCACGCGCCGGATCGTGGCCTCGCCCGCGCTCGCGCGGTACCAGCCGCAGGAATGGCTGCCGGGTCCGGGCTTCGATACGGATGAGGCGCTGGCCCAGGCCGCAGGCAATATCGGCACCACGATCTTCCATCCGGTTGGCACGTGCCGCATGGGCGGCGACGACGATCCGCAGGCGGTCGTGGATGCACGCCTGCGCGTGCGCGGCATCGGCGGCCTGCGCGTGGTGGACGCATCGGTCATGCCGCTGATTACCTCGGGCAACACCAACTCGCCCACCATCATGATTGCCGAACGCGCGAGCGACATGATCCGCGAGGACCGCAAGCGGCGCACGACGGGCTGAAGCAGGACGGCGGGGCGGTGTCTTGCGCGACAGATCGCCCCGCCTACGCACTCCCTGGTGAAACACTGCATTCCAAAACATGATACATGGTTCATGTTTCAGAATTAGTGCAAACCCGGATGTTTTGCAACGCAACAGACGCACACAATAGACGCCTGCATGTGGTGCGTCATTCTGCACATGCGCGGGGCGCCAGCGGCGCCGGGCGCGCACCTCGCATGCCGGCGGCAGTCGCACCGCCTCTGACACAAAAACTTCATAAGAAGCGACGCTAATGGCGCCACAGCGCCGCAGTTCGAACGATTTCCCTGCCGGACACAAACCGGCATTGCAATGAGGGCGGGCAGGAGACCATGACACAGGAAACCATCCTGGAAACCAGGAACCTCACGAAGGAATTCAAGGGGTTCACTGCAGTGAGCGACGTCAACCTGCGCGTGCGGCGCGGCTCGATCCATGCGTTGATCGGCCCCAACGGCGCGGGCAAGACGACCTGCTTCAACCTGCTCACCAAGTTCCTGACGCCGACCACGGGCACGATCCTGTTCAACGGCATCGACATCACCGGCGAAAAGCCCGCGCAGATCGCGCGGCGCGGCGTGATCCGCTCGTTCCAGATCTCGGCGGTGTTTCCGCACCTGACCGTGCGCGAGAACGTGCGCATCGGCCTGCAGCGCCAGCTTGGCACGGCGTTCCAGTTCTGGCGCAGCGAGCGCTCGCTTGACGTGCTCAATGACCGCGCGATGGAGTTGCTCGACCAGGTCGGCCTCACCGACTTCGCCGAAACCGTCACGGTGAACCTGCCCTATGGCCGCAAGCGCGCGCTGGAGATTGCCACCACGCTGGCGATGGAGCCGGAGCTGATGCTGCTCGACGAGCCGACGCAGGGCATGGGCCACGAGGATGTGGACCGAGTGACGCAACTGATCAAGAAGGTCGCGGCCGGCCGCACCATCCTGATGGTGGAACACAACATGAGCGTGGTGTCCTCGATTGCCGACACCATTACCGTGCTGCAGCGCGGCGCGATCCTGGCCGAAGGCCCATACGCGCAGGTCTCGAAGGATCCGCGCGTGATGGAAGCCTACATGGGCACCGCCGACGCCGAGTTGCAGGGCGCACACTGAGGAGACGGGACATGACGACAAACAATAGCGCCCCCGCCCTCGAGATTCGCGACCTGCACACCTGGTACGGCGAATCGCACATCCTGCACGGCGTGGACCTGACCGTGAACCGCGGCGAGGTGGTCACGCTGCTGGGCCGCAACGGCGCGGGCCGCACCACCACGCTGCGCGCCATCATGGGCCTGACCGGTGCGCGCAAGGGCTCGATCAAGGTCAACGGCAACGAGACCATCCACCTGCCCACGCACAAGATCGCCCACTACGGGATCGGCTACTGCCCGGAAGAGCGCGGCATTTTCTCCAGCCTGTCGTGCGAGGAGAACCTGCTGCTGCCGCCCGTGCTGAAAGGCCAGACCGGCATGAGCGAGGCCGAGATCTACGAGATGTTTCCCAACCTTTCCGAGCGTCGCCAGAGCCAGGGCACGCGGCTGTCGGGCGGGGAACAGCAGATGCTGGCGGTCGGGCGCATCCTGCGCACCGGCGCGAACCTGCTGCTGCTCGACGAGATCTCGGAGGGCCTGGCGCCCGTGATCGTGCAGGCGCTGGCCCGCATGATCCTGATGCTGAAGAAGAAGGGGTACACGGTGGTGATGGTGGAGCAGAACTTCCGCTTCGCCGCGCCGCTGGCGGACCGCTTCTACGTGATGGAGCACGGCACCATCGTCGAGCGTTTTGCCGCCAGCGAGCTGCAGGCCAAGATGCCGGTGCTCAATGAACTGCTTGGGGTCTGATCCGCGCACGCGGGTCGCACGGTTTGTGGTTAGCACGAACGGGTGGCAATAGGCGCCGCCACAATTCAGGAGACAGGAAATGAAGATGACTCGTCTGGCGGTCGCCGCAGCGGCCTTTGCAATGGGAGCCGTATCGATGGGCGCGCAGGCTCAGGTGTCCGGCGATACCGTCAAGATCGGCTACATCACCGACCTCTCCGGCCTGTACGCCGACATCGACGGCCCGGGCGGTCTGGAGGCGATCAAGATGGCGATCGAGGATGCCGGTGGCAAGGTGCTCGGCAAGCCGATCGAACTGGTCTCGGCCGACCACCAGAACAAGGCCGACATCGCCGCCTCCAAGGCGCGCGAGTGGATGGACCAGCAAGGCCTGGACGCGCTGATCGGCGGCACCAACTCGGGCACCGGGCTGGCCATGAGCAAGGTCGCGGCCGAGAAGAAGCGCGTCTATATCAACATCGGCGCCGGCACCGCGCGCCTGACGAACGAAGAGTGCTCGCCGTACACGGTCCACTACGCCTACGATACCGTGGCGCTGGCCAAGGGCACGGGCAGCGCGGTGGTGAAGCAGGGCGGCAAGTCATGGTTCTTCCTGACCGCCGACTACGCCTTCGGCCATTCGCTCGAAACCGACACGGCCGCCGTGGTCAAGGCCAACGGCGGCACGGTGGCGGGCCAGGTGCGCCACCCGCTGTCGGCGTCTGACTTCTCGTCGTTCCTGCTGCAGGCGCAATCGTCCAAGGCGCAGATTCTGGGTCTTGCCAACGCCGGCGGCGACACGATCAACTCGATCAAGGCGGCCAAGGAATTCGGCATCACCAAGTCGATGAAGATCGCCGGCCTGCTGATGTTCATCAACGATATCCACAGCCTGGGGCTCAAGAACACCGAAGGCCTGCTGATGACCGACAGCTGGTACTGGGACATGAACGACGACACCCGCAAGTTCGCGAATCGCTTCTTCGGCAAGATGAAGAAGATGCCGAGCAGTTTGCAGGCCGCCGACTACTCCGCGGCGCGCACCTACCTGAAGGCGGTGGAAGCGGCCAAGACGGATGATCCGGACAAGGTCATGGCCGAGCTGAAGAAGATGAAGATCGACGACTTCTACACCAAGGGCTATATCCGCCAGGACGGCCGTGGCATCCACGACATGTACCTGATGCAGGTGAAGAGCCCGGCCGAGTCGAAGAAGCCGTGGGACTACCTGAAGGTCGTGGCGACGATCCCGGGCGACCAGGCGTTCACGACGCCGGCCGATTCCAAGTGCGCGCTGATGAAGAAGTAAGCAAGCCAGCGATGGTTTGCTCCCCGCTTCCGCATGTGGAAGCGGGGCAGGGGGAGAGGGCGGGTGCCGGCGGGCCTTGCGTGGCGTGACGAACGCTCGCGGTGTTGTTGACGTCCGCCGCCCCTTTTTTTTCGTACCGGCCCTCTCCCCCGACCCCTCTCCCATTAGTGGAAGGGGAGACACAACAAGCAATCGAAGCCCATGGACATCTTCGGAATCCCTCTTCCCGCCATGCTGTCCCAGCTGCTGCTGGGGCTCGTCAATGGCGCCTTCTACGCGATGCTGAGCCTGGGTCTTGCGGTCATCTTCGGCCTGCTCAACGTCATCAACTTCGCACACGGTGCGCTCTTCATGCTCGGCGCCGTGCTGGCCTGGATGGGCATGGAGTATGCCGGGTTCAACTACTGGGTGATGCTGGCATTGGCGCCGCTGGTGGTGGCGGTGGTGGGTGTGGTCATCGAGAAGACCATGCTGCGCTGGATCTACAAGCTCGATCACATCTATGGCCTGCTGCTGACGCTGGGCATCACGCTGGTGATCGAGGGCGTGTTCCGCTCGATCTACGGCGTTTCCGGCCTGCCATACTCGGCGCCCGACGCGCTGCAGGGCGCAACCGACCTGGGCTTCATGATCCTGCCCAACTACCGGGCATGGGTGGTGGTGGCTTCGCTGGTGGTGTGCTTCTCGACCTGGTACGTGATCGAGAAGACCAAGCTGGGCGCCTATCTGCGCGCCGGCACCGAGAACCCGAAGATGGTCGAGGCCTTCGGCGTCAACGTGCCGCTGATGGTGACGCTGACCTACGGCTTTGGCGTGGCGCTGGCGGCCTTCGCCGGCGTGCTGGCGGCGCCGGTGATCCAGATCTCGCCGCTGATGGGGCAGAACCTGATCATCATCGTGTTCGCCGTGGTGGTGATCGGCGGCATGGGGTCGATCATGGGCTCGATCCTGACCGGCCTGGGGCTCGGCGTGATCGAGGGACTGACCAAGGTGTTCTATCCTGAAGCATCGTCGACGGTGGTGTTCTTCATCATGGTCATCGTGCTGCTGCTGCGCCCGGCCGGGCTGTTCGGGAGGGAAAAATGATGAGCGGACAATCGACGGTCGCAATCAAGGCGGGCGAGGCGAAACAGGAGCGGGGCGTGCAGAAGAAGGTTTTGTATGGATTGCTGCTGGTCGCGCTGATCGTGGCGCCGCTGGCGGGCGCGTACCCGGTGTTCGTGCTCAAGGTACTGTGCTTCGCGCTGTTTGCGTGTGCGTTCAACCTGCTGATCGGCTACACCGGGCTGCTGTCGTTCGGTCACGCGGCGTTCTTCGGCGGCGCGGGCTACGTGGCGGGCCACGCCATGAAGGTGTGGGGCGTGACGCCGGAGATCGGCCTGCTCCTCGGCACCGCGGGCGGTGCGGCAATCGGCTATGTGGTCGGCGCGCTCGCGATCCGGCGCCAGGGCATCTATTTCTCGATGATTACGCTGGCGCTGGCGCAGATGCTGTTCTTCTTCTGCCTGCAGGCACCGTTCACCGGCGGCGAGGACGGCCTGCAGGGTATTCCGCGCGGCAAGCTGTTCGGCATCCTGCCGCTGTCCAATGACATGACGCTGTACTACGTGGCGCTGGCGATCATCGTGGCGGCCTTCGCGTTGATCGTGCGCACGGTGCACTCGCCGTTCGGCCAGATCCTGAAGGCCATCAAGGAGAACGAGCCGCGCACGATCTCGCTGGGCTACGATGTGGACCGCTTCAAGCTGATGGCCTTCGTGCTGTCCGCGGCGCTGTCGGGCCTCGCCGGCTCGATCAAGGCGCTGGTGCTGGGTTTCGAGACGCTGACCGACGTGCACTGGTCGATGTCGGGCTCGGTGATCCTGATGACGTTGGTCGGCGGGCTGGGCACGTTGTCGGGTCCGATCGTCGGCGCGTTCGTGGTCGTGGCGCTGGAGAACAAGCTCGGCGACATCGGCGCGTTCCTGGCGTCGACCACCGGCATCGGCTGGTTCAACATCCTGGGCGAGTCGGTCACGATGGTCACCGGCGTGATCTTCGTGATCTGCGTGCTGACGTTCCGCCGTGGCATCATGGGCGAACTGCTGGCGCGCGTGGGACGCAAGACCGAGTGACCACGGGCCGACATGCCCGATTTTGGGGCTAGGGTTTCTGCTAGCTTGTTTCAGACGCACCGCTTCGTTACATTGCTTATACGGTTTTCGCAGGTTAAATGGAGGCGGAAGCGAGGAGACGACAGGCGCGCACCCGGTGTCGGGTAGCAGTGCCAATAAATAAAGGGCGTTGCCGGGTGATCCTCGGCAGCGCCTTTTTTCATTGTGAGCTCCCGCGGCATACCTGCCCGCCCGGATCGCCGCCACGTGCCTGGTAGTCCATGCGGGATCGGCATGACCGCCCGCCAACCCGCGTGAGACAATGCGGACCTCGTTGCCAGGTCCGTCATGCCGACACCTCCCAATCCCGCTTTTTCTCTAGCCTCGCAGCACCGGGTACGCCCGGGCGTGACGTCAGATGCACTCGTCCTCGACGCTTGGCTGCAGACCATTGCGCCGCTGCCGGTCCCGGCCGCGCGTGCCCGCAGGCTGATGCTGGACAGCATGCTGGCCCAGGGTGGGCAGGGCGTTTGCCTGCTGGTCGAAGGCCCCGACGGGGTGCACGCCTGTTTACCGGTCGCACTTATCCACAGCTTGTCATTCGCCGGCCTGACGGCTTGCGCCACGGAATGGTGGACAACGCCCGGGGCGTCGCATGCGTCCGGGGCATGGCTGGTGGCTTGTCTGGAGACGCTGGCCGACTGGTGTCGCGCCCACGGCATCCGCCAGATCTTGCTGGCGCCCGCGCTGGTCGACGGCAGCGCCGGCGTGGCGCCGCCGGGCCTGAGTCCGCACGCCAGCGGCATGTGGCACCGACAGGTGCCGCCCGCCGCCAAGACGCTCGGCTGACTTGCCCGGGTCCCGCTTTCTCGTTTCGTTTCTTCCTTCTTCCCCATCATGGAGTTTGCCTTTCTCGCGGTCGCGGCTTTCCTGGCCGGACTGATCGATGCCGTGGCCGGCGGCGGCGGCCTGGTCCAGATTCCCGCGCTGTTTTCGGCCTTTCCCAACGTGGCGCCGGCTACGCTGCTCGGCACCAACAAGGTGGGGTCGATCGCCGGTACGGCCAATGCCGCGCTGCGCTACGGCCGCACTGTGAAGATCTACTGGGGCGCGACGTTGCCAGCCGTGGTGGCTGCCTTCGTGGCGTCGATGGCAGGCGCCTACGCGCTGACGCTGATCCCGGCGGAGCCGCTGCGGCGCGCGTTGCCGTTCGTACTGGCGGCGCTGCTGATCTATACCGTGGCCAAGAAGGATCTTGGTGCGGAGCATGCGCCGACGCTGTCGGGTGGGCGCGAGCGCATGGCGGCGCTGTTGGTCGGGGCCACACTTGGTTTTTACGATGGCGTGTTCGGACCCGGTACCGGCAGCTTCCTGATGATCGTGTTCGTGCGCGTGTTCGGCTACGACTTCCTGCATGCCGCGGCCTCCAGCAAGCTGGTCAATCTTGCCACCAACCTCGCGGCGTTGTTGCTGCTCGCCAGCAAGGGCCATGTCTGGTGGCAACTGGGCCTGGTGATGGCTGTTGCCAACGCGGCCGGCAGCCAGGTCGGCAGCCGCCTGGCGCTGCGGCACGGCAGCGCCTTCGTGCGCAAGATGTTCATCATGGTGGTGAGTGCGCTGATTCTGAAGACGGCATGGGACGCCTTCGGGCGTTGAGCCGATGCGGTGTGCCGATCCGGGTTAATCCTGCCTTTTCGGTGCAGGGCGCTGTGTTAGACTCGATTCGCATTCCCGACCGTGCGGTCGGTGAATGCCCTGAGCGATTGCGTTCATCCGGGGGTAGACGGCGCGCAGGACGGGAAAATCGGGGCGGTGCAGATCGTTCCTGATGATGCGGTGGGCGCCGGCGATGTGCCCGCTGTCGGCTGCGGTAAGAGCCGAACAAAGCAAGACGAGGCATCCGCCGGCCGGAAGCCGTGCGGATGCCTTTCCGTTTGCAGGAACCGAAGGAGACAAGATGAAATTCACGCGCGCCAGCCTGCTGGCTCTTGCTGTCACCAGCCTGTTCGCCGGCACCGCTGCCGCACAGGTCAAGGTTGGGGTCACGGTATCGGCCACGGGGCCGGCGGCGTCGCTGGGCATCCCGGAGAAGAACACGGTTTCGCTGCTGCCCAAGGAGATCGCGGGCAAGAAGATCGAGTACATCGTGCTCGACGATGCCTCCGACACCACGACGGCGGTCAAGAACACCCGCAAGCTCATCAGCGAGGACAAGGTCGATGTGGTGGTGGGTTCCACCGTGACGCCGAACTCGCTGGCGATGGTCGACGTGGTGGCCGAGAGCGAGACGCCGATGATCACGCTGGCCGCCTCGGCCCGGATCATCGAGCCGATGGATGCCAAGCGCGCGTGGGTGTTCAAGACTCCGCAGAATGACTCGCACATGGCGACTGCCATCGCCGAGCACATGGGCAACAACAACGTGAAGACGGTGGCGTTCATCGGCTTCGCGGATGCCTACGGCGACAGCTGGGCGCAGGAATTCGCCAAGGTGGCGGAGATGCGCAAGATCAAGGTGGTCGCCAACGAGCGCTTTGCCCGCACCGATACTTCCGTGACCGGTCAGGTCCTCAAGTTGATGGGCAGCAATGCCGATGCCGTGCTGATTGCCGGCTCGGGCACGCCTGCCGCGCTGCCGGCGAAGGCGCTCAAGGAGCGTGGCTACAAGGGCAAGATCTACCAGACGCACGGTGTGGCGAATGCCGACTTCCTGCGCGTTTGCGGCAAGGACTGCGAAGGCACGTACCTGCCTGCCGGCCCGCTGCTGGTGGCCGAACAGTTGCCCGACACCAATCCGGTCAAGAAGCCGGCCATGACGTACAAGACGGCTTACGAGAAGGCCTTTGGCGGCCAGGTGTCGACGTTCGGCGGTCATGCCTGGGACGCGGGCCTGCTGCTGCAGAACGCGATTCCCGAGGCGCTGAAGAAGGGGCAACCGGGTACAAAGGAATTCCGCAAGGCGCTGCGCGAAGCGATGGAGCAGACGAAGAACCTGGCGGTTTCGCACGGCATCCTGAACATGAGCGCCACCGACCACCTCGGCATGGACCAGCGCGCGCGGGTGATGGTCGAGATCGTCGGCGGCAAGTGGAAGCTGCAGACCAAGTAAGGATTCGGGGCGGTACCCCACTGCAGAATCCGAAGGCGGTACGGCAGGGCGCATGGTCAGCCATGCGCCTTTTTTTCGCCGTGCTGGCATAGTGGCCGTCTTGCCGCATGCCGCGTGCGCCCGTGTTTTCCCTTGATTGACAGCCCGGCACTCCTGCACAATGATTAACGTGTTAATTAGTTGGGCAGGCCGGTGCAGTTCGCGCGGTCGTACCTGATGCGCCGCAAGGCCAGGTGACAAACGGCAACGGGGCGCGGATCTGGGCAAGCAAGCGACGCCGCCCATGCGGCACCGCGCCATCTTAGGGTTGCCCAGTATTTCTGCAATCCGTAAGTTGTTTACTATTTCGTAATCCGTAGCCCAACCTGTTTGCCCCCTATCCGACGCAGGCAGGCATTCCAACGATACGGGGAGACAATGGACCTCTCGATTGCCGCCATCCTGGCGCAGGACGGGATCACCTCGGGCGCGATCTACGCGCTGCTGGCGCTTGCGCTGGTGCTGGTGTTCTCCGTGACGCGCGTCATTTTCATCCCGCAGGGGGAGTTCGTCGCCTACGGCGCGCTCACGCTCGCGGCGATTCAGTCCGGACACGCGCCGCAGACCACCTGGCTGCTGCTGGCGATGGGTGGGCTGACCTTCCTGTACGAGACGGTGACCGTCATGCGCAGCGCCGAGTTGCGCCGCACGGCCGCTCGCCGTCTGGGCGTGCTTGCCGGCAAGTACCTGGCGTTTCCGCTGGCCGTCTACTGGGTGGCGCAGCAATACAGCGCACAGTCCATGCCGATGCTGGCGCAGATCGCGCTGACGCTGCTGATCGTGGTGCCGCTCGGGCCCATGCTTTATCGCCTGGCCTACCAGCCGCTTGCTGAGGCGAGCACGCTGGTACTGCTGATTGTTTCCGTTGGCGTGCACTTTGCGCTGGTCGGCCTCGGCCTTGTGATGTTCGGCGCGGAGGGCTCGCGCACCACGGCGTTTTCCGAAGCGCGCTTCGAGGTGGGCAGCCTGAGCGTCTCGGGCCAGAGTCTGTGGGTCGTTGGTGTGTCCGCGCTGCTGATTGGTGCGCTGTACTTCTACTTTGAGCGCACGATCCAGGGCAAGGCGTTGCGGGCGACCGCCGTGAACCGGCTGGGCGCGCGCCTGGTGGGCATCGGCACCACGCAGGCCGGGCGGTTGTCGTTCACGCTTGCCGCGGCAATGGGCGCGCTGTGCGGCATCCTGATTGCACCGTTGACCACGGTGTACTACGAGTCCGGCTTCCTGGTGGGTCTCAAAGGCTTTGTGGGTGCGATCGTCGGAGGACTGGTCAGCTATCCGGTCGCGGCGGCGGGTGCGTTGCTCGTCGGCCTGCTCGAATCCTATTCGTCCTTCTGGGCCAGCGCGTTTAAGGAGGTCATTGTTTTCACCATGATCATTCCGGTGCTGTTGTGGCGCTCGCTGACCAGCAAGCATGTCGAGGAGGAGGAATAAGCCATGACCATGCTGACTGACAAGCGAGAGGCTGTGGACAAGTCTCACACAGGCGCTGCAGGCGATCAGGCGGGCGGAAATGTGAAAGCCGGCGGCAACCGTCTCGGCCGCGTGGTACTGCTGGCCTTCGTGCTGACGATGGCGTTGCTGCCAGTGCTGCCCACGCCGGAATTCTGGATCACGCTCGGCAATTACATCGGCCTGTACAGCATCGTGGCGATCGGCCTGGTGCTGCTGACCGGAGTGGGGGGGATGACGTCGTTTGGCCAGGCCGCGTTCGTGGGCCTGGGCGCTTACAGCACGGCATACCTCACCACGCAGTTCGGGCTCTCGCCGTGGTTTGGGCTGTTGGTGGGGCTGGCGATCACGATGGCGTCCGCGTATGTGATCGGCCTGATCACGATGCGCATGTCCGGCCACTACCTGCCGCTGGCGACCATTGCGTGGGGCCTGTCGCTGTTCTTCCTGTTCGGCAACCTGGAATTCCTCGGCAAGTACGACGGGCTGAACGGCATCCCGGTGCTGTCGTTGTTTGGCATCGAGCTGCAATCGGGGCGTTCGATGTTCTATCTGATCTGGGCCGTGGTGCTGCTGGCCGTGTTCGCCATGCAGAACCTGTTGAACTCGCGGCCCGGGCGCGCCATTCGCGCGCTCAAGGGCGGCGGCGTGATGGCCGAGGCGATGGGCGTTAACACCGCATGGATGAAGGTGGTGATTTTCGTGGTGGCGGCGGTGCTGGCCTGTCTTTCGGGCTTCCTGTATGCGCACCTGCAGCGCGCGGTGAACCCGACGCCGTTCGGGCTGAACTACGGCATCGAGTACCTGTTCATGGCGGTGGTTGGCGGCGTGGGCCATGTGTGGGGCGCGGTGCTCGGCGCCGGTGTGCTGACGATCCTGAAGGACACGTTGCAAGGCGTTCTGCCCAAGCTGCTGGGCGCCAACGGCAACTTCGAGATCATCGTTTTTGGCGTGCTGCTGGTGTTGTTGCTGCAGTACGCGCGCGACGGCATCTGGCCGTTCCTGCGCCGACTGCTTCCGTCGGGTCCGTCCGTGACTGCGCCCGCACACGCGGACGCGCTGCCGGTCCGCCAGAAGCCCGCGGTCGGGGAGTTGATCCTGGATGTGCGCGCCGCGCGCAAGGAATTTGGCGGGCTGGTTGCGGTCAACGACGTCAGCTTTCAGGTGCGGGCGGGAGAGATCATCGGTTTGATCGGTCCCAACGGCGCGGGGAAATCCACGACATTCAACCTCGTCACGGGCGTGTTGCCGGTGACGCGCGGCGAGGTGCGCTATCGGGGCGAGGTGATCTCGGGGCTGCCGTCGCGCGAGATCGTCAAGCGCGGCATCGGCCGAACGTTCCAGCATGTGCACCTGTTGCCGACGATGACGGTGCTGGAGAACGTGGCGATAGGCGCGCACTTGCGCGGAGACTTCCGTGCGCAAGGCGGGGTCAGTGCCGCGATTTTGAGGATGAACCAGGCCGAGGAGCAGAAGCTGCTGTTCGAGGCCCGGCGCCAGTTGGAGCGCGTGGGTCTGGCCGACTGCATGTACATGGAAGCGGGCAGCCTGGCACTCGGCCAGCAGCGCATTCTGGAGATTGCGCGCGCGCTGTGCTGCGACCCCGCGCTGCTGCTGCTCGACGAGCCGGCGGCGGGCCTGCGCTACAAGGAGAAGCAGGCGCTGGCGGACCTGTTGCGGAAGCTGAAGGGCGAAGGCATGAGCGTACTGCTGGTTGAGCATGATATGGACTTCGTCATGAACCTGACCGACCGGCTCGTGGTGATGGAGTTTGGCACCCGCATTGCCGAGGGCGTACCCGAGGAGGTGCAGAAGAACCCGGCAGTGCTGGAAGCGTATCTGGGCGGCGTCGAGTGAGGGATGAGATGAGTCTGATTCTGGAAGTGAAGGACCTGCACGTCCGCTACGGCAAGGTGGAAGCCGTGCACGGTGCGAGCCTGCGCGTCGAGGCGGGCAAGATCGTCACGGTGATCGGTCCCAACGGCGCCGGCAAGTCGACGATGCTCAACGCGATCATGGGCGCGCTGCCGGTGAATGGCTCGGCGTCCGGCACGGTCAGCTACCTGGGGCATGACCTCGCCGGCATTCCGGTGGAGGGGCGTGTCGCGCGCGGCATGTGCCTGGTGCCCGAGAAGCGCGAGTTGTTTGCGTCGATGAGCGTGGAGGACAACCTGGTACTGGGCGCGTTCCGGCGCAAGAAGGCTGGCGAGAAGAACTTCCTGGACCAGATGGACGTGGTCTACGGCTTGTTCCCGCGCCTTGCCGAGCGCGCGCGGCAGGAGGCGGGCACGCTGTCGGGCGGCGAGCGCCAGATGCTGGCCGTGGGGCGCGCGCTGATGGCCAAGCCGCAACTGCTGATGCTCGACGAGCCGAGCCTGGGCCTTGCGCCGCTGATCGTGAAAGAGATCTTTCACATCATTCACAACCTGCGCCAGACGGGCGTCGCCACGCTGCTGATCGAACAGAACGCGCGCGCGGCGTTGCAGGTGGCGGACTACGGCTACGTCATCGAGACCGGCGAGATGGCGATGGAAGGGCCGGCGGCGGAGCTGGCGAGCAATCCGAAGGTGATCGAGACCTACCTGGGGCTGGCGAAGAAGGCCGCGTGAAATGGCGCTATGGAGCCACTAGTGAGCGGTGGAACAAAAAGGCCTGCTGATGCAGGCCTTTTTATTTGGTGGATAGATGATCCTGGCGATCTTCTCTGAATATAAATCTTTGCTAGCGATGGTTTTGTCAGCTTGTCTCGAAAAACATCATTGAGAAGAATGTGGGTATGGAATTGAATGTCCAGTTTATTTGTTAGTTGGATGCCAGAATCTCCGGCAACTCCACGCCCCCATCTCTGGCCGCAGCCTCCAGCAGCCATGCCCGAAACACCTCAAGCGCAGGATGACCCTGCCGTTCCTTCGGCGCGCACAGGAAGTAGCCGCGCTGCAGGCGGATCGGCAGGTCGAAGGGGGCGGCCACACGGCCGGAGGCGATGTCGTCGCGAACCAGGCAGCGCTGCAGCACGGCAACGCCCATGTCGGCCTTGACGGCCTGGAGCAGGATCGAGACTTGGTCGAAGCCAGTGGTAAGGCGGGGCGCAGCACTGGGTACGCCCGCCGCTTGCAGCCAGTGCTGCCAGTTGGCCGGGGCAGTGGTGTGGTAGAGCAGGGGCTCGCCGAGCAGTTCTTCGGGCCTGGTCCAGCGGCCGGCTTCATGCCGCGCACGGGCGCGGTCGGGGTGGCAGATGGGAACCATATCGCGGCCGATCACATAGTCGACCTGCAGTCCCGGCCAGGCGTCGGCTTCGCCGGCGAGCAGCGCGGCGTCCGGTGTCGGGCCTGAGAAGTCCTCGTCACGACGGTAGGGGACGAAGTCGAGCCGGATCTCCGGATGTCGGCGGTGGAACTCCGGCAGGCGCGGTACGAGCCAGACGCTCGCCAGCGTGGGCACCGCCGACAGCGTCAGCTGGTGCCGGCGGTCGCCGGCGAGCAGCGCGGCGCTGGCGTTCTCGATGGCGTCCAGCGGGCCGGCCACCGCATCGAGCAGCCGTTTTCCCGCCTCGGTCAGGCTCAGGCGGTGTGCATTGCGCTGGATCAGCGGCTGCCCGAAGTGCGATTCCAGTCGCGCGATGGCGCGGCTGACTGCGCCTTGCGTCACACACAATTCCGCCGCCGCGCGCGTAAAGCTGCCCAGCCGCGCGGCGGCGGCAAAGGCATGCAGTTCGGACATGGAAGGGGAGCGCAGCCGCATGCTGGGGGCAGTCAGGAGAATGAGCTTTGGTAATGCAAACGTGCAATATAGTCGTTTGTGCCGGGCCAGTAAACGGCTGACACTTGCCGGGTCATTTTTCAGAATAATCCGAGGAGTAGAAGCCCCATGACCCAAGCCAGTCTCTCGCGCCGGTATGTCCTGTTGTCATGCGCCGCGGCAGGTGCCGCAGTGGTATTTGCCGGCAGCGCGTACGCGCAGTCGAACTATCCGTCGCGTCCGATCCGTCTGATCGTGCCGTTTGCTGCCGGCGGTTCGACGGATTTGTCTGCGCGCCTGGTGGCGGAGTTTGCGGGCCGTGAGCTGGGCCAGACCATCGTGGTGGAGAACAAGGGCGGGGCGGGCGGCGCGGTTGGTATGGAGCAGGTTGCACGCTCCGCGCCGGACGGCTACACGCTGGGCATGGCGACGGTCAGCACGCACGGCTCGAACCCGGCCGTGGCCACAAAGCTGAACTACGACCCGATCAAGGACTTCGCGCCGGTGACCAACGTGGTCGCCATCCCGAGCGTCTTCGCGGTCCACCCGAGCGTGCCGGCCAAGACGATGCAGGAGTTCATTGCGCTGGCGAAGGCCAACCCGGGCAAGTACACGTTCGCGTCGCCGGGCACCGGCTCGCTGGGCCACGTGAATATCGAGAACTTCATGATGCTGGCCAAGATCGACCTGCTGCACGTGCCGTACAAGGGCGCCGGCCTGGCGCTGAACGACGCGGTGGCAGGGCAGGTGAACGCAATCACGGACAACCTGTCATCAACGCTGCCGCACCTGAAATCCGGCCGGCTACGCGCGCTGGCTGTGCTGGGCGCGGCCCGCTCGCCGCAGCTGCCGAACGTGCCGACGTATGCCGAACTCGGCTTTAAGGACATGGGCGATGGCGGCTGGTTCGGCATCGTGGCGCCGGCCGGCACGCCGGCGGCCGTGGTGAACAAGCTGAACCAGGCGATTCACAAGGCGATGCAGAATCCGGAATTCAAGCGCAAGGTGGAAGAGTCGGGTGGCACGCTGGTGCCGACGACGCCAGACCAGTTCCGGGTGCAGATCCAGCAGGCCATGACCCGCTACGCGCGTGTCGCCAAGGCCGCCAACATCAAGCTGGACTGAGCGATGGCCGAGGGATTCAACGCCAATCCGCTGGCGGGAACGCCGGCCGGGCCGTTCACGCTTGCCGAGCCGCTGGCGGCGCCGTTGCCGCTGGTGTGCGACTCGCCGCACAGCGGGACGTTCTACCCGGCGGATTTCCGCGCCGCGGCACCGCTGGCACGCCTGCGTGGCGGCGAAGATACGCACGTCGATGCGCTGTGGGAGGCTGTGCCCCGCGTTGGTGGCATGCTGATCGCGGCGACGTTCCCGCGCGTCTACATCGACCCGAACCGGACGCTGGAAGACCTGGATCCGGATCTGCTGGCCGCCCCATGGCCGCAGCCGCTGGCGCCGGGCGAGAAAACGCGTCTCGGCTACGGTCTGGTCTGGCGGAACCTGGATGCGACTACGCCCGTGTATGACCGCAAGCTGTCGGTCGAGGAAGTGCAGGGCCGTATCGCCCGCTACTACCAGCCGTACCACGCGGCTCTGGCACAGGCGGTGGAGGGCGCCCACGCGCGCTTTGGTGCGGTGTGGCATCTGAACCTGCACTCGATGCCCAACAATGCCTACGAGCGCTTGAAGATCCAGAGCCCGCATCCGCTGGCGGACTTCGTGCTGGGCGATCGTGACGGCAGCACCTGCGAGCCGGGCATGGTTGACCTGGTGGAGCGGGAGTTGCGTGCCATGGGCTATACGGTGGCACGCAACGATCCCTACAAGGGCGTGCAACTGATCGCGCAGATCGGCCGGCCAGCCGAGCGCCGCAACAGCTTGCAGATCGAGATCCGTCGGCCGCTCTATATGGATGAGGCGACGCGGGAGCGCAATGCGGGTTTCGTCACGGTGCAGCGGGATCTTGGCCGGCTGTCGGAGCGCATTGCCGAGTACCTGCGGCAACAGATCTGAACGACGGACCAGCGACTGTTTCACGTGAAACACTGGCCGGGTACGATGGCAACATCGGCCCGGTTTTTTGTTTTCCGTCGATCACTCGTCGCGCCGATGGTGTCTTTCGGGGACCATGTTTCACGTGAAACATGGTAACCGCCGAAAGTCGGGGGATCGAATGCCGCTATAATTCGACATCCCGATTTTTCCCCCTCAGCCTCCCGGAGGAGGTGTCCCATGCTTTACCCAAGAGAATTCGATGTCATTGTCGTCGGCGGTGGTCACGCCGGCACGGAAGCGGCGCTGGCCGCAGCCCGGATGGGCTGTCAGACGCTGCTGCTGAGTCACAACATCGAGACACTGGGCCAGATGAGCTGCAATCCGTCGATCGGCGGCATCGGCAAGGGGCACCTGGTCAAGGAAGTCGACGCGATGGGCGGCGCCATGGCCGCTGCCACGGATGAATCCGGCATCCAGTTCCGGATACTCAACTCCAGCAAGGGGCCGGCCGTTCGGGCGACCCGTGCCCAGGCCGACCGCGTGCTGTATCGCAAGGCTATCCGCGCCCGGCTGGAAAACCAGCCGAACCTGATGCTGTTCCAGCAGTCCGTGGACGACCTGATGGTGGAGGGCGACCGTGTGGTCGGCGCCGTCACGCAGGTTGGCATTGCCTTCCGTGCCCGTGCTGTTGTGTTGACGGCCGGGACGTTCCTGGACGGCAAGATCCACGTCGGGTTGGACAACTACACGGGCGGTCGAGCCGGCGATCCGGCAGCGGTCTCGCTGTCCGCACGCCTGAAGGAATTGAAGCTGCCGCAAGGGCGCCTGAAGACCGGCACGCCGCCGCGCATTGACGGCCGCACCATCGACTTTTCGGTCATGGAGGAGCAGCCCGGCGATCTCGATCCGGTGCCGGTGTTCTCGTTCCTGGGGCGCCCCGAGCAGCATCCGCAACAATTGCCGTGCTGGATCACGCACACCAACAGCCGGACGCACGACATCATCCGTGGCGGCTTGGACCGCTCGCCGATGTACACCGGCGTGATCGAAGGGGTGGGGCCGCGCTATTGCCCGAGCATCGAGGACAAGATCCATCGCTTTGCCAGCAAGGAGAGCCACCAGATCTTCCTGGAGCCGGAAGGGCTGACGACCAACGAGTTCTATCCGAATGGTATTTCCACCAGCCTGCCGTTCGACGTGCAGTTGGAACTCGTGCATTCGATTCACGGGCTGGAGAACGCGCACATTTTGCGCCCCGGCTACGCCATCGAATACGACTATTTCGATCCGCGCAGCCTGAAGGCGTCGCTGGAAAGCAAGGCGATCGGCGGCCTGTTCCTGGCGGGGCAGATCAACGGCACCACGGGTTACGAGGAAGCGGCGGCCCAGGGGCTGCTGGCGGGTATCAACGCTGGCTGCTACGTGCGCGAGCGGGATGCCTGGACGCCACGCCGTGACCAGGCTTACCTCGGCGTGTTGGTCGACGATCTGATCACGCGCGGCGTGACGGAACCGTATCGCATGTTCACCAGCCGCGCGGAGTTCCGGCTGAGCCTGCGCGAGGACAATGCTGACATGCGCCTGACGGAAGTCGGCCGCGAACTGGGCGTGGTCGATGATGTGCGCTGGGATGCCTTCAATCGCAAGCGCGACGCTGTTTCACGTGAAACAGAGCGACTGAAGAGCACATGGGTCAATCCGACGATCCTGCCCCCCGAGGATGCCGAGCCGCTGCTGGGCAAGGCCATCGAGCGCGAGTACAGCCTGGCGGATCTGCTGCGTCGACCGGCCGTTGGCTACAAGGCACTGATGGCGCTGCAGGGCGGTCGCTATGCGCCCGAGGCGCCGCTTGATGCGGAGCCGATGTTGGCGGACCAAATTCGTGAGCAGATCGAGATTGGCATCAAGTACCACGGCTACATCGCACGCCAGGCGGCCGAGGTGGACAAGCTGGAGGCCAATGAATCCACGCGCCTGCCCGAGAACTTCGACTACACCGAGGTGCACGGTCTGGGCTTCGAGGTCAGCCAGAAGCTGAATCAGCATCGCCCGGAAACGCTGGGGCAGGCGTCCCGTATCTCCGGCGTGACCCCGGCGGCGATCTCGCTGCTGTTGGTACACCTGAAGAAGAAGGGCATGGGACGTACCAAGCCGGGCAACACGCAAGAGGCTGCCTGAGTGAGTGGCCAACGATACGCCGTGATTGACGACGCCAGCCAGCGTCGTCGCCTGGAGGCCGGCCTGGCCGCCATTGGTCTGGACCTGGCGCCTTCCCAGGTCGACACACTGTTCGCGTACCTGGCGCTGCTGCGCAAATGGAACGGTGTTTATAACCTGACCGCGATCCGTCATCCGGACGAGATGCTGACGCATCACCTGCTGGACTCGCTGGCGGCCGTGCCGGCGCTGGCGGCGGCTGCGCGTGCACAAGCCGTGGACGCGCAGCCGCGGGGCAGGGTGCTGGACGTGGGCTCGGGCGGCGGCATGCCGGGGCTGCCGTTGGCCATCGCGTGCCCGGATGTGTCCGTGCTGATGGTCGATATCGTGCAGAAGAAGACCGCGTTCCTCACGCAATGCCGGGCTCAGCTTGGTTTGTCGAATGCGGCGTCGCACTGGGGCCCGGTGGAAAAACTCGAAGACACGAGCGGCTTTGCCGTCATTACCTCACGCGCGTTTGCCGAGCTGACTGACTTCGTCACGCTGTCCGGCCATCTGCTGGCGCCCGGTGGCCGGCTGATCGCCATGAAGGGCGTTTATCCACAGGCGGAGCTGGACCGGATGGATGCCGCCGGCCTGATGGCCCAATGGCAGATTGACGAGGTGTCGCGCCTCGCGGTGCCCGAGCTGGACGCGGAGCGCCATCTGGTGGTGCTGTCGCGCCGCTGAACCCAATTCAAGCAGGAGCTGCAGGAGCTTATGGCCAAGGTATTCGTGATCGCAAACCAGAAGGGCGGGGTCGGCAAGACCACCACCACGGTCAATCTCGCCGCGGGTCTGGCTGCGCAGGAACAGCGCGTGCTGCTGGTGGATCTGGACCCGCAGGGCAATGCCTCGATGGGTTCGGGCATCGACAAGCAGGCGCTGGAGCACAGCGTCTACCAGGTGCTGGTGGGCCTTTCCACGATCCAGCAGGCACGCCAGCGATCGGAATCCGGGAAGTACGATGTCCTGCCGGCCAATCGCGAACTGGCCGGCGCCGAAGTGGAGCTAGTGGAGCTGGAGCAACGCGAACGCCGCCTGAAGCAGGCGATTGCCGAGGTCGAGGATCAGTATGACTTCGTCCTGATCGACTGCCCGCCGTCGCTGTCGCTGCTGACGCTGAACGGCCTGTGCGCCGCGCATGGCGTGATCGTGCCGATGCAGTGTGAATATTTCGCACTGGAAGGCCTCTCCGACCTGGTGGCCACGATCAAGCAGGTCCACGCCAACCTGAACCGTGACCTGAAGGTGATTGGCCTGTTGCGCGTGATGTTCGACCCGCGCGTCACGCTGCAGCAGCAGGTGTCGGCGCAGCTCGAGGCGCACTTTGGCGACAAGGTGTTCAAGACCGTCATCCCGCGCAACGTGCGCCTGGCCGAGGCGCCGTCGTATGGCATGCCCGGGGTGGCGTTCGACGCGGCTTCGAAGGGCGCCAAGGCGTACCTCGACTTTGGCGCGGAGATGATCGCGCGCGTCAGGCAACTGGGCTGAGGCCAATGGCAGGAACCAACAGCAAAGCAAGGACTGCGACCATGAGTACCGCAAAGAAGAAAGGCCTGGGCCGCGGCCTGGAAGCCCTGCTGGGCGGCCCGGCCGAAATCGTCGAAACCGCCAGGCAGGAGGGCGCGCCCTCCGTGCTGCGCGTCGACCAGTTGCAGCCGGGCAAGTACCAGCCGCGCACGCGCATGGACGAGGGGGCGTTGCAGGAACTGGCGGCAAGCATTCGCGCGCAGGGCCTGATGCAGCCGATCCTGGTGCGCCGCGTGGCCGAGCCGGATCGCTACGAAATCATTGCGGGTGAGCGGCGCTTCCGCGCATCGAAGATCGCGGGCCTGGACAAGGTACCGGTGCTGGTCAAGGACGTGGCCGACGAGGCCGCCGCCGCGATGGCGCTGATCGAGAACATCCAGCGCGAAGACCTGAATCCGCTGGAAGAGGCGCAGGGGATCATGCGCTTGATCCGCGAGTTCCAGTTCACGCACGAGCAGGCGGCGGAATCCGTGGGGCGCTCGCGCAGCGCGGTGTCCAACCTGCTGCGCCTCTTGAACTTGGCCAACCCGGTGCAGACGATGTTGATGGCGGGCGACCTCGACATGGGGCACGCGCGTGCGCTGCTGGGCGTCGACGGCGCCAACCAGATCACGCTTGCCAATCAGATCGTCAACAAGCGGCTTTCGGTACGTGAGACGGAAAAGCTGGTGGCGTCCACGCTCAAGCCGTTCGACCTGAAGTCGCTCAAGCAGAAGAGCGGCAACGGTGCGCGCGACGTGGCGCGGCTGGAAGAAGAACTGTCCGACGCGCTGGGCCTGCCGGTGCAGATCAAGCTGGGGGCGCGTGGCAAGGGCCAGTTGACGATCCACTTCACCAGCAACGACGCGCTCGACGGTGTGCTCACGCGACTGCGCGAGCCGGATGCGGGCCAGCGCGTCGCCTGAGACGAGTCGTACCGGAATCTGCGCGATTATCGGCCAGCCGCCAGCAACGTCCGGCGCGGCGCCATCCGCCCCGCGCTCGCGGGGCGCGAATTCCTCATCATGCGCCAGCGGCGCGGCGCAATCCAATTACGTGACGCATCATTGCGGCGCAATTTCGCACCAACCATCATGGAGACGTGATGGCAACCGTTGTGCGAACTCCACTGCAAGCAAACTGTAAGCAGATTGACTCCCATCAGTGATTCCCCGTAAAATCGTGCGGTTTGAATTCTGGCAGGGCCGGAAGGTTCCTGGTGGAACGAGGCTGGGCAGGGTTGGGTAGCGGTCCGTTTTCTACGGCCGGCGGCCAGGCTCGGAACGACCAGACTCAGCCACCGGAGAAGGCAGGTAGTGGAGCGAGACCGTCAGCAACGCGAGCGCCAGGGCACGCACCAGAAGGCGCCGAGGAAGACCCCCGGCAACGCCGCCCAGGATGACTGGGACGACGAAGCGCAGCGCGAAGACGAGATCGATCCGCTGTCGCGTGCCGATGCGGTGAAGCTGCTTGGCGAGCGTGCGTTGCGTCCTTCGCGCATGACGCCTGGCAAGGTGGTGCTGGCGCAGGTGATCGTGACCCTGCTGTCCGTGGCGGCCTGGGCGATGTTCGCCGACGCGCGCGCGCCGTCCGCCTGGTCGGCCTTGTTTGGCGGTGCGGTCTGCTTCGTGCCGAGCGGGTTCTTCGCGCTGCGTCTGTGGATGGCGCGCGGGCAGCCCTCGATCGGCGGGCTGGTCATCGGCGAGGCAATCAAGATTTTTGCCACCGTGGCGCTGTTCGTGCTGGTGGTGGTGCTGTACCGCGATCTGCGCTGGGTGCCGCTGCTTGTCACGTTCCTGCTTGCGCTCAAGATGTACTGGGTGGCGCTGGCGATTCGCTAGGCCAGCCACCCAAAAAGTGTGCTTCCCGGAAGAATGGGGTGCCCAGACGGAATATCAAGGTTTTTCAGTGCAGCATCGTCACAGGCATGACGTGCTGCACCGGCAAGGTTAGAAGGGGTTGTTGTCGCGGTGACCGGCCGTTGTGGCCGAAGGCGATGCAAGACCCATACCGGGCACCTGCCAGAGCAGGGGCAATGGACCAAAGATTTCACAATATACCGTTCGTTTCGACATGTCAGAAGCTACACATACACCCTCAAGCTATATCGCCGAGCACTTGCAGAACTTGAACACGGTGGGCGGCAAGCAAGCCTCGGTGGTCGACTTCAGCGTGATCAACTATGACACGATGTTCTGGTCGGTCCTGTGCGGCGCGATCGGCGTAGCGTTCCTGCTGATCGCCGCACGCCGCGTCACCGCCGGCGTGCCGGGCCGCTTCCAGGCCTTCGTCGAAATGATCGTCGAGATGGTCGACGACCAGGCCAAGGGCATCATCCACGGCGACCGCTCGTGGATTGCTCCGCTGGCGCTGATGGTCTTCGTCTGGATCACGCTGATGAACGCGGTCGACCTGATTCCGGTCGACTGGGTCACCGGCCTGAACCATGTGCTCGGCATCTTCCACATGCACATCCCCCACCATCGCGCGGTGGCCACGGCCGACCTGAATGGCACGCTGGGCATGTCCTTCGCCGTGCTGGTGCTGATGATCTACTACAGCTTCAAGATCAAGGGCGCGGGCGGTTTCATGCACGAGCTGTTCTCGGCCCCGTTCGGCGCCAAGTGGTACCTGGCCCCGTTCAACCTGATCCTGAACCTCATCGAATTCCTGGCCAAGGCCGTTTCGCTCGGCATGCGGTTGTTCGGCAACATGTATGCCGGCGAACTCGTGTTCCTGCTGATCGCGCTGCTGGGCTCGATGTGGACGTTTGGCGCCGACCTGTCCGCGCTGGGCTTTGTCGGACACGTGCTGGCTGGTGCGGTCTGGGCGATCTTCCACATCCTGATCGTCCTGCTGCAAGCCTTCATTTTCATGATGCTGACGCTGGTGTACATCGGCCAGGCTCACGATCACCACTGATTTTCAGTTTTCGGTTTTTTGGTTTTTTGGTTCTAAGTCTCTCTAAATTAAAGGAGTCATCATGCAAGCATATCTCGCCAACATCCAGGGTCTGACCGCCATCGGTATCGGCATCATCATCGGCCTGGGCGCTATCGGCGCCTGCCTGGGTATCGCCCTGATGGGTGGCAAGTACATCGAAGCCTGCGCAC
>JACXTT010001245.1_pt1 | contig 42940 bp, 30 predicted proteins | sample 9270951 | NCBI WGS metagenome assembly JACXTT01 (sample SAMN15532306, study PRJNA645909) | rock metagenome | isolation source: weathered quartz diorite | place: Puerto Rico | collected 2017-06-21
GTCGGGGAAAAGAAGATTGAATAAAATGAGAAGATGCTGGCAAAGGGAATTAAGGCCGACCAGATTGGCGAGAGCCTGTAGAAAACGACTGTGGGCAGGAAAGAAGCAGACATCAAGCACCAGGCGAGCAGCGCAGGAAGCCACACGGCAGGCCGAGAGGAAAGCGCTAGGATGACCGGCGCAACAAAGGTTAGAAGCAGTCCGATAAGCGTGCCGATGAGTTGCAATGCAGAGTAGTTAAGCTGCGTAAACGCGGTGCGGGCGATCATGTTTTGTAATTCGGAAAGGTGTACATAGCGGCGCATGCTGACGCTGGATCGCGTCAATCCCATCCAGATGCGGCCGCCGCTGCGCTTCACCGCGCGAGCCAGCGAGCAATCGTCAATCACTTCACTACGAATTGCCGTCAGCCCGCCGATTTGCGAGAGCGCAGAGCTGCGCAATAACATGCAGCCGCCCGCCGCTCCCGCAGTGCCGGATTTCGGATTGGCAATCCAGCGAGGCGGATAGAGCATCAGGAAAAAATAGAGAAACGGCGGGATGATTAGTTTTTCCGCAAATGACTGTGCCTGGAGCAAAACCATCAGCGAAGTAAGGTCAAGCTGATCGCGCTCTGCACGCGAGATGAGACGGCGAAGCGTGTCCGGACCATGAACAACATCGGCATCCGTAAACCAGAAAAAATCTAGCTGCCTAGAGAGCGCAGACTCTACGCCGGATTGCAGCGCCCAAAGTTTTCCTGTCCACCCAGCCGCAAGGGGCGGAGCCGAAAGAATCTGAACTTTTTCCTTTGCGCCGAAATCTGCTGCCGCTTTACGTGCTAATTCGTCAGTGCCGTCTTCACTGTGATCATCTACCACGACAATCGAGAATTTGCCCGGATAATCCTGCCCCACAAGTGCCGAAACGGTCCGAGCGATAGTCGCAGCTTCATTGCGTGCGGGTACGACCGCGACAACACTGGGCCACGCCTGTGGCGCTGGCACAGTCTCACGGTCCGCATCCGAAATCCAAATCTGCCAAAAATGTCCGTCGAAAAAGAAAAGACCAATCCAAATCAGAAGCGAAAACGCGGCAACGCAGATGGCTGCAAAATGCACACGACATTTTGCAACGGGTCGCGCCTGATTCGCTAGGCGAGATCTTCTTTTTGAATCGGCAAGCGCCGAATGCGCTTTTTCGTCAGCGAGTAAATCGCATTGCAGACAGCCGCGGAAACCACAGGCAAACCGGGCTCACCGATTCCCGTCGGCTCTTCTTTGCTCATGATGACGTGCACTTCGGTCTTTGGCGTGTCCGCTATGCGCGGCATCTCGTAATCGTTGAAGTTGGATTGCTCAACGCGCCCGCGTTTGATCGTGATCGCGTCGTGCAGCGACGCGGATAGCCCATATATCGCGGCGCTCTCCACTTGAGCGCGAATTCCATCTGGATTGACGGGTCGTCCACAGTCCACTGCATAGCAAAGCCGCTGGACCTTCACTGCGCCGTTTTTCACACTTACTTCCGCAACCGCTGCCGTATACGATTCGAACGAAAAATAAGCGGCGATACCACGCCCCATGCCTTTCGGAAGCGGCGTACCCCAGCCGGCTTTTTCTGCGGCAGTTTTCAAAACATTCTTCAGCCGCGCCGTATCAAGCGGCTTGCCTTCTTTCGGGTTCGTAAAATCGGGAATCTTTCGGTCGTCGCCAATGAGCTTCAAGCGAAATTCGTACGGGTCGGCTCCTGCCGCTGCCGCCAACTCGTCTACAAAACATTCCACGATGAAACCACTCGTCGAATGTTCCACCGAGCGCCACCACGCGCGCGGCACTCCGGATTTCGCCAGCGCGTATTCGACGCGATAGTTTGGTGTCGCGTACGGAATGAACAGCGCTGTGGCAAACTCCGAATTCTCTGCGTGAGACTCCCCGTCCTTGCTCCACATCGCGTCAATCGAAGTCGAAGTCTGGAAATGCTTCCACGCTGCAAGATTGCCCTTGTCGTCCACCGCGCCGGAAAGCTTGTGATACGACGATGGCCGGTAAAAATCGTGTTGCATATCGTCTTCGCGCGTCCAGAGCACTTCCACCGGCTTACCGGTGATTTTCGCAATCTGCGCGGCTTCCATTACGAAGTCGCCCATATAGCGTCGGCCGAAGCCGCCGCCCATCAGCGTGGTGTGTACAATCACCGACTCGCGAGGCAACTTCGAAATGCCAACAATAATGTCCTGCGCCCATTGTGGCGCTTGCGTGGGCACCCACGCCTCAGCACCGTCTGGACGAATGTGCACCGTGCAATTCATCGGTTCCATCGTGGCATGTGCCGCGAAGGGGAATTCATAAGCTGCTTCTACTTTTTTCGCAGCACCGGCAATTGCGGCGTCAGCGTCTCCGTCGTTGCGAACAATCTTCCCCGGCTTGGACGCATTCTCAAGGAATTGTTTGTGCAGCCAGTCGGAGGATTCTGTCGCATGCGGGCCTTCATCCCAAGTGATTTGCAGCGCCTTGCGGCCCTGCATCGCTGCCCACGAACTGTCCGCCAAGACCGCCACGCCGCCTGCTGTGAACGCACCTTCGCCCACGGCGTCAATCGCAAGCACATCTTGCACTCCGGGAACCGCCTTGGCTTTCGCGGCATCGAATGACTTCACTTTGCCACCAAAAATCGGGCAACGCGCAATCACGGCGTACTGCATCCCCGGGACGTGCGAATCAATTCCAAATTTCGCCTTCCCGGTAACTTTCGCCGAGCCTTCATAGCGCCGCCGGTCGTGCCCGACAATCGTGAAATCCTCTGAATTCTTCAACGGCACGGTATTGAAATCCGGAATCGGAAGTTTCGCGGCGTCTTCGGCCAATTCGCCATAGGTCAGGAAGTTCTTCCGCGCCCCATGCAGCACGCCGCCGTCCTGCGCTTTGCACGTATCGCGATTGACGTTCCAGCGTTGCGCCGCCGCGGAAATCAGCATCTCGCGGGCGGCCGCCCCTGCTCGACGCAAGGGAAGCCACGATCCCGCAACGCTTCCGCTGCCTCCCGTGCCGTGCTGATAGATGGCGGGATTCGTCGGCGCCTGCTCGACAGTGACCTTGCTCCAATCGAGCGAAAGCTCTTCAGCAAGGATCATCGGCAGCGCGGTCATGATCCCCTGACCCATTTCTGACTTTCCGAGGATCAGCGAGACTTGATTGTCCGGCGTGATGTGCACCCAGGCGTTCAGCGGGTTCGGATTTTTCTTTTCCTGATCTTCCGCGGACGCACCAAATGCGGGCAAATGAAAACCGATGAGCAAGCCCGTGCCGGCAGCGGCTCCGGTCTTCAAGAATGCGCGACGGTCGAGCGACAAAGTCGTCGTCATAGGACACCTCGATTTGATCTAAGTATTGCGTTACGCGGACTTGGCTTTGCTGGTTTGTAATTCGGCAGCGCGGTGAATCGCTTTGCGAATGCGCTGATACGTGCCGCAGCGGCAGATGTTGCCGCTCATGAAGTTGTCAATGTCAGCGTCCGTGGGTTTCGGTTTCTTGCTGAGCAGCGCAACCGCGGACATGATTTGCCCGGATTGGCAGTAGCCGCATTGCGGAACATCTTCTTCCATCCACGCTTGCTGCACGGGATGGCTGCCATCGGCTGAGAGACCTTCGATCGTGGTGATTTTCTTTCCTGCCACCGCCGAAATGGGCGTGATGCAGGAGCGAGTCGCCTCGCCATTAATATGAACCGTGCACGCGCCGCATAGCGCCATGCCACAGCCGAATTTTGTGCCGGTTAGATTCAGCGTGTCGCGGAGAACCCAGAGAAGAGGCATCTGCGGATCAACTTCGACGGTCTGAGATTTTCCATTCAGGGTAAATGTGACGGCCATGAGGACCTCCCGCAGGAAACCTTGCCAGGCACCGGATATCCTACATCAAGTTCGCACTTAGTCAAAAATCAACGAAAAACCGATTCGAGACAACACCCCCCGCCCGATTCAGACGCCGCAGAGGGCAAATCGTAAGCAGGCTAGTTGCCTTCGGCCGACGCTGGCTGCCGCGGAGCGGTGGAAGTCGCTCGCGGAGGCTCGGGCTCCACGCCGCGCCAGCCGACCGGACGTCCGCGCACAGCTTCCTTCACCGAGCGGAAAAGCACGACGTACATCAATTGCCGGTAGTAAAAACGCTGCAACAACACGGGAATCAGCAGCGTCCAATCTTCCTTTCGTTCGAGCGCAAAGGCGACCACGCATGTCAAAACGTCAATAATCAAGAAGCCGAGGAAAAACAATACGGAACGCTCCAAGTCAGCAGCGCCCCAATTGATTTGTGGCAGCCACGAGACGTGCAAGCGCATCAGCCCCCATGCCGCAATAGAGCCTAGAAACATCAGGTCAATGATAGGTGAAATCAGCGGCAGCATGAGCTGGAACACAAAAATATTGGGAAGTGCGATCCACCCCAACGTTCCATATTTCGGGTGAAACAATGTGTCGCGATGTTTCCAGAAAGATTGCAGCGTGCCGAACGTCCAGCGGAAGCGCTGACGAATCAGCGCGCCCGCAGTTTCCGGCGCTTCCGTCCACGCTATCGCTTCCTCTTCGTAGCCGATGCGACAGCCGAGCCTGCGAATCGCGATAGTGAGGTCCGCATCTTCGGCCACCGTGTCCGCCGTAATGCCGCCCGCAGTTTCAATCGCGGATTTGCGCCACGCGCCCAGCGCGCCAGGAACCACCGTGATGCAGTTCAACAAATCAAATGCGCGCTTTTCCATGTTCTGGCTCGTGATGTATTCCAGAGCCTGCCAGCGTGTCAGCCAGCGCGAACGGTTGCCGACCTTTACGTTGCCCGCAATCGCAGCGAGCTTAGGATCAGAGAAATGCCTCACTAGCTTGCGAATCGCGTCCGGCTCGATTTCTGTATCGGCATCAATAGTGACGACGATCTCCGTTTCCGCCTGGGAAATTGCCCGGTTCAGCGCAGCCGCTTTTCCACGATTCACTTGATGAATGATATGCACGCGCAGGTCGTCGCTGAAGTGCGCGTCGAGGAGCTCGCCCGTGTCATCGGTCGAACCATCGTTCACCACGATAACGTGCATTTCCGCATAATCGGAAGCCAGCACGGAAGTCACCGTCTGCAGGATCACTCCCTCCTCATTGTGCGCGGGAATCAGAACCGTGACCGGCGGAAGCGGGTCCGGTTCCCTTAGCCTCTCCGGGCGCAGTTTTTCGATGACAGCGAGAATCCCGATGATCGCCGCCCGTCCGCTCACCAAAAAAATTCCAAGAATGAATACGGTTGCGATACCGATTACAAAGTATCTGTATAGCCCGAAGATGAAACCGTCCGCTCGCGCTTCCAGCCATTCCTGGCGGGAAAGCGGGAACATCACGTCCGCCCGAGTTTTGTTGATTAGTTCTGGAACGGACACAAATTCGTAGCCGCGCGCGCGCAGCTGGTCAATGATTTGCGGCAACGCCGCGACCGTCTGGCTGCGGTCGCCCCCGCTGTCATGAAAGAGAATGATGTTTCCGTTCGTAGCTTGCCGAAGCACGCCATCCACGATTTCCCGCGCGGGGACTTGCTGGCCGTATGGTTGCCTCCAGTCATGTGGGTCGATTTTCTGTCCAACAATCAAATACCCCATGTCTTGTGCCAGCGGAAGCTGCGCGACTTCTTCCGAGTATTCTGGTTGGTGGTCAATGCCGTACGGCGGACGGAAAAGAATGGATTTGACGCCGATGGTGCTCCCGATCAGCCGCTGCGTTAGATTTAGTTCCCAGCGAAGCTGCGTCGGCGAAATATCTTCGAACGCCGGATGCGTGTACGTGTGATTGCCGATGGCGTGACCTTCGGCGTATTCGCGTTTCAAAATTTGTGGGTATTGGCTCGCGTCCAGGCCAATCACGAAAAACGCGGCGGAAACGTGCTTTTCCTTGAGGACGTCAAGAATCTTCGGCGTCCAACGTGGATCGGGGCCGTCGTCAAACGTAATGGCTAGCTTTTTCGGCGCCGCGCCGAGCTGATCAATGTCGTAGGAAATCGGATAGCTTTGATACGTTTCGCTGGTGAAAAGATCGCTGGCCGCATCGTAGGTAAACGTGCGCGACCCGCGTTTGGGCTGGCCGGTGAAGCGCCAAATGTCTCCTTCGCCTTCCAGAATCAGGTCCGGGCCGGGCGGCACGTCCGCAAGTTTTTGTCGAGTGGCGTCATCGGGATGCGTCGAGTCCCAGACCTTCCAGAGAGAGGTGTCCGAGGATCCCAGCCTCCACAGTGCGGATCCTTGCACTCCCAGCTTCTCGCACGCACGAAGTTCATTGTAGGCTGTCACCGCGTCTAAGAACCAAACGTGATGTGTGTGATCGTGTTCGTCGGAGTAGGAATAAAAAGGATTCAGCGAAGCTTCATCAAACTCCACATCTGCTTCCGATTCGTACGCGTGCAACAGCGCTTCCTGAACGCTGAACTCCTGCGCCGGTTCTGGCTTCTGCCGCGGCGCTTCGGACCAGTCATATGCATAATTCGCGATTCCAACCACTATCTTGGAAGCAGGAACTACCTCCAGCACTTGACGCAAATTCTCAACGAACCAATCCTGCGCAGCAATTGGCCCGGGCGGCGAAGTCAGCCAATGCTGGTCGTAATTCATTAGCATGATGGCGTCGCACTGCTTGCCGAAGAACTTGTAATCGTAAGCGTCGTCACGGGCAGGTAGCGCGATCATGATTTTTAGTCCAACTGCGTGAAGCGCGGGCGCGAGCTCGCCGATAAATGCGCGAAAATCCGGCTGACTTTTCTCCGGCACTTCTTCAAAATCCACCACGATGCCGGCTTGTTTTGATTGAATGGCAAACTGCACGGCGTCCCGGCTCAGATTCGCACGGGATTTTCGATTGGCAAGCATCTGCGCCATTTCGCCGATGCGCCACACCGCGCCGTCATAGTTGTTCAGCATCGCCATCGTTGGAATTTCCACGTTGATGCTGCGCATCCATTGATGCAACTTGTCTTCGCGCAAACGGGCGTTTGCTTCCTCCGGGCTCGCTCTAACCGTTTCGTATCGCACGTAGTCCACGACAGTGAGCGCGCCGTCGGGCGTGACGGCGTGAAGCTCTTCCGGAATCAGCAGGTCCAGATCCTTGTAATGTTTTTTCAGCGAGGCAAGACTGTTCGCGTCGTAGCTGACGTAAAACGCCGCGCGCAGGGGGTCATAACCGGAAGGCACAGTACCGAGGTTCGCAACGCGGCGGTGGCGGCCTTCTCGCACAGGGAGCGTTTTGGCATTCTTTTTGATTTTTAGCGCGCGATAGGGAGATTTCGTATCCGGAATTAAACCTGCTGGCAACTCCACCCCGACGACGATGGTCACAAAAAAATAGACGAGCAGCAGCGTCAGCAGCACGCCACTGACTTCCAGGATGCGACGCGTGAAGCGCCAGCGTACACGCTGTTCGTCATAAAAAATGGGACGGCGTTCTTTCATGGACCTTGTCGCACCAGGAACGGCTCTGAACAGGTCGGCGCACTCTTCGCCGGCTGCTGAAAATAAGAGACTCTATTGTAAGATGCGAACACTCCATGAAGCGAGTCCTCTCGCACCCCCTGATTGCGTTGGCGTTAGGCCTGTGGCTGAGGCTCTTTTTTCTGCTCAAATACCCGGCTAGCTCCGGCGACCTCCCGCTTTACAACGAAATCGCCACAAATTGGCTAAAGCACGGCGTATACGGACTGAGCCTGAATGACGTCCTCACTCCTGTGGACGTCCGCATGCCCGGCTATCCCGCGCTTTTAGCATTCATGTACAAGCTCGCAGGCCGCACAGGTGAAGCGGCGCAGTTTCCAATCATGCTGGCGCAAGCGGTTGTCGATCTTCTTGGGTGCATCGTTATAGGAGTCACCGCCGCCTGGCTTGTGAAGACTGCCTTCGGTGCAGCCGATTTGCGAGCGGCATTCAGAATGGGCATTTGGCTCGCCGCGCTTTGTCCCATCACCGCGAACTACAGCGCCGTCCTTCTCACGGAGTCGTTTGCCACTTGCGCCAGCGCCATTTCGATCTATCTCTTGGTCCGGCTTTCTCAAAGTTGCTCAGAACTCTTCTTCCCGGCTTCGCGCTTGAGAACAAGCTGGGACAAGACGCCCGAATATTGGGCGGCCCTTTTCGGTCTCTCCGTCGGCGCAATCACTTTCTTCCGGCCCGAGTCACCTATATTTCTTGTCTCGGCTTGGCTGGCTCTTATCTGGTTCTTCGCAAAACACAGCCGGCTGGCGCGCGGCTGCAAGCTCGCGCTCATCAGCGGTTTGATGCTCGCGGTTTCTCTTTCTCCCTGGGCGATTCGAAACGCTGTCTCCCTCCATGAATTTCAATTCCTCGCGCCAAAAGACACCACATTGCCGTCGGAATTTCCTCCTCGTGGCTTCATGGCTTGGGAGAGAACCTGGCTCTACCGCCTGAGCGATTGCTACGCCGTCACCTGGAAACTCAACGAAGAAAGCATTAATCTCGATGACATTCCATCCCGCGCCTTCGATTCCGAATCCGAAAAGCGCCGCGCGGCCGAACTTCTCGCAAAACACAATCAGAATCGAAATCTCACTCCGGAAGAAGACGCTGCGTTCGGCGCCATTGCGCGCCAGCGCACCGCCCGCCATCCTCTCCGTACCTATTTGTGGGTTCCGTTCCAGCGCGTGCTCACCATCTGGTTCACTCCGCGCATCGAACTCCTGCCTTTTTCCGGCAATGTGTTTCCGCTCATGCAAAATTGGGAAGACGACCGCGAAGATCAAACCGTCACCGTATTTTTTTTCTTTCTGAACATTTTCTATCTGATTTTGGCGTTCGTTGGAGCTTGGAAACTCTGGAAATGGAGTGTCCGCAGTCGCCCCGCCCTGCTGGTCATCGCCGTATATCTGATCTTGCGAACCGCTTTCCTTACTACCGTCGAAGCGCCCGAGCCTCGCTACGTCCTGGTTTGTTTCCCCGCAATTCTCGCTCTAGGAGCTATCGCCTTCATCCGCCAACCAAAATCGGTTTCCGCCCCTTCACTCATTCGCTAGCGAAAGCCGGCAGGCATCATTTCTCTTCCGCCGGCTCCGGATGAATCGTCACGCGAAAAACCTGCGGAAATCTTTCCTTGATTCGGTCTTCCAACGTAGCCGTCACGTCGTGCACCTCTGTAATCGTCAGTACGCCCTTCATCAGGCAATGGCACGACGCCAGAATATGGTGCTGCACCTGCCGCACATGAACGTCGTGACAGTTCACCAACTCGTCGTACTCCGTTGGCAGCGTATTCACAAACCGTTCGATTGACTGTGCCAGCGCTCGCATCTCTCCCGCGGAAGCGTTCGTCGTGGCAATGTTGCTCCCCATCGGCTCAATGTGAATATTCACTTCCGCAGGATGCCCGGGCAATTCGAGGATCGCTTCTTCTAGTTCCGTTGCCTGCCTATGTGCTTCGCGCAGCGTCAGCGTTTCATCCACTTCCAGGTGCAATTCCACAAACAGTCTTCCGTCCTGTTGATGTGCGGAGAGGTCGTGAATTGCATGCCCCATGCGTTGCGAAGTCGCTCGAATGGACTCGAGCAAATTTTCTGCCGGAGGCGCTTGCGGCTCCGCGTGCACCACAACGTCCGCTGGAACGATCTCAGCCACGCGCGTTTCAATCGCGTCGCTCCACGCATGTACCTGTTCGAGGCTCGCGGTTCTCGGCACGCTCACCGTTGCATCCACAAAGTAGCGGTTTCCCGCTCGCCTCACCCGGACGCGATTCACTCCTTGTACGCCTTCCACGCGGCTCACCGCATGCGCAATCTCATCCTGCAAACCCAGCGGCACCGCATCGAGCAACGCGTCCAGCGTCCGCATGCCCAGCCGCGACCCCACCCACAAAATCACTCCGGCCACCGTGAGTCCCGCAATTGCGTCTGCATAGATCAGCCACGGCATGTTCCATGTTTCCCCGGCCCATACCAGCCCGATTCCCGTGATGACGACGACCGTGCTCCACACGTCCGTCGAAAAATGCAGCGCGTCCGCCTCGAGCGCTTCGCTCGAATAGCGCCGCGCCACACGCGCCAGTTTCCGCGCGCGCGTCACATCAACCAGCAAAGCTACGCACAAGATCAAAATCGCGGTCAAACTCGGCTGGATGTGCACGCTCCGGAAAAATAGGCGTTCGAACGCCTCATAAATCACGTACAGCGCCGTGAGCAGCAGCAATCCCGTCTCAACGAATGCAGAAAAGTTCTCAAATTTTCCGTGCCCATAAGGGTGCCGTTCGTCCGCGGGCCGGTCCGAAACCCTCACGGAAAGAAATGTGATGATCGCCGCGATGAGGTCCAATCCGGAGTGCAGCGCCTCGCTCAACACGCCCAAACTGCCGGTTCGGTATACCAGAAAAGTTTTCAACGACACCAATAGTGCCGCCGAGCCGACGCTCAGCAGCGCTGCCATTCTTTTTTCGTGTGTCTCGGTTGCGGGTGCGCCGCTCATCTCTGCCCGCCTAGACTACCCTAAGTCATTCGAACTGCGCTCGACGATTCAAGGCTTGGGCATCGCGGCAAATCACGAAGAGAATTCAACGGAAATGGAATGGAGAGTTTACGTGCTTTTCTTTTCGCAAAAACGCAGTGCCACGGAATTCATGCAGTACCGCAACCCCGTCGGATCGGGCCCGTCCGTAAACACGTGTCCGAGATGCGCGTCGCAAAGCGTGCATTTCACTTCGCGCCGCACCATCCCTAAACTCGTATCCATCCTTTCATACAAATTTTCCGGCGCAATCGGTTCCCAGAAGCTCGGCCAGCCCGTGCCCGATTCAAACTTCGCCCTCGACGAAAACAGCGCATTGTCGCAGCAAATGCAGCGGAAAATTCCCGCTCGATGCTCGTGCACCAAATCCCCGGTTTCCGGCCCTTCCGTTCTCGCACGTCGAGTCACGCGATACGAATCCACTGAAAGCTGCTTTTTCCACTCCGCTTTCGTTTTTCTGATTTTTTCTCGCCTAACGGAACGCAACCGCTGTCCGTCCTCGCCAAATTCAGTGATGTCAACGGTGCTCGGCTTCGTATCTGGTTCTGGCGGGTCCGCAAGCGCGTAGCTGCCCAGCTCATTCACGGTTGCAAACACAAGCGCGGAAACGGCCGTGGCGCCGCCAAAGATAAACGCGCGTCGCGAAAAATCATTCATCACAATTTCTATCTTATGGAAGCTTCGTCTGATTGCTCGCTGTCAGCGGCGGCGCCGGTAGCAGTGGCAGTCGCTTCGGCTCGCCCCGCGCCCCGCGCACTTCCAACTCTTCAAACAGTAGTGAAGGCGCAACGATCGAAGCAGGCAGTCCATTCTGCGCCGAGCCAAATGCGCCGAGCGCCGTCCCTGCAAATCCCGCCGACTGGTTCTGCATGTAGTTGTAAACAAAATCGTCGCTGCCAATGCCGGAAAGATTTCGCAGCAACCGCGCGTTCAATCCGATGATTCGCGCCCCGCGCACAATCTCTTCGCGGCCAGTATCTGTATAAATCTTGTAAACCACGGAAACCAGCCGGTCGCCGGTCCCCGCGCCGCCTCCAAAACTCGCCAGCAATTCAGAAAAATCATCCTGATGCAGCAGGCTGATCGCCGGATTGTCCATTTCCCGCACAATCATGCAATAGGGCAGTTTCTCTGCCTTGCATGCCTCTAGGAATTTCTTCTTCAGCTCCGCAGGCGACATCGTTTCCGTCGAAGAAAAAATCAAATTGCTCATTGAAGGTTTCGTATCGCCAAGAAATGCCGCCCGTCCATGTCCATTGGACTGATTCGAGTCCGGCCCCGGCCTGCGCGACATCAAAAGTTGCTTCAACGCTCCGTTTTCCACCGCGATCACTTTCTCCGCGCGCACGCCTTCTTCATCCACCCTATATCCGCCCAGCAGCGGCGTGCCCTTGTATTCCTTAGCAGACGGATCGTCCACAACCGTCACACTGTTCGGCAACACGCGCGCGCCAAGACGACCGACCCAATCGCTTCTTCCGCCGATGTTGCTCAGGAATTGCTCCATTACTGGCCGAAACGCAATCGGCGGCCTCGCGCCGTTCAAATTCGGTCCTAGCACTTCCGCAAGCAACGGCGCCGCCGCGCGCGCTTCGAACAGCACCGGCCCCGTGTAATCCTGCGCCGGCTGTGACGCACGCAGCGCCATCAACTCGCTCGCCGCCACATTCAATCCCTTGCGAACGGTCTCCGGATTCGGTAGATCCGCCGGTTTCGGAGCGTACGCGGAATAAAAATGACTCAGCTGCACGCCATCCGGCGCAAGCGCGTTCAACCCTGCCTCGATCGCCGCGAACGAGCGGTTCATGCGAATCTCCGTCCCCTCATTCGTCAGCAAGTATTCCGTGGCATAAACCAGGTAATACGTCACGCGCGATTCCTGCAGCAGCGAAAACGCGCGCAGCGCCGCCGAAGAATCCCGAGCTTCCTGGTCCCAGCTTCTGCCGGACCAATCTGGCGTCACCAGCGGCTCGATCAGCTGCACTGGCTGCACTTTCGCAAAGTCGTCGATCCTGTCGTTTTGTTGCGCCAGGCTGTTCAGGTATGCCTGCTTGCGCGAGTATCCATCCACCGCTTCTTTGAATGCCTGATCCGTCGCGATCCAAAGATCCTGCCGCAGCGAATCGTAGTCCCGATCAATTCCGACTGACCCCGTCGAACCGATAAATCCACGAAACCCTTCGTCGCTGATGAAGTTCGAACTGTCCTGTTTGTAATCGCCCACGCGCGCTTCGACATTCATGAAGCGATTGCGCGTTTTCGTGCTTGTGACCAGCGCGCCAAACTGCGCGACAATTTCGCGCACGTCCAAATCGAGCAAGCGGTATTCGATGTAATACGGCCGCACTGGCTGGCCTTTGCTCGAGATTGCTAATTCCAACCGGTCTTTCGAACGAGCCATTTCGTCGCGCATCGCCCGCAGCGTCTGATCGTTGTCCCTGGGCGCCGTGGCGTCTTTCGCCGCTTGCGCCGGAGTGATCGTCGGGATCAAGAGTGCAGCCACAACGAAAACAAAGAGGGAAGTCCTGATTCCGCTTTTCACTGTTGGCCTCCCGAAGCCGACGATGCCGCGCCTGTCGCTCCGGCCGTTCTCTTGTCATGAGCGGGCGGCGGCAAGATTGGCGGCCGATCTGTATCCGTCTCTTTCTTTTGCACCTCAAGCTCGGACATCAAAATCGCCGGTGACGCCGCTGACACCGGCACTGAACCCGATTCCGCTCCGCAGTAGCCGTTGAAAACTTCCGGGGTATCGCCCGTCGCAACGATTTTCTTCAGCGCCGCGAGAGGCGTCCCAACGATATCCACGCCTCGCACTAATTCGTCAGGCCGTCCGTCGGCAAATACTTTGTAAACAACCAGCGGCTGCACCTGGAACGCTTGTGGCTGCCCACGGCCCGTAAACGTGAATCCACCCGCAATGTCATCAATCAGCAGACCGTAGCTCTTTCCCTGCTGCTTGACCAGTTCGACCAGCTTCGTGCGCAGTTCCGCGTTCGTCACCATCTTGCTGCTCTCGACAATCAAATTTCCTTGCCGCGAAACGGGCGTCGCTCCAAGTTGTCTCCGTCCATGTCCGTTCGAATGGGGGAAACCCACGAGCGGCGAGCGCGACATTTCGAAATTCTTCAAAACGCCGCGGTCCACCAGCGTTACCTTCTGCGCCGGAACTCCTTCATCATCAAACTGGTAGTACCCCAGCAAATCCTCGCTCCCCAGCTTCTTCCTCGTTGTGTCATCCACAACCGTCAAGAAGGGGGGAAAAATCTCTTCACCCACTTTTGCCGCAAACGTCTGTCCTTCCGTAATGTCCTTCTGCCGGTGGCCTTCCGCGCGGTGCCCAAACACTTCATGGAAGAAGACTGCCGCCGCCCGGCCTGTAAGCAGTGCCGGTCCAACGGTCGGCTCGTTGATCGGAGCCTTCACCAGCCCTTCCATCTCCTTACGCAATGTCACGCTCGCGACCGCTACGGCTTTGTCGTCTGGAGCATCATTCGGATCTACCCAATCAAAGTTGTAATAGCGCTCGATGTTCATCCCATCGGATGCTTTCCCTTGAATGAAAAGCTCCAGCCGGTAGCGAACCTGGCCGTACTGCAGCTGCGTTCCCTCGGTGTTCACCTGGTAAGTGTTTTGCGCCAGCGCGCTGAATGTCACAATGGAATTCAAAATCGCAGGTGATTCGCGAAACGCTTTGGTATACGCGCGCACGTGTTCTTCCCACGGTTTGCGGTCCAGTGAAAATCCAACCTGCGGTCCAAACCACTTGTGCGGCTGCTCTTTCGAAAAGTCCGGTGCTTGCCCTTCCGCCGTCTCCACCTTCACTTCGCGTCCCGTCTTGATCTTGATGAGCGCCTCGGTTGCATTCCGGTATTGGTCGTCTGTTTCCAGCCAGATCGCGCGCCGCAGCACCTCCGCGTCGTCATCCACTGGCGCAACCGCGCCGGGCCCGCCCGCTGGAAGTTGCCGGTCGCCGACCTTATGTGTGTTGTCCTTCTCGTAGCTGCCCGTCCGCACCGCAACCTGCAGCCAGCGGTTGCACGCCTCGGAACTCGAAAGCAGGGCGCCGTTCGAACCGGACACTTCCGCACGCTGCGTGTCCGTCAGCGTGTACCCGATGAAGTAAGCGGGAATTTCCTGCGTGCTCAGCGTCTTGTACGAGCGGTCGAGCTCCGTCTGCATGGCGTTGATCAACGGAGAGGGCTGGCCCACGGGACCGTCCGGAGGTCCGGCCGTTACCGAAGCTGCCCCAGTCGTCAGTAGCAAAATTCCCAAACTCGATGCAGGGAGATAAGAACGAAAACGCGCGAACCGTGACCTATTCAAGGATTGCCTCGCTTAGAAGGAAACGCTCTTGCCAAACATTCAGTCTACGTTACTGCCGGAAAGCATACAAATTTGGCTTCGCTGCGGATACAACATCTGATTCGACGGCCCAACTCCTAAATTCGTTGCATTGAATAGCTGCGCCAAAATGCCTCGGCCCCGGACGCAAAAGCGATCGGGGCCATTTCCAAACTCGGTCTTCTTCCGTCAGCTTTTTGAAAGCCTTCTAACAGCCTTTGTTAGGTGTAGGTACGCAGCGCTGGGTCGTCGAGTTGTTTGTATTGTTTACGACGACCGCCGGAATCGCAACCGCCGCCGCCACCGATGCAATTCCCAGCGTGATTCCCCATCCCCTGCTGATGTGATGTCCCGCATTTAGCACACCCGGCTTGCCCGGCATAGTAGTGTTATTCACCGCCTCAGTTAGTACGTCCAGCGTAGCCTGTGTTGGCGCCAGCGGCGAAGAATTGTCCCCGCTGCGCACGCTGCTCATCTGGCCGGCCTTCACCATCACGCAAACTCCGGCGAGGTTGCACAGCTTAACCTGGCCTTCGAAAACCACGAGATTCATCTGCCCGCCACTTCGGTCATAACCGAGGTAGAAATCCGTGCCGACAACGCCTGCTACTCCGGCCGGCGTCCGCACTTCAAACTTTCCATCGGTCTTCGTAATCTTCTGCGCCTGCGAGCGAAGCTTCCCGTAGGCAAGGTCCAGCTCTGTTTGTTGCGCCGCCCCGTCGTGCTTGGTCACCTTCACTGAAGAATCCGAACCCACGTTCAGCACGGAGCCGTCGTCCAGCGCAATGCGGGCTCGGGCGCTAGCTTGCGTATTCACCACGTCCGCCCAGTCCACTGCTGTCTTTGGGGATGCCGTAATCGATTTCGAACCGCGCGCGATGCTCACGGCCGGAATCACGCGCGAGACTTCGCCGGCCCGCTGTCCGCCTGCTTGCGGCTCTGCAAAAATGTCGGTCGGAACCAAAATCGCAAGCGAACTTAGAAACGCCAGGGCGATGGCGTACGGGGACTTCTTCTTCATGAGAGGATTCTCCTGACGGCTTGTCATCCTTACCGCGGTACCTACTGTAGTTACCGGACGCCCCAAACCGTGTCAATTCATATTCAACCTCTCGTTTCCTCAGGCGAACTTGCTATTCAGCAGTCTTCGTTATTTCCGGTTGGCCCGTCATCCGAGCACCCACTACTACGATCGGCGGACGGGTCTCTCTCATCAAAATTCATCAGAAATGTTCGAGGAGCGTCACATTAGATTCCGGCACCGTATATAGGTACGCGATACGCTTCCCATCGGGTGAAGGAAGAGGCAGTCCAATCCACCCAAAGGGGTTCTCCAGCAGAATGCGGGTGTGGCCACTCACTGGAATTTCGCGCACTCAGTCTCCAAAGGGACTCAAGAGAGTAGTCAAAGTAGGTCGTTTCGAAAGGAGGAATGCGGTCTTAGTTAGCACGGCTCAGGGCGTCTGTTCTTGCAGAAGAACTACATCCGAATCGTAGTGGCCGCGCACAATACCAAGTCTCTTTCCGTCTGGCGAAAAGCGGAACGACCAGATTTGTTCCGACTTGAAGTTTGTAGTCTGATATCCCGCAGAACCATCTAGTCGCTGCATCCATATATTTTCAACACCATTTTCTGCGATTACATACGCTATAGACTTGCCATCAGGCGTAAACTGTAGACTGCCCGAAAAGTGAGGCGCATCGAGGAACTGCAACTGACCCGGTGCTCCGATTTCGAACAATGCAATCTTGATCGCCGACGCTTGACCTTCACTTTTGTAAACCGGGGCTGCAAGCCTTTTGCCGTCTTGGGCAATATCTATCCCATCCCAATACTCCTCGGGAGTGCTAACGATTTCTTGCGGTTTCGCCCCGCCGTCCAGAGGGACACGGTAGACTTTTTTTTCATCCGCGTTGATGTAATACACCCATTTCTGATCGGGAGAGCAAACTGGCCACCAATCGACCTTTCCCTGCGTCAATCTCAGTGGAGCCGAACCGTCAGCATTGGTACGCCACACACTCATTGCGGCCGTGCCGCGAGACCCCCAACTCAGGACAAGGAAATTGGTCCCACAGGAAAGGACATCAAACATTGGAGAACCGGAGTCCGCTAGAATCTGACTTTGATCCCTTCCATCGGCGGCCAGCTTCAACACACGCCTGAGGCTACTAACGATGAGACTGCCATCCCCAAGCCAACTCAAATAGCTCCACCTATCGAATTCATTTGTTTGCGAAAGCAGTGTTCGAGGTTCTCCAAACTCGTGTCCGGCCTTTGAGAGCACGGATATGGTTGCGTAGCTTCTAATGAGAACGGTCGCAATCGTTTTGCCATCGGAGGACAACGAGAGGCTCTGATACTGGTTCGTGTCACGGGTGATTGGCTGGATTTCTGTGCCGGTACTGGGTAGAAAACCGATTTGGCCTCTTAAGCGATCCGCCCCTGTTTGTCCGAAGTTGGTGAACAAAGTCCGACCATCAGGCGACCAATGAATTTCATACGGAAATTGAGTTTCCAGTGTCACGAACCGGTGCGCCTTTGCCGTCTTGAGCTCAAGGGTATCAATTGCACCTAAGCCTTGCTCAGACAAGTAGCGGGAATAAAAGATCTCATCCCCTTTTGCGGACCATGCTACGGAGTAAGGTGCTGATGTTGCGGAAACTTCAGTTTGCAACACGGTTTCGCCGTTACCTTCTAGAGTTGCGGTGACGATGCTATCCATGCCCACTTTCGGGCTATTGCGGCGCAAATACGCGATGCGCTGCCCGTCAGGGGAGAATGAGATGTCGCTGTCGATGTCTCGCACAATCGTTTGGGGCGTACCGCCGAATATCGGAGACCGGTACAGAACGAAGTATGAACGCGATGCGTTCTGAGCGTTACGAAAGTAGATGTAATTCCCATCAGGGGAGAAAGCGAGGCTCCGATAGTAAGCATGCCCTGGCGGAGATACCTGAGTGTCGCTTCCCGAGGGTAGATTGCGGAGCCACAGGCTTTGTAACCCGCTGTCGTCCATCGAGCTCAGCACATATTTGCCATCCGGTGATATGGCTGCCAATGCTGTTTTGCCAGAATGTGTAATCTGCGTGACGCTAAACCTTTGGAAAGGCGGTGCCGTAGGGCCATGCAGAAACCAATAGAAGCCCAAACCGGCTGCAGCGAGCACGACCACGACCGCAACAACTGTCCCTGCCAGCACCCCCAGTTTTCGTCGTTCTGCCATGCCGAGGATGTCAGAACCTATGGTGGAATCCGAGGAGATGCCTGGCAGTGAGGCACTTGGCAGTTCTGAGGGAACAGAGGCAACATTGCGGCCCGAAGCGGTGTCGCGCTCTAGCCTTTGCAGATCGGCACGCAAGTCGCCCGCGCTCTGGTAGCGCAGATTCCGGTCCTTCTCCAAAGCCTTGTTAATGATCCGTTCTAATTCAGCGGGCAACTCCGGATTCAACCTTATTGGGGCGACTGGAGCACGGTTGAGAATCGAATCAAAGATGACACCGGAACTCTCTCCGCGAAACGGCGGCGTGGCGGTGGCCATCTCGTACATCACGGCGCCAAAAGAAAACAAATCCGTACGCGCGTCCAATTCCTTGGCGCGAACTTGCTCCGGTGACATATAGGCAATCGTCCCCACTACGCCGCCGGGGCTCGTCAGGTGCTCTTCAGTCGTGAGCGTCGGACCCGCGGCCGCTCCCTCACGCGGCACGCTGGAAAACAAAGGCCCGACTTTCGCCAGTCCAAAATCCAGGATCTTGGCGTGTCCGCGCTTGGTCACAAAAATGTTCGCGGGTTTGAGATCGCGGTGAATGATGCCTTGGGCGTGAGCTACATCAAGTGCGTCAGCCACTTGGATACAAATGTCCAAGAGATGTTCCAGCTCGAGCGGGCGGCCCGCAATCACGTGCCTGAGCGTCGCGCCGTCGAGATACTCCATGGCGATAAAAGCCCGGCCTGCCTCTTCGCCGAAATCAAAGACGGCGCAAATGTTTGGATGGTTTAGGGCAGAAGCAGCGCGGGCCTCCCGTTGAAATCGAGCTAAGGCATGATGGTCTTTGGCAACTTTATCCGGCAGGAATTTCAATCCCACCAGGCGGTTGAGCCGCAAGTCCTCAGCTTTGTAAACCACACCCATCCCGCCCGCGCCAAGTTTCTCCATAATGCGGTAGTGGGAGATTGTTTGGCCGAGGAGCGATGCGTCATCAGCCATAATGCGGCATGTTAGATTCCAGCCGAAGGCAAGTCAATCAAGCCGAAGGAAGGATTGGGCGCTAGAGTTGGCTGAATATCTGAAAACGCTTATCCATACGAACGCAAGGGGGTTCTTGCCCGCGTTGCCAGGCGAAAATAGCTCCCGGTTTGTCGGCAATTCGGAAGTAATCGCCACAATCGTTGCGCCGGGCCGTCATAAGGACCACTTAGGAACGCGGAACTATGCTTCCTTCGAAGAACTTCACAGATACTGAACCACCGCCGCCGTGCGGTCATCCTGCTGCGCTTGCCCTCGCGAGTACGCTTCAACACCAGAAAAAAGTGTCTGGAGGATTTCCCGCGGCGATTTTCCCCGGCTCCCATGCAGTAGATTCATAACTCCTTCCATCCCCAGAATCTCTCTCCGGTCATTCATCGCATCCACCAATCCGTCGCTTAAAAAGACCACGGAATCGCCCGGCACAAGTTGAATCTGCTTCATTTCATACTCAGAGTGGGGAAACAATCCGGGCGGAATTCCGCAGAGAGTTAGCTCATCGCAACCCTCCGTTCGAAGATGCAATGGCCCGTGCATTCCCGCGCTCGAAATCTGCATCGCGCCCGTTTCTGGATCGAGCCGCGCGTATTGCACCGCTGCATATCGCGCGGAAATGCTCTTCAGCATCATTCGTTTGTTCAGCAACTCCAGCACTGCGCTTGGAGCCGTGCCCGTTTTGTGCACGCCCCGTAGCGTCCCCACAGCCAGCGCCGCAAACAGCGCCGCCGGAAGCCCTTTCCCCGTCACGTCCCCCAAATAAAGTCCCGCAGTCCCATCCGACAGCAAAAAATAATCCAGAAAATCGCCGCCGACTTCGCTGTACGGTTGAAACTCACTCTCGATACACACGAGCGGCGCTTTCAAGAATTCGGAAGCCAGCATCGCGCGCTGAATCGCACGCGCCTCTTGCAGCTCATTCTCCCGAAGGCTTTCAATCTTTGTCGTTTCGGACGGCACGATCGTGCTGACCATATTCTTCAGGGGTTTCAAAGAACTACCGGAGAGGACGGCGTGACGTTGAGTCTAGCAAACGCGGCGGCCTAAACGCGAAAAATCTCGCGGGGTGTTTCTTTGGCACTCCTTTCTCCTCAAGGTCTTGCTCCGGCATTTTGCCCGGTTCAAACTCGTGATATGGGCAAGCTCGTCGGCATTCTCGTTTTCGTCGCGGTCGCCTTCGGTATCTACTATTTCGCGTTCAAGAAAATGCCTTCGACCGATCCGGGCACGGCTCCCACTCAAGCCATCAATCTCACGGGCGTGCGAAGCGACCTCCTCAAAATCGCTCAGGCCGAGCGCAGCAACATGGCCCTCAGCAGCCACTGCGTCGAAATTAACGAACTCATTTCGAACGGCTCCCTCACTATGTCCCGCCCTGAGCGCGAAGGCTACTCCTACGAAATTCGCTGCAACGGCGACAGTGGCGAATTCGCCGTCACCGCGCGCCACGCCCCTGCTCCTGAAGGTTCTCCCATCCGTTACCCCATTCTCGCAACCGACCAGAACATGCAGGTCGGCGAGGTCCAATAACCTTTTTCCCGGAACTTTTCTCTAAACCCCTCCGTACCTATCTGCAGAACCCGTTCGAAACGGACACCTCGGGCCGGGTCGCCGTTCAGTTTGAATTTTTTGGATCGTGACACAATAAGTCAAAAATTCAAACTGAACCTTCGAACCGGATTGACCCACAGAATCGCCAACGGCGAAAAGGAGAAATCATGGGTGGAGATTTGATTGGTCTTGTCGCAGTTATCTTGTCACTGGGAATTCCCATCGCGGGCATGTACACGTACTATCGCGTTCGAAAGATTCGTTCCGAAGAGCGTCTCGCGGCCATCGCCCGCGGCGTGGACATTCCGATGGAGCCCGAAACTTCTCAGGTCGGACGCTCGCGGCGCTGGGGAATTTTGTGCATCAGCGGCGCCGTCGGCTACATCGCTACATTTGGTATGATTGCTCGCGTCGAAGGCGCGCCGGAAACCTGGGCTGCTGCAGCCTTCGGATTGATTCCACTCGCCGTCGGTATCGGCTATTTGATCGACGCCTACTTGCACAAGCGCGAAGTCGCCGCCTAGATCTTATCCACACCAAAAAGCGAGGTGAGCTTGAGTTTCGTCCCGCTTTCATTCTCTGCGAGAAAAGGCCGTGCTTTGGCGTGTGCTAAACTTCTCTCGCATGAATCCAGCGATTCCACACCTTCTAGAATTGCAAAAACTCGATCAGCGCATCGCCGCGTTGCGCGCGGAGCTCGAAACTTTCCCCAAGCGCATCAAAGAAGCCGACGCCATGTTGAACGGCGCGCGTGCCGGGCTTGCTGCCGCCAAAGAAAAACATACGCACGCGCAAACGGAACGCAAGAAATTCGAGCTCGACGTAAATCAGTGGCGCGATCGCGCGCGGAAATACCGCGACCAGGGCGCGTCCGTAAAAACTAACGAAGCCTATAAGGCGCTGCAGCACGAAATCACGCACGCCGAGTCGCAAGCATCTGCTGCCGAAGACCGCCAGCTCGAACAAATGATGGCGGTCGAGGAAACGGAGCGCGAAATCAAATCCGCGGAGGCTGCGCTCAAGGACGCGGAAATTTCACTCGCCGCCGAGCGAAAAAATATTGAATCGCAAGGCGCCGCGAGAAAATCCGAACTCGATTCCAATTTAATCCAGCGCGAAAAGCTCGCCGCGCAAATTCCCGAAGAAATTGTCGACCGTTATGCGCGCATCGCGAAACGCCATCACGGCGTCGCGCTCGCCGAAGCTTTGAACGAACAGTGCCGCGGCTGTGGCATGCGAATTCTTCCGCACACATACCAGGAAATCCGCGATTCGCAAAATCACGAAATCATCCAGTGCGAAACCTGCGGCCGGATTTTGTATGCAGCTGAGCCTGCCCCTGCCGCAAAAGCGCCAGACCTAGAAGAAGGAGCCGCTTCCGGCGCCGCATAATGTCCCGTCCTTCCCACACTTCACGAGGCGGCGGCCTTTTCAGCGAGTCCGAACCGGAAGCGAGGCACGCCGCGTACCGCGCGAATATTGACGGCGGCTCGCGCGGAAATCCTGGGCCTGCCTCCTACGGCGTCGTGATTCGCGACCCTAGCGGAAAAGTCGTTGCGCGGCTCAAAAAATATATCGGCCGCTACAGCAACAACGTTGCGGAATATTATGGCCTCATCGCCGCGCTCGACTACGCCCAATCACACGGGATTCGCGTGCTGCGCGTCGAGAGCGATTCCGAGCTCCTCGTGAAGCAGATGCGCGGGCGCTACAGAGTGAAGAGCACGGACTTGAAGCCCCTCTTCGAGCGTGCGATCAAAACCATTAGGAATATTGAATCGTTCGCGATTTTCCACATTCCGCGAGAGTTTAATTCTGATGCCGATGCGCTCGTTAACGAAGCGCTCGACGCACTATCGCTTGAGCCTCCCACACTCGGCGTCCATGAATGCTCGGAGAAGAAAACCAAAGGTACTAAGCCAAAACACCAGGTGAGCCTAAGACTTCCGTGGTAGTTTTGAAATGTAGCTTGGCGACTTCGCCCAGCTTCGATGCTCCGAATTTCCGCACGAAGTTTTTTGCAATCCCAATTACCTCCTTAGACGCCCCTTTCGGAAACTCAAATGAATAGCGTTGTCCCGTGGCGTCAAGCCACTCGAGAAATCTATCTCTCGCAAGAATTGATGCACCAGCTACCGCTATATCTCGTTCAGCGTGATGCATTTGTATCAGGTTTATGGACCGACCAAGTTTGAGTAGCGAGTTCTTGATGTACTTCTCGTCTCCAAATTGATCGGACACAGCGGTTGTACAGCTGTTTTTCTGCAGTATGTCCTCAATGGCTCTTGCATGCGCCCACCCCAATACTCTATTCACAGATCTGAGCTTGTCATGCAATTCGTTATACCGTTTCGGGCCTATCTGAACCATTGCATGGGGACATTCCGTTTTGATCAACCGCGCAAGTTCTCTTACGGTCGGGTCTGATAAATCCTTACTATCGCGCACCCCAACAGAAATGAGACGCTGCTCAATGGGAGGCCTTACCAGAACAGCAGCAGTGACAAGTGGTCCGAAATAATCACCTTTTCCTGCCTCGTCTGTTCCGATTCTCTCTGGAATATCAGAACCACGGGGAAGCAAGACAAAGCCTTTCTTGCTCAGCCACGACGCCAACTGGCTGGCGTGGGGGCCCTGGATGACCAACTTCCCCGAAGCATATAGGGTTGCAGTTGTAGACTTCTTTTTTGCCTGCCAAATCGTGTCCGCAGGAATTCCCATGCCAAAGTCGGCCTTTCCCAATGCATCGAGCACTTCCTGCGCTCTATCGATGTCTACGGCGAGGGTAACGGTCGAACTTCGGGCAACTGCGTTCAAATTCGCCCCCTGAAGTGCGTTGCGGTTTCGCGCATCAACGTAAGGATGTCGCCTTCCTTTGCTATCGCTGCCGCGCGTTCCCTGATTACAAATCCTGGTCCGGGCGGACTATGCATTAGGGCATGTCGAGAGAAAGGCAATTCGTTTCTAACCCTTTCCAGGACTCTTTTATCCGCAGAGTTGGCTCCTAGCGCTTGATAGGTTTGACTCCCAAACGCGTTGCGGAAAAAATTTGGGTCATCAATTTGGGCAGGATTTCCGTGTCCGAGCCGCACTAGAACTTTCTTGGCAAATCCCTCGAATGCTTTCGCCAAAGGCATCACAAACGCAGAGTAGTCACACAGGTTTTGGCCGGCACTACAAAGTGTGTGAGAGACCAAGACTGATTCGCGATCCGCTTCATCAAGGAATTCATACGGCTCTCTACCGAGAGTCTGTTGGACGCCATCTTGTGCTCGCTGCAAATCTTGTCTAACACGATCCCTGAGTTCCTCATATTCTGCAGTGCCGGCCGGAGTCACTCTTATCGTACCTGTAGCGAAGAGAGTGATGTATATCTCTCTTCCATTGCGAGCCGCTCTGATACTTGCTTCCGCAACCGCGTCCGTGTGAGGCGCAATCCCCCAACCCCGATCACGCAGTTCGGCTTGGAGCACCTCAAATGTCAACTTGTCCAAATGCGGAGCCATCGAACCAGACCACCTATTTCAATGTGTAAGAGCGGTACAAAGTGTCGCGCTGGGCGGGGATGAAACCGGCGCCGGAGATGATGCGGCGAAGTTCGCCTTCGTTGGTGCGATTGCGAACGCCGGCGGCGTAGACGACGTTTTCCTCGATGAGAATGCTGCCGACATCGTCGGCGCCGAACTGCAACCCTATCTGGCAGACTTTGATTCCCGGCGTAAGCCAGCTCGATTGGATGTGGTCAATGTTGTCGAGATAGAGGCGACTCACTGCGAGTGTTTTTAGATAATCGACGGCGGTTGTCTGTTCGACCTTTTTGCCCCAGGCAGTGTTTTCCGGCGCGAAGATCCACGGAATGAACGCGGTGAAGCCGCCGGTGTCTTCTTGAATGCGACGAATGCGGTCGAGATGATTGACGCGATGTTTTAGTTCTTCGCCGCAGCCGAACATCATCGTGGCCGTCGTACGCAGGCCGAGTTTGTGCGCGGTGCGGTGCATGTGCTCCCAATCGTCGCTGGTGCATTTGAGTCGCGCGATTTTGGAGCGAATTTCGTCATCGAGAATTTCCGCGCCACCGCCGGGGATGGAAGCGAGACCGGCGTCCACCAGGCGAAGGATGACGTCTTCGACGGTGAGCTCGCTGACTTCCGCGATACACAAAATCTCCGGCGCAGAGAAGCAGTGTAAATGAACCTGCGGGTAACGCTGCTTGATGGAGCGCAAAAGATTCTCGTAATACTCGATTTGCAGATCAGGGTGCAAGCCGCCCTGGAGCAAAACGCCGTTGCCACCGAGTTCAAGCATCTCTTCGATCTTGCGGTAGATTTCCTCGAAGGAGAGGATGTAGCCCTCTTTGGAGCCGAGCGGGCGATAGAAGGCGCAGAACGAACAGTACTCCGTGCAGAAATTCGTGTAATTGATGTTGCGGTCGATCTGGTAGGTGGCCACGCGCGGGTCGTTCTTTTTCATGCGCAGCTGATGCGCTTCCATGCCGATGCCGATCAGGTCATCGGACTCCAGCATTTCGAGGGCTTGTTGTTTCGTCAGTGCCACGAGTTACCGTCCCTTAGGGAAGTTCCATTGTAGCCGAGGAGAGGCAAGGACTGGAATTTTGGAGAGTTCGGAAAAGCGGAAACTGGAAAAGGGAAACTGGAAAATGGAAAGGCGAAAGGGCCACCCCTCATTGTTTTTGCAAGTGTGCAGAACGCATTGAAAATAGAGGGGATGCGGCGTTTTGACGCGAGCTGGTTTGCGCAAAGTGTGCGCAACCCATTGAAAATAGTGCGGATAGATTCGCAACCCCGTCTCCGGGCGCCGCTGGGGAAAAGCGGAGCCGTATGCCCCCACGCGTTTTGCATGAGTATCAAAAGAAAGGAGTTACGGATCGAGCTTTTTGCAAGAGTGTGAAAAGAAAAGAGATAGGGAATATAATTGCGTGCAAAAGCAGAGGTGGGCGGAGCGACAGAAGCTGCGAAAGTCGAAATCACAAACAATTATAACATTACTGTACTGTTTGTCAAGTGATTACTAGAAAGTGCATTGGTTCGAGTGGGTTAGGCACCGCCAGGTAATAACTGGCGGTTCGCGCTCGTCGGATCAGCTCAGGAGGCGGGCAGGACGCCGACTTGCTTCATGATGGTGGCGGAATCGTAGTAGTCGAGACTGCGGGAGATTTTGCCGTTCTTGACGGAGATGATGCTGACGCCGCGGACTTTGAATTTCTTTCCGGTTTTGTAAATACCCTTGTCGGTGCCCGTCAAGATCCATTGAATGCTGCCGTGATTGCCTTCGACCGAAGAGCCTTCCAATTCCAATTTGAGGTCGGGGACGGACTCGAAGAATTCAGAAGCGAATTTTTTGGCTTCCTCGGAGCCGTGGCTGATCTCAGCGAAGGTCACGTCTTCGTAGTAAACGTCCGGTGTGAAATAAGTCGCCCATTTGGCGACGTCGTGAGAATTCCAGGCGGCGATCCAGTTTTGAGCGGCAGCGGAGGCGGCGGGAGCGCCGTTGTTGGTTCTAACAATCATTGTAAAACAGATTGCAGCCAGAATTGATGCAATGACGAATGTGCGTTTCATGCGAACCTCTCTTTCGTGGAAGGCAGATCTGGTTCCGGATTTCCTGGTTGCAGTGGGCGAAGCATATCATAGCGGCATGCCGGAGCTGCCGGACATAACGGTTTACATTGAGGCGCTAGAGAAGAGGATTCTCGGGCAGAAGCTCGAGAACGTGCGAATTGTGAGCCCGTTTTTGTTGCGGAGCGTGGAGCCTCCGGTTGGAAGCGCGATCGGGAAAAGGGTTATAAGCCTTCGCCGGATTGGGAAACGGATTTGCATTGGCCTGGGAGAGGACGGCGACAAGGAAGACGAAAACGCAGGCCGGAATCCAGATGGCCGGCTTCAGAAAGCCAGCCCTACAACCGGCTCGGCAAAGAATATCAGCGGAAGTGAGGCGGAGATTTGGCTGGTATTGCATTTGATGATTGCAGGGCGGCTGCATTGGGGGAGGCGGGGAGCAAAACTTTCGCGGCAGCATCTGGCCGCGTTTGATTTCTGCAATGGAAGCCTGCTTTGGACGGAAGCGGGTTCTCAGAAGCGCGCGTCGCTGCACTTGGCAATGGGCGAGGCAGGGCAAACGGAACTCGATCCCGGCGGGCTAGAAGTGTTTTCCACGACGAGGGAGAAATTCGCGAAGATTCTGCGTTCCGAAAACCACACGTTGAAGCGGGCGCTGACTGATCCCGGATGGTTCAGCGGGATTGGGAATGCGTATTCGGACGAGATTCTGTGGCAAGCAAAGCTTTCGCCACTGATGATGACGCTGAAGTTGAAGGATGAGGAGATAGCGCGACTGTATGAGGCAACGCGCGAATCCCTGACGCAGTGGACGGAGCGACTGCGGGCAGAGGCAGGAGAAAAATTTCCAGAGAACGTGACGGCGTTCCGCGCCGAGATGGCGGTGCACGGGAAATACAAGCAAGCTTGCCCGCGGTGCGGGTCTCAAGTGCAGCGGATCAAGTATGCGTCGAATGAGACGAATTATTGTCCGGCGTGCCAGACCGGCGGGAAGCTGCTGGCGGACCGGGCGTTTTCGAAATTATTAAGAGAAGATTGGCCGAAGACGCCGGAGGAGTTGGAGATGAGATTGAAGCGCGGGAGAAAAGCACCGATCTGAAGATCGGCCACTACACAGAACGAGCACGGTTCACGCTCTCCTCTCAAGAGACGCAAAATCGCGCCGCACGGAGCGAAAAAGCAGATCCCTCGTAGGCGCTCGAGATGACACGGCTCATGCGCAAATGCAAAAGCACCGATCTAAAGATCGGCCACTACACGAGACTTATGGTGCAGTCGGGGTTTTGGCCCAAGTGAAGCCCATGTAGCGCGCGGGGGTGTCGCTGCGACCTGCGATGCTGATTGGGTTTAGTTTTTCGAGAAGGCCGAGCCTTACCGCGTGGGAGTAGTAGGCGAGGAGACCTTTGCGGTTTTCGTCGTCGAGCGAGTAATCAATGTTCGTTCGCAGATAGAGTCTTAGCTCTTTCTCGGGCAAGTTCATTTCTGCAGAAGCTTCTTTGCAAATGGCGTCGAGGTTTGCCAGGCCGTAATTGAGCGAGTCCAGAAATTCTTCGGCGAGTTGTTCGGTGACGATTTCCGGGCGCGCGGCCCAGACGGCAAGGACGGCGGGACGTTCCGTCATTTGCCACCACTCATGCACTACGTCATAGATATGGAGGGCGGGAAATTGAGGCATGCCGGCGGTCGCACCTTCACAAATCAGCTCACCATCCCGGCCGGGTTTGGCTTTTGTTTCCGCGGCGACAGCGAGACGCAGAGCGGGATCGCCGATGATGAGAGCAGCGTCAGAGTCCTGCAACATAGAGGCGACATCGGGTTCGGCTTCGCGAAATTCGGGCGCGATGTTCCAACGACTGGCGCAAAGAATTTTCGTGAGGGCTTGCGTGCTGCGCGAACCGCGATCGAGGGCGATGCGTTTGGCGCGACGGATCGGTTCTTTGGAGACGACTAGCAAGCTGCGCACGCGCTCCTTTGAGGCGATCGAGAGGTCCGGCAGAATCACGAGATTTGGAATGCGCTGATATTCGATTGCTGGGATGATGGCGACGTCGGCCGCGCCGGTGCGCAGCGCGTCCGCGCAAAGTGACGGGACAGTGAAAGACAGTTCGTATTTGTCTTGCAGCGGGCCGTGGGTGAAGCCACGCACAAGGGGCGCGGTGTTCAGGTATTGCACGACGGAAATGCGAAGTTTGCTCATGTTCGGGCTGGCTAGTGGGGACTCCAGTATACCAGAGCAAAAAGCCTGCGCGAGGGTCTGGCCATTTGCCGTGTCAGTTTGAATTTCCTGGCGGAATTTCTTGAATGAGGACAAGACCATCGCGTCTCCCGGTTCGTCTATGCGTCCAGGAGACTAGAACCATGCCATCACGCTCTTTCGGTCCGGTCCTGGGGCTTATCGCTTTTTCTTCACTGTTGGCGCTGAGCGCTGCGGCGCGCGACCGCCATTCGCGAAATATTTCAACGCACGGCAACGAGCCGGTTGCCAGTTGCAATGACTTGAAGATTGAATTTGATGGCCGGAGCGCCATCGTGCAAAGCGAGGAACGCACGTTCAGTAAGGCGGATGCGCCGGTCCTGCGCGCTACCGGTGAAAGCAATGGCGGCGTACAGGTGGTTGGGTGGGACAAAGACGTTTACTCGGTAACGTTGTGCAAGGCAGCGGCGCCTTATGCCGATGCGGAAAAGATTCTTGCGCAGATCAAGCTTGCCGCCGAGCATGGCGAGATTCACGTTTCGGGCCCATCGCATGAGGATGATTGGACTGCCTTCCTGCTGATTCGCGCGCCGAAGGCGGCGGAGCTCGATCTTTATGTGAATAATGGACCGCTCGGCATTTATTCTGTGGAGGGGAAAATCACGGCGAAAGCAGTAAACGGGCCGATCACGGCGCGCGACTGCAAAGGCCAGGTAAAGCTGAACGCGCAAAACGGCCCGATCACCGCGGAAGGGACAAGCGGCACGGTCGAACTCCGCACGGAGAATGGACCCATCTCTTCGCACGACACCAGCGGCTCCGTGGATATTCGGACGCAGAATGGACCGATTGACGTTGCGTTGAGCGGACAGACCTGGAATGGTTCCGGCCTGCAGGCGCATGCGGAGAACGGGCCGCTAACGATTCGCGTGCCGCATGGATATCAATCGGGCGTAGTCGTGGAATCCGATGGCCATGCGCCGTTCAGTTGCCACGCCAATGTTTGCTCCGAAGGCCGCAAGACTTGGGACGACGACAAGAAGCGCGTGGAGTTTGGCAGCGGCCCCACGCTGGTTCGCGTGTCCACGGTGAATGGGCCGATCTCGGTTGACTAAGCAAGACCGCGGCTGAAGCGCGAGCGATTGGACGAGCAAAACTCTTCCCGCTACACTTCTGCGCAGTATGCGCGAAGCGCCTGTTGCCAAACCTGTTCAAGAATCGGAAGCGATGGAAATTGCGCGGAGGCTTTTTGCAATAGGAGCCTCCGCACATTCGCTGCCCGGCGAATACGACGATAATTTTCATTTGCGCGCAACGACTGGCAGCGAATTCGTGCTGAAAATCATGCATCCGGACCGCGACCGCGGTTTCGTGGAGATGCAATGTGCCGTCCTGCAACACCTCGCAAAAAATGCCCCGGAATTACCCCTGCCGCGTGTTGTTCCTTCCGCGGATGGGCAAGCGTTTGTTGAGACAAAAATTGAAGATGGTTCGAAGCGACTCATTTGGTTACTGACATTTTTGCGCGGGAAAACACTCGCCGAGTTTCGCCCGCATTCAGCGGAACTCTTGGAAGAACTTGGCCGCTTTCTTGGAAGAATGGATCGCGCGCTGGAGAGCTTCACTCATCCCGCTGCGCATCGAGAACTAAAGTGGGATGCGGCGCGATCCGCGTGGATTCGAGATTACTTGCAGCGCGTTTCTGAATTGCCGCGACGCATGCTGGTGCAGCGTTTCCTGGGATTGTTCGAAACGGAGGTTGTGCCGGGACTTTCGCTGCTGCGAAAGAGCGTCATCTACGGCGACGCGAATGATTACAACGTCCTCGTCACTTACGGTCCCGGCAGCGCGCCACGCATCGCGGGCGTCATCGATTTTGGGGATACGCACTACGGGATAACGGTTTCCGAGCTGGCTACGGCAGCTGCATACGCGATCCTAGGAGAAAAGGATGTCCTTGCTGTGGCTGCGAGTGTCGTCACCGGATATCACCGGGAATTTCCGCTGACGGGAGAAGAGATTGCACTGCTCTATGCGCTGATCGGTATGCGGCTAGCGGTTAGCGTTGTGAATTCCGCGCACCGGAAATCGCTGAAGCCGGAGGACGCGTACGTCACGGTCAGCGAAGCGCCTGCGTGGGAAGCGCTGGAACGGTGGGCAAAGCTTTTTCCGCGGTTTACGAATTACACATTTCGTGCCGCGTGCGGACTTGTGCCCATCGCGAAGGCGGCGGCCGTCGAGAGCTATTTGAAAAAATCAGCGGCGAGCCCCAGTTCGATTTGCGAATACGATCTGCGCTCCGAAAACTCTGTCGTTCTCGACCTCGGTGTTGGGAGTACGCTGCTTGGCGGCGATCCGTCTTCTGCCGAAACTGCAAATCTTTCTTCTGCAATTTCGGGTGCTTTGAAGGAATCCGGAGCGCGGGTAGCCATAGGGCGCTACGACGAGGCCCGGCTGGTGTACAGCGCCCCGCAATTCGGAACGAGCAAAAATCCCACCGACGAGCGACGCACGATTCATCTTGGAATTGACCTTTTCGTTGAGCCAGGCACGCCGTTGCGCGCGCCGCTTGCCGGCGTTGCGCATATTCTGGCAAATAATGGGATTCCGCAAGATTACGGTCCGCTGGTCGTTTTAAGGCACGCGACTGAAGACGGAGAAGAATTTTTTACGCTCTACGGCCATCTTGCGAGTGCAGCGCTGCAGAAACTTCACGTTGGGCAGGCGATCGCGCAAGGCGAAGTTTTTGCGCACGTCGGCGATGTTCACGAAAACGGGGGCTGGGCGCCGCATCTTCATTTTCAGGTCATTTTGGACATGCTGGATCGCGGAGCCGATTTTCCCGGCGTTGCACGCGCTTCCGAACGTTCTGTTTGGAAAACACTCTCGCCTGATCCGAATCTGTTGCTGCAAATTCCGGAAACTCGTTTCCCGACAGCCGCCCAAAATGCCGAAAGACTTCTTGCCGCACGAAAAAATCTTCTCGGCGGCAACCTTAGCGTGTCGTACGCGAAGCCATTGAATATCGTTCGCGGCTGGAAGCAATTTCTCTACGACGAAACGGGGCGTGCTTATCTTGACGTCTACAACAACGTTCCGCTTGTCGGTCACAGCCATCCGCGTGTGGTGCGAGCGGCGCAGGGACAGCTCTCGCTCCTCAACACGAACACTCGTTATTTGCATGAAAATGTTGTGCGCTATGCAGAAAGGCTGACGGAGCTCCTTCCTGCGCCATTGCGCGTCTGCTACTTCGTAAATTCGGGAAGCGAAGCGAATGAACTCGCGATTCGGATGGCGCGGGCGACGACAGGTTGCGATGACGTGATCGTTTTGGAGCACGCCTATCACGGGCACACGAACACCCTGATTGACGTCAGCCCGTACAAATTCGACGGCCCGGGCGGACGCGCCCAAAAACCGTGGGTGCACGTCGCGCCGATTGCGGATGATTATCGCGGCCTCTATCTCCGCGGGGAAGAAAACCTCGGTGCGAGATACGCCGCGCATGTTGGCGAAATTGCAGAAAAACTTCGCAAAGAAAATCGCCGCGCGACGTTTCTTGCGGAAACTTTGCCCAGCGTCGCGGGGCAAATTGTTTTTCCGGAGAAGTATTTGGCAGAAGCCTATCGCCACGTGCGCGCCGCGGGCGGAGTCTGCATTGCTGACGAAGTACAGGTTGGTTTTGGGCGACTCGGCACGCACTTCTGGGGTTTCGAAACGCAGGGCGTGGTTCCGGACATCGCCGTCTTTGGCAAGCCGATCGGCAACGCGTTCCCTCTCGCCGCCGTCGTGACCACGCGGGAGATTGCGGATGCCTTCTCAAACGGCATGGAATTTTTCAGCACGTTTGGCGGCAATCCCGTTGCTTGCGCCGTTGGACTGGCTGTGCTGGACGTGGTTCGCGACGAAAATTTGAAACAAAACGCAAAAAAAGTTGGCGATTACTGGCTCGCGGGTCTTGCGGAGCTTCGGAAGCGTCACGAAATTCTCGGCGACATCCGCGGCTCGGGCCTTTTCCTGGGCCTCGACCTTGTGCGCAATCGCGACACGCGCGAACCCGCGACCCCGCAGGCTTCCTACGTCGTCAACCGTCTCCGCGAATGCGGCATCCTCGCCGGCACAGACGGCCCGCACCACAACGTCATCAAACTTCGCCCGCCGCTCATCTTCGCTGAATCCGACGCTGACCTATTTGTACAGACGCTGGACTCTATCCTAATGGAAGATCCCGCTCAACCTGACCGCTGATTCGAGCGATTGAGACGCAGCGGGTGAGGTGGAGTCCTCGCCAGTACGCACGAGTTTGTAGTCTAATCAAAGACCGGAAAGTGGGAACGTGCTCGCATGGCGTTTGCCGGTCTCCTCATTGCGGTGCTCGGTTCACTCAGCATTTTTACTCCGGAGCGAATGCATGCGGTGGATTCTGCCGATTGCGCAGGTGTTGTATTGGACGAGAATGGCGTCCCAATAAGCGGCGCTCAAATAAAGCTTGAGAGTGACGGCGGGGAAAAGTTCGAAGCGGAAACGGACGCGGCGGGGCGATTCACTCTCCACAATCTCCGCGCTGGAAATTACAAAGTTGAGGTTCGCAAACAGGGCTTCTTCTTGCTGTCAGGCAAGGACCTCGCCGTCCATTCGGGACGCAATGAAGTCACCTTCACGTTGAACCATGCACAGGAATTGCACGAACACGTACAGGTAGTGGCACCCTCAAATCAAATCGATACCGAGGACACGGTTCAGCGATCAGTGCTCACCTCACGCGACATCCGCGACATTCCCGTGCCTAACACGCACGTTCTTCAGCAGAGTCTGGTCGCTTTGCCGGAAATCGTCAGGGACCGGTTCGGAAATATGCACGTGGCAGGAGCGCGGTCAGCGGAGACACTGTATTTGCTGGATGGGTTCGAGATCGGGGATCCGGTCAATGGCGCGCTGACTTCGCGCTTCAATGTCGACGCCACACGCGCGGCGGAAATCCAGGCAGGACGGATCGAAGCGGCTTACGCGCACTCGGGCGCAAGCATACTAAGCCTTGAAACTCCCGATGGAGATGACCGCTGGCGATTTGGAACGACCAATCCGGCTCCTGGCATCAATATCCAGCAAGGCGCACACCTCGGAAACTGGTATCCGCGCTTTACCTTTTCCGGGCCAATTGAGCGGGGACGCTTTTGGTTTTCCGATTCAGTCAGCCTGCAGCACACTTTCGACGTCGTCAAACAGCAACCGCCGGGCGAGAACACGTCCGAAGGCTGGGCGGGAGACAATCTGCTGCGACTGCAATACAACATCACTCCGAAGCACGTCCTGCACGCCAGCTCGCTCTATAACCGGGCGCAGGCCACGAACCTCGGCTTGGACTCACTCGATCCGGAGTCCACCACGGTAGACGAAGAGCGGAGCCGAGCATTCGTCTCGCTAAAGGATCAAGTGTGGCTGCACGACACGCTAGTTGAACTCGGCGTGGCTGCAGATAGCGGAGTGATAGACCGCGTGCCGCAAGGCAGCGAACCCTACGTCCTGCTAGTCAATGGAACGAACGGCAACTTCTTCGAGCGATTGCACCAGCGGGGCCGCCGCCTACAAGCGATGGCGAGTGTGACCGCAGCATCGCGGCATTGGCACGGAACACATCAGCTGGCTGCGGGTTTCAATGTAGCGGGGCTGGCGTACTCACAATCGGCGCTGCGCGGCGAAATCCAGGCACTGCGCGCGGACGGGACGCTAGCACGGCGATCAACCTTCACGGGGCCAACGAGTCTGAGGGTTTCGAACACGCAAGCGGGTGGATTCGTCCGGGATGCGTGGGCCATATCCAAACGCTTACTTGTGCAGACAGGATTGCGAACGGACTGGGACCGATTCACCCAAAGCGACATTGCGGAGCCACGTGTGTCGGGGAACTTCGTGCCGTTCAGAGACGGCAGAGCGAAACTTTCGGTCGGCTGGGGAATCTACAACGTTCCGCTCAGTCTTGCCCTTATTGGCCAGACTTTCGACCAGAGCCAGATGGATACGTTTTATGACAGCACAGGTACGGTGCCGTTGCTGCCCGCAATCGTGAACCAGTTCGTTCAACCTCCACGCGGTCTCCAGCAGCCGCGTTTCACAATTTCCAGCCTAGGCTGGCAGCAAGAAATCAAACACAACACGCTGGTCAGTTTCGAGTTGCTGGCCCGCAACGGGTACCACCAATTTGCTTACGTTGGTCAGCCGCCCGCACAACCCGGCGGGATTTTTCTTCTTCAGGACCATCGCAAGGACCGCTATCGTTCGGCCACTTTGTCGGTGCGCCACGTCTTCTCGCCGAATACCGAAGCGTTGGTGGCTTATACGCGCTCACGCGCCCGCTCCAACCAATTGCTGACCCCCGCTCTTGGTTCGATCTTCTACAGTCCCCAGCAGGCAGGGCCGGTGGCGTGGGATGCGCCAAACCGGCTGCTAACGTGGGGCTGGACGCCCACACACGTCTGGGGCGTGCAGTTGAGCTATTTTTTTGAATATCGAACGGGCTATCCCTTCAGCGTCGTCAATCTCCAGCAACAAGTGGTAGGGCCGGCAAACTCGCTGCGCTTCCCCGGTTACGCAAGCCTAAATCTCGGCCTTGAAAAGAAATTTGGATTCCGGGGTTTTCTGTGGGCGGCGCGGATAGAAACGGTCAACGCCCTTGGCCGGCAAAATCCAGATTCCGTCGTTAACAACGTAGACGCGCCCGCCTGTTCTACTCTCGTTCGATCAGGCTGCTTTGGCGCTTTCTCTGGCGGCCAGGGTCGGGCGACCACTCTGCGAGTCAGGTTTGTGGGCAGAAAATAGGCGGTGGTGATGTCATTTGCAAATGACACCACTATCAAATCGGCGGGGAATTGCGCGGACCTGGCTGGGAGCCGATCCGGACCAGTCCTCGATTCGAAGCTAGCTATCCGAAAGCTCAAAGCCCCAGTCCAGGCCGCGCCCAGAATTTCGCGCGTTCTTGCCCCCATGTGTATTGACTTCAACCTTGCACAGTCCTAACGTCTGGGCCTAGTAAGTGGAAGTCGCAAGCTCCCGCCTACTCCTTAAAATTCCCACTGGAGGTATCTCATGCCGCTAAACCTTTTGAACTTCTCTTTGGTGGACTCGCCCGTAACCGTCGAAGAAGGCCGCAAAATTCTGGAGCGGGATGATTACCGTTGCCAGTACTGCGGTTTGGACGGCAGAGCGAATTTTGACAACGCCCTCGCCATGCGCGTGGATTTCGTTATTCCGCGCGCCCGCAAAGGCAAAAAGACCCCGGAAAACCTGGTAGCTTGCTGCACTCCCTGCAACACCATTAAGGGCACAAAAATGTTTGTAAGCTTTGACGACGCCAAAGCATTTGTGCTCGGGCAGCGAGAAGCCTTGCGCAAAACGTGGGAAGCAAAGACTGCGCGTCCCGTGGCAAAAGCGGCCAAAGCTTAAACCTAATCCAGGCGCAGTTAAAGATTCCTGCAAAAAGACTTGACAGACAAGTTATCTGTGCTTACGCTCCCCCACGCGTGGGGGCGATTTGATGGAGCTCGATTCCTCTCTTTCCTGGCTTGCGCTAACCCTGACTCCAGGAATTGCGGCGCGGCTTTCGGCCCGCTTGCTGAGAGAGTTCGGCTCACCGGATGAGGTTTTTCGCGCGCCGCTGAGGCGGCTGGAAGCCTGCAACCTGCCTGGCCCTTCCGCGCATGCCATCGTCAGGAAGCAGTCTTTCAAGCGCGCGGAGCGAGATCTCGCCAACCTGAGAAAGGTTGCTACAGCGCGGATCATCAACTGGACCGAACCAGAATACCCGCAGACGCTCCTGCAGATTTACGATCCGCCGGTCATGCTCTACCTGAAGGGCAACACACAAATCCTGAACGCGCCAAGTCTCAGCATCGTGGGCACGCGCAAGCCGACGCTCTACGGTTCTCAAATGGCGGAACGCCTCGGGCGCGACCTTGCCGTGCGCGGAATTGTGATCGTGAGCGGCCTCGCGCGCGGGATTGATGCCATTGCACATCAAGGCGCGCTTGCGGTGGGCGGCCGGGCCATCGGCGTTCTCGGCACGGGCATTGACGTCTGCTACCCTAAGGAAAACAAAAAACTCTACGAAAAGGTTCTGGAAAACGGAGCAATCCTGAGCGAGTTTCCGATGGGCACACATCCCGCGCCGGAGAATTTTCCCATCCGCAACCGCATTGTTGCCGGTATGCCGTTAGGGGCAATCATCGTGGAAGGCGCGCAATATTCCGGCTCGCTGATTACCGCGCGGCTGGCAATGGAATTTGGCAGGGAAGTGTTCGGCGTGCCAGGCAATGTCACTCAGCCGGTCAGTTTTGCGCCCAATCAGTTGATCAAGCAGGGCGCGAAACTCGTTACAAATGCTGAAGATGTCATCGAGGAGTTGCCTACCCCGGTCCGGGCGGCGCTGGTACAAGTCATGCAACCTGAGACCGGTGAGGCGAATCTATTGGTTGCGGCCTCGCTCAATCCCAGTGAAAAGAAGATCTACGACCTGCTCACTTCCGATGAGCCGCAACCGATTGACGACATCGTGGAGCGGTCCGGCTTGAACTCTTCCGAGGTTCTGGCTACGCTTTTTAATCTGGAGATGAAAGGCATTATCCGGCAGTTGCCGGGGAAATTATTCAGCAAGGTTCTTCTGTAGCAGGCAGGCTTCTAGCCGAGTCGGGCTTGACAGCTCTGATATATAAGGTAGCGAGAAGGACACAGCGAGTTCCTGCGGCCCTTCCCTCAGAAGATTCCGGGGTAAAACAGCATCATGGCTCGTTCGTTAGTGATTGTGGAGTCGCCTGCGAAGGCGAAGACCATCAATAAGTATTTAGGGAAAAATTATCTCGTCAAAGCGTCGGTCGGCCACGTGCTGGACCTGCCGAAGAAGACGATCGGTATTCGTCTGCCCGATGAAGAAGACGTTCCGAAAAAGAAGACCCGCAGCAAAAAGGGTAAGAAAGCCAAGGTCCGGCCCATTCGAAGGCCGGTGACGCTCGACGATGAAAAGATCTTCGAGCCGACGCTTCAGATTATTTCGGGCAAGGGCAAGGTCATTAACGACCTTCGCAAGGCGGCAAACACTGCGGAGGCGGTTTATCTGGCGGGTGACCCGGACCGCGAAGGGGAGGCCATTTCCGCGCACCTGGCCATGGTGCTTTCGAAACCGAACAAGTTTGAGGAGCAGGAACCAAGCACGCCACGTTTCGGCAGAAAGCCGAAGCCTCTCGATCCGAAAGAAGAAGAGGAAAAGAAAAAAGCGGCCAAGGAAATCCCAGCGACCGATCCGAAGAAGATTTTTCGCGTGACCTTCAACGAAATAACGCCGAAGGCGATTCGCGCGGCGTTCGAACACCCGCGTCCCGTGGATAGCAGCCTGGTGGATGCGCAGCAGGCGCGCCGCGTGCTGGACCGCATTGTGGGATACAAAGTTTCGCCGCTGTTATGGAATAAAGTGCGGCGCGGATTGTCAGCGGGACGTGTGCAAACCGTCGCATTGCGCTTGATTGTCGAGCGTGAACAACTTATCCGCGCTTTTGTGCCGCAGGAGTATTGGACGATTCACGCGATGCTCGAAGCGGGCGAGCCGCCGATTTTCGAAGCGAAACTCACGAAATACAAAGGTGAAGACATTGAAGTCGGCAACCAGGAAGCAGCCGACAAAGTCGTTGCTGCACTCAAGAAAGCCAAATGGGTAGTTTCAAGTGTTGCGCAGAAGGAAAAGAGACGGAATCCGCCGCCGCCGTTCACGACTTCGAAACTACAGCAGGCCTCATTTAACCGTCTGCGCTTCACGGCCAAGCGCACGATGTCCATTGCGCAAAAACTTTATGAAGGTGTTGAGCTGGGCGAAGAAGGCTCCGTCGCGCTCATTACCTACATGCGCACGGATTCTGTGCACGTTTCGAACGACGCGCTCGCGCAGGTTCGCGAACTGATTCCTGAACGCTTTGGCTCGAACTATTTGCCCGAAAAGCCCAATTTCTATAAGTCCAAGAAGGATGCACAGGAAGCACACGAAGCGGTGCGGCCCACGGACGTTTCCCGCACCCCGGAGGATGTTCGCAAGTATCTGGACGACGATCTTTTCAAACTGTATCAATTGATTTGGCAGCGCTTCGTCGCGTCGCAGATGCTTCCCGCGGTTTTCGATCAGACAACGATTGACATTTCCGCCGGAGACTACACGTTCCGCGCCACCGGCTCCGTACAGAAATTCGACGGTTACCTGCGGGTGTATCAAATGCCCGCTTCGAACGCCGATCGAGAAGACGACGAAAAGGATGACGAAGGAGAAGGCAAGGCCCTTCCGCGCGTGACGGAAGGTCAGATTTTGCGGCTTGATCAGCTTCGGCCCGAGCAGCATTTCACCGAGCCGCCGCCGCGTTTCAACGACGCGACACTTGTGAAAGAACTGGAAGAAGACGGCATTGGCCGCCCCTCGACGTACGCGTCCATTATTTCCACGCTGGTCGAGCGCGAATACGTTCGTAAAGAGCAGGGACGCTTCCATCCAACGATGCTCGGCGAGCGAGTAAGCATTTTGCTCGTCAAGAGTTTCGAGGACGTTTTTGATGTGACGTTCACCGCGCGCCTTGAGGAGGAACTCGACGAAATCGAGGAAGGGAAGCTGCACTGGCGCGAAGCCGTAAAGGAATTTTGGGAGAAATTTATCGTCGATTTGGATAAGGCCGACGAGGAAATGCTGTCGTACAAAGCGGGAATTCCCACCGGAAAGAAATGCGAAAAGTGCGGCCAGGGCGAACTGCTGGAGCGCATCAGCCGGCACGGATTTTTCCTCGGCTGCTCGCGCTATCCCGAGTGCGATTTCATTCAGGACCTTTCGCCGGAATTGCCGGAGCATCCTGAAGGCGAATCGAAAGTCGAATACTGCGACAATTGCGGCAAGGAAATGGCCATCAAGCGCGGCCGCTTCGGCGTGTTCCTCGCTTGCACCGGATATCCCGATTGCAAGACCACGCGACGACTGGTCGAAGGCACGCGCATTGCGCGGCAGCCGGACGAGCCGCTCGACGAAAAGTGCCCGACTTGCGGAGAAGGGCTTGTAAAAAAGCACGGCCGTTTTGGCGAATTTATCGGCTGTTCGACCTACCCGAAGTGCAAGTACACGCGGCCGATCACGCTTGGAATCAAATGCCCGAAGTGCAACGAAGGCGAATTCGTTCGCCGCGGCAGCGTTGGCAGGGGTGGGCGCACGCGGATCTTCTACGGCTGCTCACGCTATCCGGATTGCGATTTCACGACTCCGTTCCAGCCGATCGCGGAGCAGTGCCCGAAGTGCGGCGCGCTGTTTGTAGTCGAAAAGAAATCCAAGATCGGAACGGTGCGCGCTTGCATTAAAGAAGGATGCGATTGGGAAAAGCTCGCGCCGGAAGCGCCAGTCGCACTGCCGGAAGAAGCGGCGACTCCGGTCGGCGCCAAGTCCTGATCCTGCGCCCTTTCTGTTTGGCAACGTCGGCCCATTCAGCCCGCCCGTTGTGCATCCAATCCTCTATACTTTTTGAATTGGATAAATCGCTGGGTAGATGAAGCAAGCCATTACAAAATTTCTTACGTACCTTCACTCGGTGAAGAACTCTTCGCCGCATACGATTTCGAATTACGGCAAGGACCTGAATCAATTTCTTGCCTACCTCACACCGCCCGAATCGGAACCGCCCGCGTTGGCTTCCGTCGATCACAAGGTAATTCGGGAATTCGTCGGACACTTGCATGATGAAGGATTGGAAAAGAGTTCCATCGCACGGAAACTCGCGGCGCTTCGTTCATTTCTCAAATACTGTGTGCGCGAAGGAATGATCAAAGACAATCCCGCGCGGCTTGTCCCCACACCCAAACTTCCCAAGCGGATTCCTTCTGTGCTTTCTGCAGAGGAGATGAACGGTTTTCTCAATCAGCTTGCGCGGATGGGACCGGATTCCGAAATACGCGGCGCTAAGGAACATTTGCCAAGAAAGATTGAGCGAAAAGTGCCACGCGGAAATGCTGATGAAGAAGGTTTGCTCCTTCGCCGCGATCGCGCGATTCTTGAATTACTTTACGCGGCGGGCCTGCGCGTCAGCGAACTTACCGGATTGAATCTCATGGACATGGATTGCAAAGATCGCATTCTGCGCGTCCGCGGCAAAGGTGATAAGGAGCGAATTGTTCCCTACGGCTCAAAAGCTGAAGAAGCGCTCGAAGCCTATTGGCCCGTGCGCGAGCAACTCCTTGCGCAAAGTATTTCTTCGCCTTCGAAAAGGTGGGCCGCTCCCCATAACGAAGCAATTTTCCTGAACTACGTGGGCCGCCGCCTCACGCAACGTTCCGTCGGCCGCATTGTCAAAAAGTATGTTCGTCTTGTGAACATCAACTGGGATCTCCATCCACATTCGCTTCGCCACGCGTTTGCGACGCACCTGCTCGCCGACGGCGCCGACTTGCGCGCCATTCAGGAATTGCTCGGTCATCAATCACTAACAACCACACAAAAATATACGCATGCTTCTATTCGGCAGCTCATGGATATCTACGATAAAGCGCATCCGCATGCGTGATTTTTTTCTGTATCCACTCCAGCGTTTCGAAACGTCCAAGCTTCCATGACATTGGACCGACTGGCTTGCATTCTGGCGACTGCCCTTACTATCGCCGCAATACCGCCTTCAGCGCACGCTCAGGGCAACTACGAAATTCAAGTCTATCCCTACGACACCGTCGAACCCGGCCACACCATGGTCGAGCTTCACAACAATTTCACGTTCGAAGGATCGAAGTCCACCACGGACGGCACGTATCCCACCAACCATCAGCTTCACGAAACCATCGAAATCACGCACGGCTTCACCGATTGGTTCGAAACCGGCTTTTACATTTTTACTTCCTTGCACAACGGCCAGGGCTGGGATTACGTCGGCAATCACATCCGGCCTCGCATCCGCATTCCGCCGAAATGGAAATGGCCGGTCGGCTTAAGCCTTTCGAATGAAATCGGTTATCAGCGCGCCAAATATTCCGCGGATACCTGGACTTGGGAAATGCGTCCCATTATCGACAAGGAAATCAACAAGTGGTATTTCTCGTTCAATCCCACGTTCGACAAATCCTTTCACGGTCCCAGCGTCCGCCAGGGCTTCGTTTTTTCGCCGAACGTTAAATTCAGCTACGACTTCACCAAGAAAATTGCTGGCGGCCTGGAATATTATGGTTCAGTCGGCCCCGCCACGGATTTCGACCCCATCCGTCTGCAAGAGCATCAGATTTTTCCCACGATTGACCTGAATCTTTCCCCAAAGTGGGAAATCAATTTCGGCGTTGGTGTCGGGATTACTGCTTCAACTGACCACCTCATCGCCAAGACCATCATCGGCTATCGCTTCGATTTCTGAAGCCTCATGCCTATTTCCACAAATTTCAAATTCCTTCGCATAACGGGCTAACTTCCACCGTCTCAGTGGCGTCTCTACCTTTAGAGATAGAGATTCGCCGCCAGGCTGCCCTGGGGTTGCGTCCGATTTCCACCCCAAGCGATGGCCCCAGAGAGGTTTGGTGCATTCATCGCCGCAGATGGGCTCCCCACGCGTCGCTCTGGCCGCGGCTATTGTCCTCGTTTTCTCACCCGCCGTCCTCGCCGGACCGCCTGCAAAGGATTCCGCAACCTTTGCCAAGCTGCACATTCCTCACCTCCAGAAGCGGCCCACCATTGAAGATTTCGAGTCCATGCAACCCTCCCCTGCAATCGCCGGCCAAATGCTCAAGATAGACGGCTTCTTGCAGCGCGATCCCAAAGATGGCTCGCCCATTTCCCAGAAAACCGAAGTCTATCTCGGCTACACCGACGAAAATCTGTACGTCGTTTGCCTTTGCTTCGATTCCGAGCCCAACAAGATTCGCACGCACATGGTACGGCGCGAACAGATCAACGATGACGACCAGTTCGGCTTTGTCCTCGATACGTTCAGCGACCGCAAAACCGGGGTCTTTTTCTATGCAAATCCCTACGGAGTGCAGCAGGACGGCATTTGGAACGACTTCAACGAGCCGGACTATTCCTACGACATGCTGTGGAACTCGCAGGGCCGCGTTAATTCGCAGGGGTACGTGCTCTGGTTTGAAATTCCTTTCCGTTCGCTGCGCTTTCCGCGTGCTTCGGAGCAAACCTGGGGCATCTTTTTCGAGCGGGACATCCGTCGCAACAACGAGTTCTCTTTCTATCCGCGCATTACGGCCAACACCCAAGGCTTTCTGACGCAGGAGTCCCAGATGGATGGGATGCGCGACATCTCGCCCGGCCGCAACATACAGTTCATTCCCTACGGTTCGTTACGCTCCTTCCGCGCTTTGGATGGTCGTCCGGGAGGCGTTCCCCAGTTCGTTGGCAAGAGTTTTGAACCGCGTGCGGGTCTCGATTCCAAGATCGTTTTCAAAGACTGGCTCGTCTTTGATTCCACAATCAATCCTGATTTTGCCCAGGTTGAATCGGATGAGCCGCAAACGACCGTCAACCAGCGGTTCGAAGTCTTTTTCCCCGAAAA